>ERZ831979.2318-NODE-2318-length-13453-cov-13.087177_pt1 | contig 13453 bp, 14 predicted proteins | sample MGYA00519952_ERZ831979 | MGnify/ENA primary metagenome ERZ831979 (study PRJEB31850, sample SAMEA3708723) | human gut metagenome | biome: human gut; feature: human-associated habitat; material: faeces | place: China | collected 2014 ...
TCTTGATCTCCGGTGATGATCGGTAGATTGATGATGAAGGATTTCGTGCTCATGGAAGTACCTTAGCACAGGGGCTGGAAAGACACACGCCTTTCATCGGGGACAACAAATAGATTGGAAGAGAGAGGTTTGCCGCGTTCCTCCATCCGAATGAATTCGGAGGCTTCCTGCGGCTGTTTCTGTGAAAAACGCCGCCATTTTGCGCATTCGCTTCTCATTCCCTGCAGGAAAGGCGTATTCAGGCAAAGACGCAACGTGCCGGAGGCGGATTTCGGTGCAGGGAAAAATCCTGAGAGCCGAAGACGCAGAAAGGGCGCCCGTCCGAATGGTCAGGGCGCCCTTTCGCGTTCATGTCGGGTGCCTTGGCTGCGTCAGTTTTCGACGGCCTTCTGTGCGGGCATGTTGCCGAGGATCCAGTCGAGGAAGCCGCCCTTGTTGCGCGAGCAGACGAGGACCTTGCCCGTGCCGCGGAACTTGAGCACGACGCCTTCGCCCGTCGTCTGGCTGTTGACGAGCTTGCCGAGGAAGCCGCTTTTGCCCGTGTTGATGCTCAGGTCGTAGCTCAGGCGTGCGTCCCAGGCGACGAGGTGGCCGTTGTCGACCGTGATCGGGCGCTCGGGCGTGACGTCGAGCTCGCGGATGGAGCCGAAGCCCGAGACGGCGATGCGGCCGCTGCCCTCGGTGCCCATCACGAAGAAGCCGCCGGAGTCGCCGAGCAGCGCGCGGCCGATTCCCTGGGACTTCGTCGAGAGTTCGACGCCCTCGGTGCAGGCGAGAAAGGCGCCGTCCGAGAGCAGGTACTGCGCGGGACCCACGTCGAGGATGCGCACGTCGCCGGGAAGGTTCGGCGCGAGGAGCACCGTGCCCGCCTGGTTGTCCGCCTCGATCCTCTGCTGGAAGAACGTCTCGTCGTTCATGAACTTGCGGGCGATCGAGCCCATGAGGCCGCCGCGGGTCTTTCCCTTGAGGGAGAGCGCCGTGTCCATGGCAACCATGGCGTTCGACTCGGCGAGAATCGCCTCGCCCTTCTCAAGCTTCACCGCAAGGAGCGGATCGATTCCGCCCGTAATCTCAAAAGCAGCCATCTCGTGGTCTCCGGAAGTGATTCGATGATCATGCAATTATAGAAAGCCGGCCTTCGCCGCCATCCCCTGCGTCACATTCCGAAAAGGCTTTTTCGTTTTTTCCGCCTTCGGGAGGGCGCGCCGGGAGAACGAATCGAAGGACAAGCCGAAGGACGATGGGCGGGAAAAAGGAAGGGCCGCGTCCTTCCCATGAAGGCCGCGGCCCCTTAGGACCGGTAGTCAGCCGGCGGCTAGCCGAGCTTCACCGCCATCTTCGCGGCATCCATGTGCCTTGCGATGTAGCGGATCTTCGGATGCGTGCCCGCAGCTTCGTTCATCGGGCGGGCGGCCTCGATGAGTTTTGCGGTTTCGGGCGTCGGGTTGTCGTAGTCGACGAGCGTCATGGCGTGGATGCCGCAGGCCTCGACGCAGGCCGGTAGCAGGCCGCGCTCGGTGCGGTGCACGCACAGCGTGCAGTGCTCGGCCTTGCCCGGCGTGCGCTCGGTGTGAGGCTTGGCCGGACGCACGACGAGCGGCTGCTTGTCGCCGAAGTAGCTGGTCCTGCCTTCGGTGTTGAAGACGGGAACGTCGTACGGGCAGGCATTGGCGCACATCTTGCAGCCGATGCACTTCTGCTGGTCGACGAGCACTTCGTCGTGCGGGCCCTTGTGGATCGCCTTCATCGGGCAGACCTTCATGCAGGCCGGATCGTCGCAGTGCATGCAGCTCATGCGGAACCAGTTGATGACGTTGTCGCGGACGTTTTCGTCGCGCTTGATCTTTTCCCAGAAGATGCCGGGAGCGACCTGGTTTTCTTCCTTGCAGGCGACCGCGCAGGCAAAGCACCCGGCGCAGCGGTCGACGTTGACGATGATGCCGTAACGGGACATGGTGAACCTCCTTTATGCCTTTTCAACGCGGATGCAGACGTCATTGCAGCACGGGTAGCCCGAGATCGGGTCCCAGTTCTTGCGCGGAATGAGCGGCTGCGTTTCCTGATCGCCGCGCCAACCGTACTGGGCGTCGATGAGGCCGGGCTGGCAGAGGATCGTCACGCGGACCTTCGCACGCACCTTGTGGTCGCAGTAGGGCGAGACGAGCCAGACGCCGTCGCCTTCCTTGATGCCGAGCTTTTCGGCGTCCTTCGGGTGCATGTTGATCGTGCTCTCGGGCTCGAGCTCAAGCAGGTAGGGCTGGTCGCTGCGGGTCTTCGAGTGCGTGATGTACGGGCGCCTCGTGCCGTTGAGGAGCTTGAACGGATATTCGGCCGTGGGCTTGGGCGGCTCGACGTAGACTGGCAGGCCGGGGAAGCCGTGTTTGGCCTGAAGGCTCGCGACGAGCTCGATCTTGCCCGACGGCGTCCTGAAGCCGGGCTTGCCGTCGAAGCGCAGAAGCGCCTTCTCGTGCTTGCCGGTCGTCTGCGGCGGGAAGAACTCCACGGTCTGCAGGTTCGGAAGCACGCCCTGCTGCTTTTCATACGTGACGCCCCAGCCCTTGAGGATCGAGTCGCAGGCCTTGACGGGATCGCCGTGGAAGAAGGTCTCGGGGTCGCAGACGGCGGCGCCGATCGTGCAGGCGATCTTCCAGTCCTCCCAGGCTTCGCCCTGAGGCTTCACGGGACGGCGCACGCTCACCTTGCGGCCGTGCACGCCGAAGGGCGCGTAGCGCTCGAAGTTGAGGGCGGCGGGCAACACGATGTCCATGTCGTGATGCGTTTCGTCACGGTAGAAGTTGTCGGCGGCAAACGAGAAGTCGACCTTCCTGATGGCCTCCTGATACTGTTCGGGCGAGGGCCAGATGAGGGCGTTCATGCCGAAGCCCGCGATGGCGCGGATGCGGCCGTCCCTGACCATTTCGGGGAGCATGTTCGGGCTGCAGAGCACCTGCATTTCGTTCCAGACGGGCACGAACTCGCGGTCGATGCGCTTTGCCTTCTGCTCGGGCTCGTTGAACCACTTCTGGTCAATGAAGGATCGCGTGTAACCTTCGTCCCAGCGCAAATAATCTTCGGGCCAGTTGGGTAGCATGCCGCCGCCAGCATTCTCGACGTTGCCCGTGAGGGCCATGAGCAACGAACAGGCGCGGGCGTTGTTGCAGCCGTTGTGCTGGTGCATGATCGACTGGCCGGAGATGGTCATGCCGGACGGGCCGTCGGCAAACATGCGCGCGGCCTTGACGACAAGTTCGGCGGGCACGCCGGACTCCTTCTCGACGTATTCGGGCGTGAACTTCTCGGCATAGGCGACGAGCTCGTCATAGCCGATGCACCACTTGTCGATGAAGGGCTTGTTGACGAGGCCTTCCTTGATGAGGACGCGCATCATGCCCCAGGCGACGGCGCCGTCCGTGCCGCCGCGCGGCTGCAGGTGGATGTCGGCCTGTTCGGCGACCTTGGTGCGGCGCACGTCCATGACGATGAGCTTCATGCCGCGGGCCTTCGCGGCGAGAAGGCCGCGGAAGAAGCCGTGGGGCTTCGACCATGCGCCGTTCTGACCAACGATCATCAGGCACTTGGTCTTCGGACCCATGCCGCCTGCGATTTCTCCGCCGTAGGAGAGCTCGAGCGCATGCACCATGGCGAGGTTGCAGGCCACCGAGCTTTCGCAGCAGTAGTTCGGAGAGCCGAAGTAGCGCGCAAGGCGCATGACGGGCGGACGCGGCTCCTTCGGGTCGCCGCAGTAGAACATCACGCGGTCGGCGCCGTGCTTGGCCTTCACGGACGAAAGCCTTTCGGCGATGGTCTTGATCGCTTCGTCCCACGAGATGCGGACCCAGCCCGGGTCCTTGGAGCCCTTGGGTGCGGTGCGCTTGATCGGATAGAGAAGGCGGTTCGGGTTGTAGAGGCGCTGAAGGGTCGAGATGCCCTTTGAGCACAGCGAGTTGTTCGGATGCTCCTTCCAGTTGCTGATGCCCGTGACGGTGTTGCCCACCGCTTCAAACTGAATGCCGCACATCGGCATGTGGTTGCACGAGTCGCAGATGGTGTAGCCTGTCCATGCGTCATTGTCGGCCGCATGAGCAAGCGGCGCGAAGAGACTGGTGGCGGGAGTGGCTGCAGCGGCGGCTGCGCCTGCAAGGAGCGAGCGACGGGCGATCTTGGGGCCGGTCATGATGGTTTTCTCCTTTGATCCTCGGGTCCTGATGGAAAGACGGCCCTGGGGATGCGGGGCTCGCATGAGCCGGGGGGGGCTTTGGTCCGCACCCGCGGGATCGTCTGCAACGCCTGCCGCGGCCGCGCATCGGATCAGTGCGCGCGGCCCGGAGTCTTCAGGCTAGTTTCCATTATCAGAAGCAGTGCAGACGGCACCAATAGGATCAAACCCCGAAGAAAATAGCCCGAAGGGTCGGTTTTCGGAGAATATTTTTGTCAACTAAAGGCGACGGCGACTGCAACGCCTGTTCTGCAGTCGTTTTGAAGAGACAGGAGGTCTGTTTCGCTATTCCTGCTGTGAATTGCGTTCATTTGAGCAAAAACGAGCTTCCTTGATTCAGCTAAGACGTTTCGTCAGCGCTTGCGCTCGAGGTGGATCCACCAGGCGAGCGCTTGGTCGGAAAAGCGCCCGGCGAGCCTGGCGGAGAGGAGGTTGCCCGCGACCATGCCGAAGCCCGCGAGCGCGATGACGGCGCTCATGAGCGAGGTGGGCACGCTCGCGACCGTCTCCATGATGGGATTGACGTAGCTGTAGCAGGCGAAGAAGCCGCCGTTGCCGAGGCCGATGGCGCCGAGCACGAGCCAGGGCGTCAGGTGTCCGAGAAAGCGGAACTGGGCCCTGAAGCCCTTGTTGGGCAGGGCGGGCACATGGGGCATCCAGAGCCTGAGCGCCAGAATGAGGAGGAGCGCCGCACAGGCCACGACGGCGAAGGTGGCGCGACCACGCGAGGAAGCTGCCGAGCGGCACGCCGACGAGGTTGGCGATCGTCATGCCCGTGACCATCAGGCAGACGTCTCGCGAGGCCTGGCCGGGCGCCGCGAGACTGGTCGCCACGATGGCGCCCACGCCGAAGTAGGCGCCGTGCGGAAGGCCCGCGATGAATCGTGCGGCGAGCATCGACCAGTAGTCGAAGGCGAGGGCCGCGAAGAGGTTTCCCGCGAAGATCAGGCCTGCCAGGAGGTAGAGCATGCGCGAGAGCGCGATGCCGTGCGCGGCGACCACCATGACGGCGACGCCCGCACACACGCCGAGCGCGAGGGCGAGAAGGTGTCTGGGCATGTTGCTGCCTTTTTGGCCGGCGTGCGTGCGCCGTGCCTTTGGTGCGTTTGTTGTATTGACTGAGGCTTAGGGAAAACCCGGGTGCGGATTGTAGCGCGAAACGCCGTGACACATCAGGGCGGCAGGCGTTTTGAGAAGGGAAAAACGCAAGAACTCCCGCCTGCAGGGCAGACGGGAGTTCGTGGAGGCCAGGAGGACGCCGTCCGTGAGGAGGGCGCCTTCAGTCATCGGCTTGAGTCCGATTACTTCTTGGCCTTGTCGGCGGCAGCGGCCTGCATCGCGTAGATGTAGGACTGCTGGCCAGCGATGCGGCCGAAGGTCACGATGTCGGCCTGGGCGTTGCCGCCGAGGCGGTTGCCGCCGTGGACGCCGCCGGTGATTTCACCCGCAGCGAAGAGGCCCGGAACGACCTGGCCCTTGGCGTTGTAGACCTGGGTCTTGGAGTCGATCTTGATGCCGCCCATGGTGTGGTGGACGGCCGGGGTGACCATGATGGCGTAGAACGGAGCCTGGTCGAGGTTGCGCGGCATGTCGGCGCGGCCGAAGGCGTCCTTGCCGGCAGCCTTGCCCTTCTTCCAGGCGTCGATGGAGGCCTGGAGTTCGGCGGCGGGAACGCCCATCTTGCCGGCGACTTCTTCAATCGTGGCGCCGGAGACGCAGTAGGACTGCTTGATGTACTTGTTCGTGGCCTTCAGGGACTTCTGCATGTCGGAGTCGAAGAAGAGGTAGGCCACGCCGTCCTTCTGCTTGAGGATGGCGGCGGAGACCGCGTCGCGGGTGTTGAGCTCGTTGAAGAAGCGCTTGCCGTCCTTGTTGATGAGGATGGCGCCGTTGCCGCGAACGGCTTCGGTGATCATTTCGCCGACCTTCGGCACCACGGTCGGGTGCGTCTGGATTTCGGTCATGTCGATGAGCTGGGCACCGGCCTTTTCAGCGAGGACGAGGCCGTCGCCCGTGGCGCCCGGATGGTTCGTCGTGGCGAAGCCCTTCAGGCGGGGCACGTACTTGGAGACGAGGTCGTTGTTGGCACCGAAGCCGCCGGCGGCGTCAACGACGGCCTTGGCGTGGATCGTGTAGGTGCCGTCCTTCTTGTTCGTGACCTGGATGCCCGTGACCTTGCCGTTCTTCATGAGGATCTTCGTGGCCTGCGTGTTCATGCGCATGTCGATCTGGCGGGCCTTGGCGGCATTGTAGAGGGTCTTGACGACTTCAGGACCGACGAGGGCGCCGCCGGTCGGGCGGTGCGTGCGGGGCTGGGAGGCGCCGGCCATCAGGCCGACGTCGCGCAGGTCGCCGCCGAGGGCGAGGAGCCATTCGACGGAGCCGGCAGCGCCGGAAACAAGCGTGCGAACGAGTTCGGGATCGTTCTTCCAGTGACCGCCCTTCATTGTGTCGAAGTAGGCGATTTCAACGGAGTCCTTCGTGCCCTTGGCCTGCTGCAGGGCCGTGCCGGCAGCATTGAGGCCGCCAGCGGCGCGAATCGTGTTGCCGCCGGGCATGCCCATCTTTTCAACGACGACGACCTTGGCGCCGAGGTTGGCGGCTTCCACTGCGGCGGAAAGGCCTGCGCCGCCCGCGCCGATCACGGCGACGTCAACGGTGATGTCTTCGGCAGCCTGAACGCCGGAAACGCCGAAGGCGGCGGCGACAGCAGTGGCAACCAGAATCTTCTTCATGGAAAGTTCTCCTATCTCAAGTCTTCCGAACCCCCGCCGGTCCTCTTCGGACCTCTCCTAGCGGGCATTCGGGAAATTGTGTGCCGGACAACAGGTCCGGCTTTTTTTCCAGCCCTAAATATAGAGGAGAGTCCCATGTTAAGACGCTCTGAAATTTGCCGTAACGCAAACGTTTGCAACAAAGCGCACTGAGAGAGGGAAGAAGAGGAAAAAAGTGCCGCTTTCAATAGGTTGAAATACCTAGATACGGGTAGGTGAGAACCCTTATTTAAATAGACGGGGCGGCGGGTGGAATGATGTCGGCGCGAGGAGCTTGCGCAGAATGCGCGTGCATTTGATGATAGGGGGAAAACGTGGTCGGGTATACCCTCTGAGTGGTAGTGTTGATGGGGCTTTTCCCGAGTGGGAAAACCCGTTTGGCAAAAGACCCAATGGTACTGATCGGACGGGGCCCTTATGATGAACTGAATGAAGACGGACAGTCGAGGGCCGGGCAATGCCGCGCGGCCCCGCAAAAACGGCGTTTCAGGCATGTGTTCCGGACCTGCTGCCCCCAACTAGGCCTTTCATCGGCGTTCTGCTCCCCGATCCGTCAAGGAGAAACCATGCACAAGATCCCCACCGACGCCTTTGACATGCTCGTCACGCTTGAAAAGCGCCCCTTTGAACGCGCGGGCCGCGAAGTGGTCGTGCGTCTTCTCGACGAGACGCTTCCCGACGGCACGAAGCTTGTCGCCGCCTCCGATCTCTCCTATCCGCCCGAGCTTGCCGCTCTTGAGGAGCATCCCGCCGTGCTCGTGCACGAAGGCGACCTGTCGCTCACCGAGCGCCAGTTGCGCGTCTCGATCGTGGGCTCGAGGGATGCGTCCGACTCAGCCCGCGCCGATGCGCGCCGCGTCGCCCGCGAGCTTGCCGCACGCGGGGCCGTCGTCGTCTCGGGGCTTGCCGCAGGCATCGACACCGCCGCTCACGAGGGCGCGCTCGAGGCGAGGAGTCCGTCGGGCACGGTCGGGCGCACCATCGCCGTCATGGGCACGCCGCTCTCGCAGCCCTGGCCGCCCGCCAACGCGCGCCTTGCGCGCCGCATCGCCGAATACGGCCTGCTCATCTCGCTCGCCCCTCAGGTGAGCGGACTCTCGTTCACGGACGAGGAGCGCGCGGAGAGCCTTCGCGCACGCAACCGCGCGATCGCGGCCCTCGGGCTCGGAAGCCTGGTGATGGCGGGAAAGGAGGGCTCGAGCACCCTGCGCGAGGTCGCGTTCTCGCTCGAGCTCGGACACCCCGTGCTGCTGTGGCACTCGATCGTCGAGGCGGGCGAGCCGTGGGCGATCAGGCTTCTTGAGGATCCGCCCCTCGATTCGCAGGAACGCGCGCTCGTTCAGATGGTTTCGTCCGCCGCAGACGTGGAGGAGGCGCTGTCGCCCTGGAGCACCGTCTGGTGGCTTTGATGGGAGGATAGGGGAAGGAGGGAAGAGGACGGGGTCTCGCCGGAGGTCCCTGAATCGGAAGGGAAAAATCCATTTTACTATGAAGGACCCGCAGTAATAAACCCGTCCGTCGTCCTTTCCTGACGTGCCGTAAGAACCGTTCAAAGATGGGTCTTGAGCGCAGACGCTTGTTCTATGATGATTCAAGCAAGCACTTGCGCTTCTCTCTCGAGCTCCCGTGTTGCATCATTACCTCCTGGCTCAACCGGTGAAGCTCGCGCAACATGAAGCTTGCTGTTTCCCCGCAGTGCGGCAGGCCCAAGCCTCTTCCCGTAGCCCGCTGCGGGTTTTTTTGTCCCGTGCATTTCCGCACGGCCCGCCAAAACAAAACAACACTGCACAACGCACAACAGGCCCCTCATCATGACCTTCTCCGTCTGGCTCACCTTCCTCGGCGCGAGCCTGCTACTTTCCGCCGCTCCCGGTCCCGACAATCTCTTCGTGCTCGCGCAGAGCGCCGTCTACGGCGTGCGTGCGGGCGTCGCCGTCGTGCTCGGCCTCATGACCGGCCTGATCCTGCAGACGCTCTTCGCGGCCTGCGGCCTTGCGGCTGTCGTCGCGGCCGTTCCCGCACTCTTCATGGCGATCAAGCTCGCGGGCGCCGCCTATCTTCTTTATCTTGCCTGGGGTGCATGGACCCACGCGGCCGATCCCGTCGGCACGGGGCGCGCCGTCGAGCTATCGCCCGTGCAGCTCTGGCGCCGCGGCCTCATCATGAACATCACGAACCCGAAGGTGCAGATCTTCTTCCTCGCCTTCTTCCCGCAGTTCGTCGCGCCCGGCACGACGGGCTGGGCTCTGGTCCTTCAGATGGTCGTGCAGGGCCTCACCTTCATCCTCGCCACCTTCGTCGTCTTCTCGGCCATCGCCTGGGCGGCGGGCGCTGCGGCGAAGAAGCTGCAGAGCCCCGCATTTTCGCTCTGGCTCAACTGCGGCAGCGCCGCGCTCTTCCTCGCGCTCGCGGTCTTCACGGTCCTCTCTTGAGGGCGCCTTCACAAAGGCGAAGAACGGGAGCCGGCTCCGAGTCCGCTCCCGTTCTTCATCCCTGTATTTCGGGCGCCTCATCGTGCGCCGGAATCATTCATCACCAGCAGGCGCGGCCGCCATGGAACCCGAAGCCGTGACCGAAGCCGCAGTCGCCCCGGTCGTGACCGCGGTGGCCGTATCCGCGGCCGTCGTGCATGCGGCGGCCTTCGCCGATGCCGAATTCGTCGGCGGCGACCACCTTGCCCGTCTGCGCGTCCACGAAGGTGTGGACGTTCGTGCCGTCGTCCTTCACCACGCGGACGTCCAAGACGGGACCGTATTCGCGGCTCATGTGCAGGCGGGCGGAGCGGGTCTGTCCGCCGTAGGCCTCTTCGGCCGCAGCTGTTGCGGCGCTCATGCCGACCTGCGGCTGCGCGTTTTCCGTGAACTGCGGGACGGATGCGGGGGCGGCGTCGACGGCCCAGGCGGTGGCGGCGGCCGTCATGGCGGCTGCGGCGAGAATGGCGGCAGCGGTGTTCTTGATCTTCATTGTCAAAACCTCTTCAAACAGTTGCCGGTGCGCGGGAGAGCGGTTCGCTTGCCGCGGCGCACCGTTCGAATCGGACTGAAGTCTAAGAAGTGAAAATTAGCGCAGACATGGGCGGAACTGAGGACTTCCTATGTCGGTGCAACGAATTTTTTCAGACAAAAAGGCACCCGCAGGCGTCTTGTCCTGCGGGTGCCTCAAAAAGATATCTCGGATCGGGAGATCCTGAGAAGGACTTGTGCAGGCGTCAGATGTTGCGCTCGACGAAGGCCTTGAGCTCGCCCGGCGTCTTCACCTCGACGATGCGGTCGACTTCCCTGCCGCCCTTGAGAGCGACCATTGTCGGGATGTGCTGCACGGCGTACTTGGCGACGACCTGCGGATTCTGCTCGGAGTCGCAGGAGGCGAAGACGGCGCGTTCGGCGTTGGCAGCCGCGAGCTGCATGAAGAAGGGCTGGGCGCGGCGGCAGTCGGGGCACCAGCTCGCGCCGATGGCGAGAATCACGGGCTTGTCGGCTGCAATCACGGATTCGACGTTGGCGTCGTTGACCATCACGATGTCGTTCATGAGAATTTCTCCTTCAAGAGGACGGGAGCCTTCGGGGCGGCGGGTTCGCCTGCCTCCGGGATGCCGTCGTTTGATTTGTTAGAGGCATTCTATCATGTTGCGTTCGCTAATTGCAAGTGTTTTCTGCTCGCGTGACGCGACTGCGGTACGCCGGACATCTTTTGCAACTGCATTGCAGGCGTTTCGACGCTGTTTCTTGTGAAGAAGGGAGGCGCCCGCAGAAGTTTTCGTCTGCGGGCGCCTCTTTCATAATCCGAAAACTTTTGGAGTATTCGTGCGTGGTTCATGCCTCTTCAGGCCGTTCGCGTGGAGGCCTTGAAGGAGGCGGCGGCGCTGCCGAGGGCCTTGAGCATGGCGTCCCGGTCGCCGAGGTGTTCGGAGACGATCTTCACGAGGGCGGAGCCCACGATGACGCCTGCGGCGCCCGCTTCGAGCGCGCGCCTGACGTGCTCGGGCGTGGAGATGCCAAAGCCGAGCAGGGCGGGCGGGGCCTTGGCCCTCTCGAGGTCGCGGATGATGCGTTCTGCGGGCGTGCCCGAGGCGTGGTCGGTGCCGGTGATGCCGACGCGCGAGAGCAGATAGGTGTATCCGCTCGTGAGTCCCGCGATTCTTGCGACGCGCTCGTCGGAGGCGTTGGGCGGCACGATGGCGACGAGGTGCAGGCCCGCCTCGCGGGCGGCCTCGTCCCATTCGGGCTCGGCCTCGCGCATGCTCGTCGGGAGGTCGGGAATGAGCACGGCGTCTGCGCCCGCGTCGGCGGCGGCCTGCATGAAGCGCCTGACGCCGGGGGTCGCGACGAGGTTGATGTAGAGCATGAGGCAGACGGGCGTCTCGGGATGTGCGGTCCTGAACCTGCGCAGTACGTCGAGGCAGCGTGCGGGCGTGGCGCCGTTGGCGAGGGCCCTGTCGGCGGAGGCCTCGACGACGGGGCCGTCGGCGCACGGGTCGGAGAACGGGATCCCGAGCTCGAGGGCGTCGGCGCCCGAGGCGACGAGCGTTTCGAGAACGGCGAGCGAGGTCTCGGGATCGGGGTCGCAGAGGTTCACGAAGGGGACGAATGCGCCCTCGCGCCTTTGGGCGAGTCGGGCGAAGAGGTTTTCAAAGCGTTCGGTCATGGCGGCTCTCATTCAGCAGTGTTTCCGTTGTCTTTCCCTGCATCTCAGTCGGCGTAGGCCCCGAGTGCGTCGGCGCTGAGGCGGCCGTCCTTCAGACAGCCGTCGGCCTCGAGCCTCGCGGCCACCTGGAAGATGTCCTTGTCGCCTCGGCCCGAGAGGTTGACGACGAGCTTCTGTTCCTTTTCAGGCTTCGCGCGGGCCATCTTGAGCGCGTAGGCGAGGGCGTGGGAGCTTTCGAGCGCGGGGATGATGCCTTCCTTGAGGGAGAGTTCGAGGAAGGCGCCGAGGGCTTCGCGGTCGGTGACGCTCACGTACTCGGCCCTGCCCGTGTCCTTGAGGTGGGCGTGTTCGGGGCCGACCGACGGAAAGTCGAGGCCGGCCGAGATCGAATACGACTCGTTGATCTGGCCTTCGGGCGTCTGCATGTTGTAGGAGCGCGCGCCGAAGAAGATGCCGAATTGACCCTCGCCTAGCGTGACGCCGTGCTTGCCCGAGGCGATGCCCATGCCCGCGGGCTCGACGCCGATGAGGCGGGTGCCCTCGAAGGGCCTGAAGTCCGTGAAGAGGCCGATGGCGTTGGAACCTCCGCCCACGCAGGCGATGACGGCGTCAGGCAGGAGTCCGTTCTCGGCCTCTGCGAACTGGGCGCGGGCCTCCTCGCCGATCACCTTCTGGAACTCACGCACGATCGTCGGGAAGGGATGCGGGCCCGCGGCGGTGCCGAGCATGTAGTGCGTGTCCTCGAAGGATTCGGCCCAGTCGCGAAGGGCCGCGTTGCAGGCCTCCTTGAGCGTGCCGCTTCCCGCCGTGACGGGCACGACCTCGGCGCCCATGAGCTCCATCCTGAAGACGTTGGGCTTCTGGCGCTCGACGTCCTTGGCGCCCATGTAGATCCTGCACTTGAAGCCGAATAGGGCCGAGGCGAGTGCCGTGGCGACGCCGTGCTGGCCCGCGCCCGTCTCGGCGATCACGCGGGTCTTGCCCATGCGCTTCGTGAGGAGCGCCTGGCCGAGCACCTGGTTCGTCTTGTGGGCGCCGCCGTGCAGCAAGTCCTCGCGCTTGAGGTAGATCGTCGTCTTCGTGCCCTCCGTAAGGCGCGTGAGCCTCGTGAGCGGCGTCGGACGGCCCGCATAGGTCGTCAGCAGGCGGTCGAGCTCCGTCCTGAAGGCGGGATCGTCCTTCGCGTCGACGTAGGCGCGCTCGAGCTGGTCGAGGGCGGGAAGGAGAAGCTCGGGGACGAACTGGCCGCCGTATTGGCCGAAGTAGGGATTGAGCAGCATGATGGAGATTCCTTTTTCGAGTTCGGTTCTGTGAAGTTCAGTGTGTTCGGTTTTCGGGCCTGCGTCCGGGGTCATCCCCGCACGGCGCCCGCGAAGAGGGCCAGGAGGCGCGGATCCTTGAGGCCCGGCGCCGACTCGACGCCCGAGTTCGCGTCGAGCCCCGCCGCACCCGCAGCTGCGGCGGCCCGTGCGTTTTCGGGCGTGAGTCCGCCCGCGAGCCTGATGCGGGAGAGGTCCCCGAAGGCGGCGAGGCGCTCCTGCGGCACGGGCCTGCCGCTCCTGCCCGTGAGGCCGTCCGAGGTGCCGTCGACGACGGCCGTGACGGGCATCGTGAGGCCGAGGGCCTTCGTGCGTGACCGCTCTGGGCGAGCGCTTCGCGAGCACGACGCCCGCTGCGGAAAAGCCCTCGAGCGCGGCCCAGGCCGCATCGTCGGCCCGTGTGATGCCGCAGACCTTCATTTCGCCGAAGAGGAGTCTTCTCACTGCGAGCGAGACGTCGTCGGCCTGATTGAGGACGGAGCCCACGAGGAAGACGCGGG
>ERZ831979.2324-NODE-2324-length-13439-cov-3.499851_pt1 | contig 13439 bp, 10 predicted proteins | sample MGYA00519952_ERZ831979 | MGnify/ENA primary metagenome ERZ831979 (study PRJEB31850, sample SAMEA3708723) | human gut metagenome | biome: human gut; feature: human-associated habitat; material: faeces | place: China | collected 2014 ...
CGAGCTTTCGCACCGAGCAGGCGATGCGCGAGATCGAGCGCGCCGTCTGCACCGGCATCCACGAGGAGCGAAAGCTCCTCTTCACCGACGGCCTGAGCGCGGACGCCTACGAGGGCAGTGAGCCGCGCGCCCAATCGCTGCGCGCCAGTCGGGACGGCAACCTCAAAATGCTCCAAGAGCACGAGGACGCCGCGCGTCAGGGCATCCGCAGCATCGAGCAGGCCTTTCGCAATGCGCTGAGCCTGCGCAGCGAGCCGGACGTTTACCGCGCCGACCACGGCGTGCTGCAAAACGATCTGCTCTGGAAGGTCGGCCGCTGCGAAAATCCGCAGCTTTTTGAAAAGATCGTCCGGCAGGAACCGTCCGCCGTCGTCGTGGAGCTTTTGATCGACGCAAGCGGCTCGCAGAGCGTGCGGCAGAGCATGGTGGCGCTGCAAAGCTACCTCTTCAGCGCGGCGCTCAGCCGCATCCGCATTCCGCACCGCGTGATGAGCTACTGCACTTACGGCAACTACACGGTGCTGCGGCGCTTCCGCGACTACGACGACAAGAGCGAGGCCGACCGCCGCATTTTGGAGTACCGCGCGACGTCGAATAACCGCGACGGCCTTGCGCTGGCCGCGGCGGGACTCGACCTCAAGAAGCGGCGCGAGGAGCACAAAATTATCATCGTGTTCAGCGACGGCTTACCGAACGACATGGTCAGCGGCCGCAAGCGCGAGGGCGCGCCGGAAGTCTACGTCGGCGACGCCGCCATCCGCGACACCTGCTTTCAGGTGCGAAAGCTCCGGCGCGAGGGCGCGCACGTCATCGGCATTTTCCTCGGCGAGGACGGAGAGCTTGAAAACGAGCGCATGATCTACGGCGCGTCGTTCCTGCGCATCCGCCGGGCGGAGGACTTTGCCGGCAGCGCCGGCAAGCGCCTGAGCGAAACGCTGCTGAATCTGTAAAAAAGTGAAGAGAAAAGCCCTGCTGTGAAAACGGCGGGGCTTTGTCTGATTATTTTCCACTCTCCTGCGGCGCGTCTTCGAGCAGCATCTGCCGCAGCTTTTTGGCGGCGATGCTCAGCGGCTGCGTCTTGCGCTGGAAGAGGAAGACGCTGCGCGCGGGAATGGGCTCTTCGAGCATGATGGGGTAGATACCGCTTGCCTCCGGCGTGCCGTAAAGCATCTCGCGCGGCACGAAGCCGACGCCAAGGTCGCTCTGCACCACGGGCGGCACCTGTGCCGTGGTCTCGACCTCCACATCGGGGCTGAACGAAAGACCGTGGCGCAGGAAGAGCTCGGCATAAAAGTCGTGCGACGATGTCCCCTCCGTCAAGCTGATGATCGGGTAGTCGGCAAGCCTTTTGAGCGAAACGGGCTCCTCGGTGAGCTCCAAAAACGCCGGGCCGCAGATGGGGATCTCCTGAATTTCGTCGATCTTCTGCGCCGTGAGCGAATCCGGCACGGACGCGCCCTCTGCCAGAATGGCGAAGTCGGCAAGGCCGTTCTGCACGGCGGCGAGGCCGTGGGAGGCAGAGTGGTTCGTCAGGCAGATGCGCACGTGCGGGTATGCGCGCCGGTAGCGCGCGAGCACCTGCAAAAGCCGCGTGCGCAGGGCAAGGCTGCTCGCTGCGATGTGGACGATACCGCTTTGCAAGCTCTGGTCGGAGAGGACCTCCTCTTCGCCTGCCTCGATGCTCTCAAACGCGACGGCGATGTGCGTGTAGAGCTTCTCCCCCTCGGGCGTGAGGCGCACGCCCTGCGGCGAGCGGAAAAACAGCGCGCAGCCGAGCTCGGATTCGAGCTTTCGGATCATGCGTGTCACGTTGGGCTGGTTGCTGTAGAGCGCCGCGGCGGCCTGCGAAAAGCTGCGGTATTTGGCGGCGTAATAAAAGACGCGATAGCTGTCGTAGCTGATGTTCATAGCAAGCTCCTCTGAAAAAGAAATGATTGGGGTTCTGCGCGGCGGCGAGGAACCTGACTGCGTAAAATTTGACGGAAGAGAAAAGCATTCGTCCGCACCTTGCGGACGGCAAGACTGATTGTAACAGAAGCGAAGCGGCGGCGCAAGCGTATTCGGGAAAAAAAGAACAGAACCTTGACGAAAAGTAAACACCGTCGAAAAGCCGCATGAAATCAGGAAAATTCGGACGGCATAGAAAAATGACATATCCTCCATGTCAAGATAACATTTCGCTTCCGCGTAAGAGACCGATATAATGGCTCGCGCTGGGAATTCCACAGCACAGGGAGGAATAACATGTTTGCTCAGATCATTGCCATCTGCATTTTTGTCACTATGTTCCTGCTTATTATCCTCGATAAGTTTGAACGGCATTACATTACGCTCGGGAGCGGCGCGCTCGTGCTCGTGCTGGTGTTCGGCGTCTGCATGCGCTCGATGAGCGCCATTTGGGAGACGCTCAACCTCGGCGCGTTTTTCCAGAGCACGTTCTGGTACGGCGCCAGTGAGGAGAGCACCGCTGGCATCAACTGGTCGACGATCCTGTTTATCGCCGGCATGATGATCATGGTCGAGGGCCTCGGCAAGGCGGGCTTTTTCCGCTGGCTGTGCCTGACGCTTGCCAAGCTCGTACACTACCGCACGGTGCCGCTGCTCATCTGCTTTATGTCGCTCTCGGCGTTTTTGTCGATGTTCATCGACAGCATCACGGTCGTGCTGTTTCTCGCCACCGTCACGCTCGAACTGGCGCAGACGATGAAATTCGACCCCGTGCCGATGATCCTGTCTGAAATTTTCTGCGCGAACCTCGGCGGCGCGGCCACGATGTGCGGCGACCCGCCGAACATCATCATCGGCACCTCGCTCGGCTACACATTCTTCGACTTCATCGAAAATACCGGCGCGGTCGTGGCGATCTGCTTTGTGTTCATGCTCATTTACTTCACGCTCTGCTTCCGCAAGGAACTTGAGCGCGCCGAGCATGCCAACGGCGGCCCCATCACCTGTCCCGAGCCTTCGACGGCCATCACGAACAAGAAGGCATTTCTTGCGAGCGCAGGCGTTTTCCTGCTGGCGGTCGTGCTGCTCATCACGCACGCGCAGACGGAGCTTTCCGTCGCGTGCATCGGCGTGATTGTCGCGATTTTGACGCTGATCGTTTTGGGCTTGACCAGCGGCAAAAAATCTGTTATAGAAATCATTAAGGGCGTGGACTATAAGACGCTGCTCTTTTTCATCGGCCTGTTCGTTTCCGTGGCGGGCCTTGAAAAGACAGGCGTGCTCAACATGATCGCGAACTTCATCACCTCGGTCAGTGAGGGCAATATCGCGGTTATTGTGATCGTCATTCTGTGGCTCTCGGCCATCACGAGCGCCTTTGTCGACAATATCCCCTTTGCCGCGACCATGATCCCTGTCATCCGCGCCATCGCCGCGACAGAGGGCATGGATATCGGCGTGCTTGCCTGGGCGCTTTCGCTCGGCACGGACCTCGGCGGCAACGCGACGCCCATCGGCGCGAGCGCCAACGTCGTCGGCACTTCGGCTTCGGCCAAGGGCGGCTATCCCATTGGCTGGGGCCGCTACTGCAAGTACTGCGTGCCCGCGACGATCATTGTCATGGCGGTGTCCACGGCCTACTTATTCCTGCGCTATCTGTAAACGGAAAAAGGAAAGGAGTGCGATCCCATGAAAAACCAGATCATCATCACCCTTGGCCGCGAGCACGGCAGCGGCGGCCATTACATTGCCGACATGATCGCGCAAGAGCTCGGTATCAAGCTCTATGACAAGGACTCCATCGAAAAGGAAATCGTTTCCGAAGGCTACAGCGAGGAAATGATCCGCAAGATGGACGAAAAGCCCGTCAACTTCTTTGCCTCGCGCCGCATCGGCAAGTATTCGAATTCTCTTGAGGTCAACGTGGCGGAAAAGACGTTCGCCATGCTGCGTGACAAGGCAGCAAACGGCGAGAGCTTCCTCATCATCGGCCGCTGCAGCGACCAGGTGCTCAAGGGCAACCCCAATATGCTGAGCATTTTCATCTGCGGCAACCAGCAGGCCAAAGTCGGCCGCGTGATGGAGAAGAAGGGCCTGTCTGCCGAGGACGCGATCGAGGAGATCAAAGAGGTCGACCGCTCCAGAAAGTCCTACCACAACTACTACTGCGAGACGAAGTGGGGCGACGCCCGCGGCTACGACATGACCGTCAAGAGCGATGTGCTCGGCTTCGAGGGCACGGCGAAAATGCTGATCGCCTATATCCGCAGCTTCATGGAGCAGGACTAAATAAAAATTTGCGGCCCGTGCCGCAAAAAACATTTGAAATGCTCGAAACAATTTGATAAAATCAATTCACAGCGTGTGGCGTTTCTGCGTAAATCCAGTTGCAGAAACGCCGCACGTTTTTTGCGGCAAAAGGAGGGAGAAGACAACTTCATAGTCAAATCGTGCGGCAGAGATGCGTAAGTCCGGATTGATCCGGCGGAACGCATCTCTTATTTTTTATGTTCAGGGGGAAGACCACCATGGAAAACACAAACCAGTTTTTGGGGACGGAGCGCGTGGGAAAGCTCATGCGGCGCTACGCCGTCCCGTGCATCATCTCGCTGCTCGTCGGCGCGCTTTATAACATCGTCGACCAGATCTTTATCGCCAACGCAAGCTACCTCGGTTCCTACGGCAACGCGGCAAACACCGTCGTCTTTCCGCTCACGGTCGTGGCGCTCGCCATCGCCGTGATGATCGGCGACGGCTGCTGCGCGTTCGTCAGCATTTCGCTCGGCAAGGGCGAAGTGGGAGAGGCAAGAAAGAGCGTCGGCAGCGCGGTCGTGCTGTCGATTGCGAGCAGCCTTGTCCTGACGGCGCTGTACCTTGGTTTTGCCGATCCCATCATTTCAATGTTCGGCGGCACGGTGAACGAGGAGACCTTTCATTACGCGCAGGAGTATTTCTTCTATATCTCGCTCGGCATCCCGTTTTATATGTTCGGTCAGGCGATGAACCCTGTCATCCGTGCCGACGGCGACCCGCGGTTTGCCATGATCTCCACGCTCGCGGGCGCGGTGCTCAACATCATTTTAGACCCCATCTTCATCTTTGAATGTAAGTGGGGCATGATGGGCGCGGCGGTCGCCACCGTGTTGGGCCAGATCGTCACAGCGGCGCTCGCGGTGTGGTACCTCTGCCGCATGAAGACCGTCAAGCCGGAAAAGGGAGACTTCCGCCTGCGCGCAAGCCTCTGTACCCGGATGCTGACGCTCGGCATCACGAGCTTTCTCTCGCAGATCAGCCTCGTCGCGGCAATGGCGGCCATCAACAACATGCTGCGCAAGTACGGCGCGCTGGATGAGATATTCTCGCAGGAGCAGTACGCGCAGATCCCGATGGCCGTCGTCGGCATTGTGATGAAGTTCTTCCAGATCGTCATTTCCATCGTCGTCGGCATGGCGGCGGGCTGCATTCCCGTCGTAGGTTACAACATGGGCGCGGGGAAAAAGACGCGCGTGCGTGAGCTCTTTACAAAGCTCCTGCTCTGCGAGGCGATCGTCGGCGCCGTCGCGCTCGTTCTGGCCGAGGGCTTCCCGCGTCAGCTCATCGCCGTCTTCGGCGCGGCGAACGAGAGCGGCTACTACACGGACTTTGCGATCAAGGCATTCCGCACGTATCTTTGCATGATGGTGCTCGCCTGCGTGAACAAGGCCTGCTTCATCTTTTTGCAGGCCGTGGGCAAGGCGTTCTCATCCACGATGCTCTCCATGGTGCGCGAGGTCGTGTTCGGCGTGGGCTTTGCACTGCTGCTGCCGCGCTTTTTCGGCCTTGACGGCGTGCTGTACTCCATGCCGGTGTCGGATGGGTTGACTTTCGTCATCGCGGCGGGTATGATTGTAAAAACGTATCGGGAACTCAATACGGAAGGAGCAACTGTATTATGAATCATATTATCACCATCAGCCGTGAATTCGGCAGCGGCGGCCGCACGGTCGGCAAAAAGGTTGCAGAGCAGCTCGGCATCCCCTGCTATGACTCAGAGCTCATCCAGAAGATCGCCGAGGAGAGCGGCTTTGCAGAAAATTATGTCAAGGAGGCGGGCGAGTACACACCCGGCGGCTTCCTGTCCTCAGCGCTCTCGAACCGCGCGTTCGGCCCGACGAACGAGGACATCCTATGGGAAATTCAGTGCCGCGTCATCAGCGAGCTTGCCGAAAAGGCCCCCTGCGTCATCGTCGGCCGCTGCGCGGACTACATTTTGCAGGACAAGGCCAAGTGCCTCAAGGTCTTTATCCACGCGGATATGGCGTTCCGCGCCAAGCGCATCGTCGAGGTCTACGGCGAGCGCGAGCAGTCGCCCGAGCAGCGCCTGCGCGACAAGGACAAGCGCCGCGCGGCCTATCACCGCTTCTACACGAACATGAAGTGGGGCTACGCGCAGAATTACCACATCACGCTCGACAGCGGCGAGCTCGGCATCGACAAGTGCGCCGATATCATCGCTGACCTCTACAAGAGCAAGGCGTAAATGGTCAAAAAGAGAGGGAGAGAAGCCGCGGCTTCTCTCCTTTTTTTTATTCCTCTTTTGCAAGACCCGGGATGTTCACGCCGATGCCGTTGACCTCCACGCCGTCGTCGGCGGGGATGAGGAGGTATTTGCGGCCATTGATGACGCGCGCTTCGATCATATAGCTGTTCTCCGGTGCAATGGAAATTTTGACCTCGGGGGTCGTGATCTCAAACTTCTTGCTCTCGATGATGTTGTTCGGGTTCAGCGCGGCGTTCTCGCCGTACTGCTCATCGCACTCGCGCTGGAACGCTGCGATCTGCTCGTCGTTCACGCCGCTGTTGGCGAGGATGCCGCCGACGTCGCCCGCCGTCATTTCAAGCGGCTCGGGGTCTTTGCTCTCCTTGTGATCTTCGATGCGCGCTCTGATCTGCTCGTGCACGGACTGGACGACATCGTAGCTGCAATCCTTGTCGAGCGCGTCGGCAAGCGCCGAGCCAAAGGCGTTTTTCTGCTCCTCGGCAGACATCGGCGGGTCGACGTGGAACAGCGCGTCGATGACCTCCTGATGGATCTCCGCGGCATTTTTCGAGTAGAACAGCACATTGTAAATGTTCGCCGTGCGGTTGTCGAACGCGGGGTAGAGGAAGCCGAGCTCGGGCGAGGTCGCGATGTAGCCGGTGGAGCTTGAGTGAAACTCGCTCTGGTCAAGGTCGTAGCGCAGTTCGAGCGTCGGGGCCTTGACGGGGCAGATGGAGCAGACAAAGTACTTGAAGACCTCACTCGACGCGTCGGCCTGAATCTCGTCATCCTTGCTGCGGTGCGGCACGTCGTAGGCGTCGGCGGCGAGGAGGATGAGATAGTTTGTCTCGCCCATGTCGATGCAGTCGATGATTTGGCGGCAGAGCGTTTCGCGCGAGGCGGGGTCCTTGAGCTCCGTCTGGCGAAGAGTCTGCAAGAGGCGGTGCTCATCGCTGTCGGCGACCTGCTGCGTGGAGAACACCACGTCGATGAGGTTCTTGCCAAGCGTGCCGGAGAGGGACTTTTTGAGAAGGCCCAGGTACATCTCCTGCTCCTCCTGCCGCATGAGGCCCATCGAGGTATCGACCCACGCAATGATCTCACGGTTGGAGTTCACATAGCAGCCGTACACGCGGCTGAAATTATTCTTATCGAGCCGGAAGCGCCGGCGCAGTTCATTGAGTTCTTTCTGATTCATGGCTCGTCCTTTCCTTTGTTCATGTCACAAGGCCGATTTTACCACGCCCGCGCCGCCGCGGCAAGGGGAGAAACGGCGCATTGTGCGACGAAAATGCGCAAAATGCAGGAAAAGATGCAAAATGGGCGTGAGCGACAAAATGTGCACGATGCGTGGACGATATAGACGATATCCCTGTAAATCATAGAGAAATTCAATGAATCGTCCATATTTCACGGCTTCTTAACGCCGCATTTGACGCTGCTTTTTGTGAAAACGGCTATGGAAACGGAATCAAAGCAAACATTTCACGTTAAAAATGAAAGATATATTGCATTTTGCCTGAGCTGTGCAGGAATTCTTCCGTTTCCTTGGTGATTCTGACTGTTGAAAAAAGAAAAAAAGAAGTTAGAATAGAGCCTCGCGAAATGAAACGGAAGAATTTGGATAGAGATCAGAGAGTTTGGGAGGAAATCAATATGTCGTATCACTTTTTGCTGGATCTTGCGCTGATTCTGCTGAGCACGAAGATTCTGGGCCTCATTGCGCAGAAGTTTCAGATGCCGCAGGTCGTGGGCGCGCTGATCGCGGGCCTGATCCTCAGCCCCGCGGGCCTTGGCCTTCTTTCGGAAACGGAGTTCACCAAGCAGCTCAGCGAGCTTGGTGTCATCGTGCTGATGTTCTCCGCCGGTATGGGCACGGACATCAACGAGCTCAAGCACAGCGGCAAGGCGGGCTTCATGGTCGCGGTCCTCGGCGTGGTCGTGCCGTTTCTCATGGGCACGGCGCTTGCCTGGGGAGCGGATGAGCTCGGACTCATCGAGAGCACCGGCTTTATTGAAAATATCTTCATCGGCACCATCCTGACGGCCACGTCCGTGAGCATTACAGTCGAAACGCTCAAGGAGATGAAAAAGCTCGAGACCAAGGTTGGCAACACGATTTTGGCCGCCGCGCTCATCGACGATGTGCTCGGCCTGATTGCCCTGACGCTCGTTTGCAGCCTTGCCGGCGGTGACGAGAGCATCGGCATGGTGCTCCTCAAGATCGTGGGCTTTTTCGCCTTTGCCTTCGTGGTCGGCTTTGGCGCGAACCGCATCTTCTGCTGGATGCTCAAGCGTCAGCACGGTTGGGCCAGCCACAGAAACTCCGTGTTCGCCTTTGTCCTGTGCCTTGTGATGGCCTACTGCGCCGAGGAGTTCTTCGGCGTCGCTGATATCACGGGCGCTTACGCCGCGGGCCTTGCCGTCGCATGCACACCCAAGGGCACCTACATCCAGACGAAGTACAACCCCCTCGGGTATCTTCTGCTCACGCCGGTGTTCTTCGCGAGCATCGGTATCAATGTGCAGATCACGGGTCTGACGGGCGGCATGGTCGTCTTCTCGATTTTGCTGCTGCTTGTTTCGATCATCTCGAAGCTCCTCGGCTGCGGCCTTGGCGCCAAGGCGTGCCAGTTCACCACGCGCGAGAGCATCCAGGTCGGCGTGGGCATGGCCTGCCGCGGCGAAGTCGCGCTGATCGTCGCCAACCGCGGCCTTTCGATGGGTGTGCTGTCGCCCGCGATGATGACGCCGGTCGTCATCACGGTCGTATGCGGCACGATCCTGACGCCGATTCTGCTTAAGCTGTCCTTCCGCGGCCATCAGGAGACGGAGCTGGTGCAGAACAACATCGCCGACCGCATGGCCAAGCACCGGCAGCTCGATATCATCACGCAGCAGCTTTTGCAGCAGGATGAACAGCTGATGAAAAAGAACTGAGCGCAGCGCAATGAAATAAAAAGAGCTTTCTCCTGAAAATCGGAGAAAGCTCTTTTTTGATTTTAGGACGCTGCCTTTTCCTGCGCGGTGCACTCGCGCAGGATGCGACAGAGCGCGTTCACATCCTCTTCCCGCGTCGCCCAGCTTGTGGCAAAGCGGATGATGCTGTGCGTCTCGTCATATTGCTCCCAGACGGAGAAGTCCACGCGCTCGGCGAGCTCTTTGCGCTGCTGCTCACTGACGATGCAGAAGCTCTGGTTCGTCGGGGAGGGGAAACAGGGCAAATAGCCGTTTTCCGCCATCGCGCGCCGGATAGCGTCGGCGTAGCGAACGGCGTCTGCGCCGATGCGCTCGTAGAGCCCATCGGTAAAGAGCGTGTCGAACTGGATACCGAGCAGCCGTCCCTTGGCGAGCAGCGCGCCGTGCTGCTTGATGATGGTGAAAAAGTGTGGAATGAGCCCCGGCTGGGGAATGACGACCGCCTCGCCGAGCAGCGCGCCGCATTTTGTGCCGCCGATATAGAAAATGTCGCACAGCGCGGCAAGGTCGCGCAGTGTCACGTCGTTTTCAGGACAGGCGAGCGCGTAGGCAAGGCGCGCGCCGTCGATATAGAGCGGCAGGCGTTTTTCGCGGCAGAGCGCGCTGATGGCCGCAAGCTCCTTTCTGGAATAGAGCGTACCGTACTCCGTCGGCTGGGAGAGGTAGACCATCCCGGGCATGACCGTGTGGTCGCGGTTCGCGTCGTCCTCGTACTGATCAAGCAGTGCGCGGATTTGGGATGCGGTGATCTTGCCGTTCTCCTGCGGCAGCGTGAGCACCTTGTGCCCGCCGAACTCGATGGCGCCGGCCTCGTGCACGCTGATGTGCCCCGTGTCAGCGGCGATCACACCCTCGTAAGAGCGCAGCAGCGCGTCGATGACGGTCGCGTTCGTCTGTGTGCCGCCGACAAGGAAGTGAATCTCCGCGTTCGGCGCGCCGCAAGCGGCGCGGATCTTCTCGCGCGCGGATTCGCAGTATTCATCCGTGCCGTAACCGGCGGTCTGCGCAAAATTCGTTTCGCACAGGCGCTGCAGGATGGCGGGATGCGCACCCTCAAGATAGTCGCAGGAAAAAGAAAGACGATGCTCCATGAAAAAAGACCTCGTTTCAAAAACAGGATTGACGGTTTCTGACTGCTATTGTAGAATAAGAGAAAACATGACGCAAACGGTTATTTGAAATGAAAAACATGATATAAAATCATGGATAGGAGGGCGTATGGAAGCGGTCAAATGCGAGGCGTTCCTTGCCGCGGCAGAGCTCGGCAGCCTGACGGCCACGGCGGAGCTTTTGGGCTACACGCAGTCGGGCGTGACGCGCATGATCGGCACGCTGGAAGAAGAGCTCGGCTTTCCGCTGTTTCTTCGCAGCAAAAAGGGCGTGCAGCTCACGGAAAACGGAAAGCTCATGCTGCCGCTGCTGCGCGAGGTCGTGCGCGCGCACCACAACGCCGAGCAGCTCAGCGCGGAGATCGGCGGCGTGTCAAAGGGCTCGCTGACGATAGGCTGCTATTACAGCATTTCGGCCCTGTGGATGCCAGAGATCCTGACGGCGTTCCGCGCCCGCTATCCGGGCGTGACCGTGCGCATGCAGGAGGGCGGCAACCTCGAGATGGCGCGCTGGCTGAACGAGCGCTCGGTCGACTGCTGTTTCGGCGCGCAGATGCACGGCGACAAGTACGACTGGCTGCCTGTCTTTCGTGACGAGCTCGTCGCGTGGCTGCCGCGCGGGCACGAGTTGGCAGCGGCGGATGTCTTTCCGCTTATGCGCTTGCAGAACGAGCCGTTCATCCACACCTCGCCCAATCACGACACCGATCAGGACCGCCTGCTCGAGCAGCACGACCTGCACCCGCAGACCTGCTTTACGACGCGCGACGGCTTCACGACCTACAACATGGTCGAGGCGGGGCTCGGCGTCAGCTTCAACCAGCGGCTCATCTCACGCAAGTGGAGCGGCACGGTGGCGGAGGTCCCGTTCGACCCGCCGCAGTTCGTGACGCTCGGCATCTCGGTCCCGTCGCTCAAAGAGGCCTCGCCCGCAGCGAAAAAGTTCATTGCCTGCGCCATCGAGACCGTCACGGGCGGGGAGAAAAGCCTTTGATAAGAAAAACGCTTCGCAGAAGTTCTGCGAAGCGTTTTTTTGCCCAAAAGCCGTTTATTTGAGCTCGGCGGTGAAGGCGATCCTCCCGTTCTCCACTCTGGCGCGGATGGAGCCGTGGTGTCCCTCGGCGATCGAGCGCGCGATCGAAAGGCCGATGCCGAAGCCGCTGCCCGACGAGCGGGATTGATCGGCACGGTAAAAGCGGTCGAAGAGCTTTTGCGCGTTTTCAGGCGCAACATCCTCGCAGGCGTTCGACGAGCGGAGGACGACGCCGCGCTTCGCCTTTTCGAGCGAGAATTCAATGGGGGAATCCGGCAGTGCATATTTGACCGCGTTGTCGAGCAGGATCGAGACGAGCTGGCGCACGGCGTACTCGTCGCCGCGATAGGTGAGGCCGTCCGTGATCGAAAGGTGCAGCTCGTGCCCCTTCGACGCGGCAAAGTCGGTGAACGATTCCGCCGTTTCGCGCACGGCGTCGCTCACGGGAAAGTCCTCCATCTTGAGCGGCGAATCCTCCTCGTCCATGCGTGAGAGCGTGACGAGCGAGTTGACGAGAGAGGTGAGCTTTTCCGTCTGCGCCATGGCCTTGTCGATCCATTTCTGCTTGCCGGTCTCCATTTCGAGCACCTTGAGGCTCGTGGCGATGACGGTGATGGGCGTTTTCAGCTCGTGGCTTGCGTCGGTGATGAACTGCTTCTGCTGCTGCGCGCTGCGAACCGCTGGGTCGATGGCCCGGCGCGAGAGCAGCACAACGAGCAAAAAAACAAGCAGGATGCATGCCGCATCGGCGAGCAGCGACCACACGAGCACCACGCGCATCGCGCGCAGCTCGTGATAGCAGTCGAGGAAGATGGCGATATTTTCGCCGTCCTCCTGCGCCACAAAGTAGCGGTAGCTGCCGCAGTAGCCGTAGCCCTCGCCGTGCACAAGCGCGGCGGAGAGATATTCCTGCGTATCATCCTCCGTGACGGAGGCGATATTGTCGAGGTCTGCCTGTGTCAGCGTGCCGCTTGATGTGTAGTGCAGGACAAAAAAGCGCGTGGAGAACGGCGTTTCCGCCGTGAACGGCCCCTCACGCCGCGCGATTTTGTCGTCGGGCGGGGCCTGCGGCGTCTGCGAATCGTCCGCACCGTCGGGCGGCGCGGGGGCGATGTCGCCGTTGCCGTCGTCATTTTCCAGCGGCGTCGGCGCGTCGGCGCTGTCCGGCAGCTGAAAGCGCGAGTGGGGGATGGTGCCCGCGTTCTCGTAGATGAGCATCAGCGTTTGCTTCAGGTCGGAATCGGTCGAGACATAGTTCGCGACGTTCAGAATGATCGTCAGCAGCAGCATCACCGCCGTGACGGAGAGCATCGCGATGCGGATGAAGCGGTTTCGCAGGCGCTTGATCATACGCTCTCCTCCAACACGTAGCCGAGGCCGCGGTTTGCCTGCAGGGTGACGTGCGAGCCGATGGACTTGAGCTTTTTGCGAAGATTCGAGATGTTCACCCATACGACGTTGATCTCCGCCTCATTATCCCAGCCCCACACGCGCTCCATGATGCGCTCGGCGGAAAAGACCTGCCGCGGCGAGCGCATGAAAAGCTCCATGATCTGAAACTCGCGCCCGCTCAGGCGGATGGACTCGCTGCCGCAGCTCAAATTGCCGCTGCCGGGGTCGAGCGTCAGATCGCCGTAGGCGAGCACCGTCGGCTGGTAGGCCTCGCTGCGGCGCAGAATGGCGCGCACGCGGCTCAAGAGCTCGTCAGGGTCGAAGGGCTTGGGAAGATAGTCGTCCGCGCCGGCGTTGAAGCCCGTGATGCGGTCGCTCTTCTGGCCCTTGGCCGTGAGCATCATCACCGGGGTGTTGCCCGCCTTGCGGATGCGGCGGCAGACCTCAAGACCGTCCATGC
>ERZ831979.2341-NODE-2341-length-13297-cov-2.738182_pt1 | contig 13297 bp, 6 predicted proteins | sample MGYA00519952_ERZ831979 | MGnify/ENA primary metagenome ERZ831979 (study PRJEB31850, sample SAMEA3708723) | human gut metagenome | biome: human gut; feature: human-associated habitat; material: faeces | place: China | collected 2014 ...
CCGCTTTCACGGGCATCCAATAAATTTAAGATGTCCGCATCAGTACTTTCTTTTAAGTCCTTCAGTTCACCTTTATTAAATAGTTTATCCAACCCATACGAATAATTTTCCTCTCCCGAGAATCCGCCGAAGATCTGCACACCTTGCGGAATTACAAATGAATTCTGGCGTTGGTTCGGCTCACCCGTTTCAGGGTCAGCGTCCTTACGTGCATTACGCGGCTTGTAAGTCCCTTCAGCCATCCATATCTCAAAATCCGTGTCATCGCCAAAGTCGGTCGCCCTTACCTTATTAATATAATCCAAGGCTTCATCCAAAGAAGCAAGTCCCGTATAGAATGAACATCCTTTCAATTCATCTTCCTGTTCAGCCTCTTCATTGCTCAATTCAACATTTGCCGTTAGCGACACAAAGATTCTCTTAATAATTTCACCTTCATTTCTCGGCATTCTCATACTACCACCTAAATAAGCATAAGCCCCGGCATCTATTTTCTCCAAATCCTGTGCTCCCTGTTGCTGTATGCGAGAAATTCCTTGCATATCGTAAGCGGCAACTTCATTTTTCGATTGCAATTCCTGTTGCAATACCGATGTGGTTCCTCCTTTCACTAACAGCGAGAACGGACGCGGGATGTAATAACCTTTAAAATAAAGATCTTTATCTGCTTCCATCTTATGGTTCCCGTAATTACCCGGCAACTCATAAGTTTCTACGAAACAGTTATTGAACGGATAGAAGCCTCCTTTTCCATTTTCCTCCGTGTCAATGCCTCCAAACAAAGCATCCTCAAATTTCTCATCCGTCACACCACTGATATTCTTGTCGCTCGGAGCTGTATTCCCCCACACTACGGTATTGACCGTCAGAGCAGCACCGTCTTCCAGATAAAAACCTCCGCCTACTTCGGCAGCCTCGTTTTCTACTACTGTACCCGAAATGACATGTGCACGATTATCTTTCGTCACACCATCTTCAGCCGACAAGTACATACCGGCCCCCTTATCGGCTTTGTTCTGCATTACGCCGCAACCGGACACCATACCGCCGGGCAACACGAACAATCCGCCGCCTTCGATGGCTTCGTTGTTGCGAACCACACAGTTGCGTATGTGTGCCCCCTTCGGCACAACGGCACCGCCACCACGGGTGTTGAAACTACCGCTACCGGAAGAAGCCGTAGCCAGACCGTCTTCCAAATAGACTCCGTCAAGCACCGTCTGTTTATCCAAAGCAGCCGTTCCATCCTGTCCGAACTGTACGGCATGATAACCGTTCACCGCCTGACGGCCTCCGGCCTCATCGCTCACTGCACTCAACACAGTCATATATTGCGCAGCGTTGCGATTGTCATCATTCCAGTTTCCATCATTCTGATATATACCGCCCACATAAGAACCTTCATTATATCCGCCCATCACGGTCACGCCTTCCGGAATCACGAACGTGTAACTCTTCGGATCGTTCGGATTAGCCAGCGTATTGGAATGATACACAGTAGTATAACTTTCATATCCGGCAATCTCGCCGTATTACCCTCTGTCACACGCTGTCCTGCCGCATTCAGCACTTCCTGCAACTTCATGGCACAGGCTGCATTAGCCGGAGAAGAAGCATCTGCCGTACCGTTACCGTTAAAGGTCACATAATACACTCCTTTATCATCAGGCTTAACCATATCTTCATTTTTGCGCTCATAAGCACCGGCATCCACCGTACAGTCTTTCACGCGGTCGGTGTAATCCATGTCTGTATAATCAAAGAGGTCTACACCCGTTGGCAAAGTTTCAAGTTCGACTTGAGTATTTTTATACCAAACGCAAGGCCAACCCCGATAATCTGCAACATCTACATAACCATTTTTCCCATCATCATCAGCCTCTAAGTGATCTCCATACGTTTCATTTGCCTTAGGCATTTGTACTCGATCTATTCTTATCTCATTAAGCCCCCGGTTCAATCCGTAGCTTCCTGTCAGACGATAATTGGCATTTGCATAATCTTGAAAAATCTGTTCTCCTCTAATATCTTTTAAATCGATACTGTTGCTAATATTTATGGTATGTCCACTATTCTCCAGTGTTTTATTTCCATCCAAGTTCAATCCTGCCAAATCAGTCCCGTATACCGTTTCTATAAGACCATTGACAAAGTCTACATCTACACCACTCTCAGAAAAGTTAGCATTACCTTGCATACCATTACCATGATTTGCACTATTCCAACCGGTATTACCATAAGATATGGTATTATAGATTTTCACCGTACCCGGAATAGATGTTTTTACGCCGACCCACAAGCGAATACCGCCACAAGCACGGCTTCGTCCTTCTGCTCTATTTTTGAGCACGGTGTTGTTATAAAACTCTCCAACTTCCATACAAACACCGGCACCGTCTGCATAATTGGCATTCGCTTCATTCTCCGCAATAATGCAATTGTATAGCGTAGAATAAGCCGTATAAATACCACCGCCATAAGCAACACCATTCTCATTGAAGTTACCATCGGTACCTACACATCCCATCCTGTTTTTCTGGATGTAACAATTCACCATCGTTCCGCCATAACAATAAACACCACCTCCGCGTATTTCTATATCACCTCTGCCAACCGGCGTATTCCAGTTATCTGTAACGATACAGTTCTTCAAGGTGACATTATTGAAAATACGGGCACCCGCGCCACCGTCGAACTGGCTGCTACCTATATCCAAACGTCCCTTGGTGATGGTAAAGCCATCCCACATGGTAGGAATAACAAAATCTTTACCTTTAACGTACTTCGTCTCGTTTATATCGTTACCCGAATGTACAAAAATACGTGGGTTATTATTATCCTCTTGCGACAATACACGTAATCGTGTACCAGCAGGCATGCCTGACAGTCCGCCGCGTATCAACCAATTACCATATCCATCTCCGACTTCCACCTTTTCACGGGATTCCACCTTAACAAGGGTGGCCGTACTCAGGGGATATTCAGTTGCCAGATAATAACCGGCAGATTGCTCTTTACCACCATCTATCTCCCCTGCCACCGGATAATAACCTGTACCTTCGTTTCGGATATATTCACCATTATTATCTTCTTCATATCTGATTGCTTTCCGAACATACTTTTTTACTCCAGGTATATTCACTGTTCCAACTTTAATGTATCTACTCCCCCAAGAGCTTTCACCATCATTACTTTCAAAATACTTATAATACCCTGTCTCCAAATAAACATATTCAGCAAAATTTGCAGCAGCCGAAACATAAACAACTTCTCCTGTAGAATTATAATAATAATTTCCCTCTCCCACATTTACGAGTTCATCCACAGACGGCAACATTGAAAGAGGCAACAATATCGTCTCATACATCTTCACACTATCAGCACGCATTCCGGTATATATCTCCTGTGACACCAAAGGTCTACGGTCGTCCACTCCCGGACAACCGCTTGCCGGGAAGCCACCAAGCACATCCACACCCTCTTTTATGATAAAACAGGCAGGAGCGTTACCCACCGGATTTTCAGCATACGTTCCGGCAGCCACCCACACTTGCGCACGCTTGTCGGCATCCTTTCTATCCTCTTCAGACAATTTATTATTGTATGCCAACGCCTTATTCACAGCACCATTGATGCTGCCCATAGCGTCCTCCCACGAGAGTCCGTCTCCCGTTCCGTTTTCACGCACATAAATCACCCGACCGCTCTCCGGCAAATCAGCCTCGTATGCACCAAGGTCGGGCTTACCACCAAGATTTCGGCCTTTGCCGGAAATATCTTCCGTGACACCTTCTACCGCATTGGCTTTGTTAATCAAAACGGCCGCATCCGTAGAACTGGTCAACGGACGGAACTCTGAATATCCTCCTAAATACGTATCATAGCCTAAAGTAGCTCCCGGCGCATTCGTCGGATTGGCAAAGTTCTTGGCTCCGTCGGCCGACAACGTATTCAAATTTTGCATGTTATTTGAACCGAACGTATTTCCGGCACTGAACGAAGTGGAATAATTTCCTCCCGGTGCGGCACCCTTATTGTTCACCACCGTAACATAATGCATCGTCAAGTTGTTTGCAGCAATAACCGAAGCACTCTCCGTCGTATTCGTATTATTGTTCACCACGCAATTCACCAACGTCAAATTGCTGCCGTCTTGTGCAGAAATAGCCGCAGCCTCCACGGCCGTATTGTTCTCGAAAACCGTGTTGCGTACCGTTACCGCAGCCCTTTTGCCCACCAGCATACCGGCTCCGGACTTGTATGTGCTCGACACAGCATAACCGCCCACGACATGGAAACCGTCGATTTCCACATTGGCATCTTCGGCCACCGTGATACAATGGTATAACCCATCCTCCAAAGCCTTGCCTTTGGGATTACCGTCTATCACGGAACGGTACTCCAAAGGTTTGCGTGCAGCACTGCCATCGTCCTCTACGCGATAGCCGCCTTTGATAACCAACGGACGTTCCGTTTTCAGCACATTGATAGTGGCCGTCTTGGGGTCGAGATTAGTAAAACTGTAACGCGGATAGCAATCGCCTTCACGTACCAAAATCTCAAACCGTTCAACTCCATCCGTCGCCTGCACATTGGCAAAATATTCTATCGCTTCGTTGATCGAACGGTAAGCCTTAGCCCAAGAACTTCCGTCGTGTTCTGCATCCGTACAACTTACATCGACATAAAGACGCCATACCTTATTATCCGCCTGATGTTGAAGGGTTCTTTTTTCCGTCATCACAGCTCCTACGCTCGGCTTTTGAGCAAACAGATCCCCTTTGATATCCAACTCGGGAGCCAATACCACTTCCTCGGGGAAACGTCCTAATTCCAAACCTATAGAACGCAAGTTAGAACCTTGCACCGGAAACCAATAATACTCCACGTTCTTCAAGTTCGCGTCCACTCCTCCCTGGCTGGGCATGCCGCTCTGTTCAAAATCAGGCGTAATAACCCCTTCTGTATTAGAAGAGTTGTCATCACTCAAAGACACCATGTCCTGTTGGAGCGTATTGTTCCATACAGAGTTGTTCATGCCCGACACCGCCGTATTGAAGAAACGTACGGTCTTCACCGTAGGATTCACGGCATACATCGGCACGTTTCTCTCCTTAATCAGATTGTTCCACAATACGGAATTAACCGAAAGGCCGTAACCTTTCACATACAGTCCGCCCGTTTGTGCCGATTCGTTGTCGGCTGGGTCCACCGTACCCACGGAGACATTGTTGACCATCGTGGTTTGCAGCATCACACCTCCTTGGTTACAATAGACCGCACCGTTGTGGCGGCTCGTGTTGTTGCTCACCACCGACGTAGACAATATCTGATATTCGGGGTGCATGCTACCGTCCGTCCACTCCGTATCGGAAACCATATAGACGGCAGCCCCGTCGTAACCCGAATTATTCGTCAGCATGGAACGCAGCACGATACCGGAATTGTCCACATAAACGGCTCCTCCCTGCTGTCCTTCATTATTATACAGCAACGAACCGATGATGCGTCCGCCATAAAGGTAGACACCACCGCCTTTTCCCGTGGCTGCATTCTCTGTCACCACGCAATTTGTAAGATAAGCATTTCCGGCCATATAGACTCCGGCTCCGCGGTCGCCGAAGAAATTTTCTTTCGTACCTACAGTCTCCTGAGCCGACCCTCCTTTGATGGTCACTCCGTCGAGCACGGTCACATTCTTGAACGCCGTACCGTCCAAATTGGCGAACCATACCACGTGATTGGAATTACTGCCAGTCACGCTCCATTTATTATCAGCCTCATTATATTCACATTTTCCTCCGCCGCCCGTTGCAGCTCCTCCATAGGCATTCCCCACAAACACGGTAGGATGTGTGTACTGCCAAGGCATGCTTCCTTTTTTATTATCCCGCTCAGCTCTGGTTTCTTCATTCCCTTCAAATCCGCCATACACGCTCACGCCATCTTTCATGACGAAAGCCGCCGAACGGTCGGTACTTTCACCGCTCATATAAACTGAAGGCTGGTAAGTACCGGCTTTCACCCATACTTCTCCACCTTGGCCTCTTTCCGCCAATCTGTTAATGGCTTCCTGTACGCTTCTAAGAGCATTGCCCCAATCAGAGCCGTTGTTGGCATCATTTCCATCCGGCTTTACACGCAAGATACGGTCGGCCGACACAGCCTGAAACTCGTATGCACCGATATCCGTCGCGTCACCCACCTTACGCGCACTTCCACCCAAATCATAGCCTCCATACGTTGCCGAAGCATAGGCATCATCCTGGCCTTTGTCGATAAAGGCAGAACCTTCGAGTGCCTGCCAGTTCCAAAGTGGATAAGCATTATAAAGCCAGTTGAAATCGCGGTCGAAACTCGTTTTCAAAGAGGGCGAAGCAAAAAAAGGCGATGCCTGCGAACGGTCATTATTCTTGTCGCTTACATATACATTTCCAAAATTATCCATACGATTAGGACCTTCACCCTCAACCTCGTGATAAGAAGAATTTCTAAATCCGGGAGTAAACTCAGAAAACAACGTGGTATTACCCCAAACTACGGTATTGACGACCTTGGCATTATCATTTGCACCACCACTAACTGTGAGGTCCACACCTGCCACAGTATTACGGGCAATCGTAGAGTTAAGCACGCTCGCATCAGGAGAAATACGCACTCCGCCGTTTTCGTTGTTGAAGATCGAGGTGTTGACCACAGTACCCTTACCGGCGATGTAAATACCGCCGCCTTTGTTGGCCACTTCCGCTATCAATCCGGCCTCATTATTATATACCACACATTGGTTAATATAAGAATTGCTGCTGGTAACCTTTCCCGCCTTCTCGTCCACATAAATAGCTCCGCCGTTCTGTACGGCATAATTGTTAAAGAAGAAACAACGTTCTATACGGTAAGCACAAGAGTATGTTTCATGTCCCGTCACCAATACACCACCACCATTCACTGAGGCATGACCGCCCACAATCGTAAAACCGTCCAAAACGGAAACGGCATCGTTTATATTGTTCGCAACGCTATTATTGAGGTTCATCGTCAACACATGCTCTGCATTGTCCGAACGAAGAGCGTTGGAAGAGCTAATCAAATTGACATGGTCGATCGTGTCGTTCATACTAATATCGCCCGAAAGGATAGAGCGACATGCGAAATTATAGGCTTTACCCAAAGTTGCACGTTGCTCCAAAGAAGTCTCATTTCCTTTGAAACCGCCGTAAAGCTTCACGCCAGCCTTCAATGTCCAGCCCTCTTTAGGTGCCAGATAAACCTGCCGGTAATCGACACTATTTTTACGGATTTCCTCGAAACCCTGCACCCAGATTTCATCACCGGGCTCGGCCTTTTCCAACGCCGTTTCAAGCTTGATAACGTCTGTCCAAGCGTTGTCCATACCCGTCGGTACCAGTCCCGTCGGTGTCACATAATAACGTGTCTGTGCTGCGGCTGTCCCGGCCATGAAGCACCATGCCGTCATAAGCAAGGCAAAGATATAAGCCTGCCTCCGTTGTTGTTTCCCTAATCTTAATATCGTAGTCATAATATGTAGATTTTACCCATTAATTGTTCGCTGCCGTTTTTTGCGTCAAATTCAATTCTTTTGTAGTTTCCTCAAAAGTGGTGCCTGATACGGTCAGGTTCACCTTGTGCCATGAGGAGCGCTCCAATGCGTTGGCAAAGGTTGCCGTGTAAAAAGTCTCTTTTTCATCAGGGGTTTCAGCCACCCTGTGTTTTACCACAAAGTTGAAGTAGTTTTTCGCACCGCTGAAAGTATAGAAATAAGTCCGCCCGTTACGTTCGCTAATAGGACTGTTCATCCTATATGCAGCCTCGTGATCCAACGCAGGTTCGGCAACCGCCTTCTCCCCGGGAAAGAAATAGCCTTGGGATGTCCCCCTAAAAGTAATATCGCTCATCTTGGCCTCCACATACTTATCCCCCTCGTAAGCGTCTTGCGCATCCCACTGTACGTCTACTTTGGCAGCCAGACGGTCAAGCCCCACCTTAATCTCTGTCGTTCCTTCCTTTACCACTTCTATGGGCTGTCCTTCCTTCGTTTTGTCGGTCATCCCGCTGAACAAGCTAAGCAAGTACTTCTTCTCGTCTGCTGCATCCAAACTTGTTATCGAAGGAGTCTGCAAATTCAGGATATCTTGTTCGCTGTAAGGCGCAAAGTTATGCCCGACAAGCACTTCGTCGTTGTAGGCTACAGCATATACCGCCTTCACCACTCCGGCAAAGGCTGTGAACTTGCGCATCTCTCCAGATTTATAATCCTTGTCGAGAGTATATTGCAATACCTGTCCCCAACTGTACACCAAGAATATGTCGATACGCGTCCAATACTGGCTGTCAAACTCGTCCACCTCTTCACCTGGGTCTCCCATTGCGCGCAGGGATTTGGCATTCAAACGGATAGACACCGAAACTTCGCAATCTTTTTGCGGTTCTATGGCTGCTTCGGGAACATCATCGTTGTTGCATGCCGTCCAGAACGGTATGCACAACAAGAGCATCAATCCCCATTTCATGATTCTTCCATCCATATTTCAATCCTCCTTATTCTTTGTTTACATTTCCTGGTCGTAATCGTTACCGGGCTTCCAGTCGGTGTTGATTTCCACACCGGCCGTCACGTCCACGGCTTCACCGCTCCCGTCCGAGATGTTGAACGTGGCTTCCAGTACACGTCCGGCCCGGATCGGGTCTTCCACGGTGAATATATGTTGTATGGTTCTGTCTTCGCATTCGGAATAGAAATACAGCTTCCAGTGGCCTTCGCCTTCCGCCCTGCGGTACACGCTTCCGCCGGTGCAAGGATAGCTGTAGAACTCAAACTCGGTGAGCCGCGCCGCCTCGGTCACTTTGAAGTCCGATGCGTCCGTCCTCAGCCGGTCGTTGCTGATGTAAGCGTCCTCCCAGCACAAGAATCCTTGTTGCGTGCGGGAGAGATAGCATTTGATGTTTCTCATCGTCTCGGGGTGGTTCACGTGAAGTTTCACCTTGCCCACCACCGGGCTCATCAATACGGTGTAATGTTCCGTCTTTTCTTCCTCCATCCGCATGCTCAGCACACCGGAGAAAGGCGGATAGGCCAAAGCCTTGACGGTGTCCGGGGAGATGGGCGTTTCGTCCACCACCACGTCTTCCAACACGTTGTCGAACGTGTGCAGACCGCCTCCCACGCGGTCGTTGTTGTGATTGGCCACGGCCAGGTGGTCGTAGTTGTCCACAGGGAGCGTCACCTTGAAAAACAGTTCCTCCGGCATGTCTTCGGGCTGGAACACAAGGTCACGGTAAAGATTTTGCGGCGAATTCCAGAAACCCAAATGAAGGGACAGCAGTTCGGCCTCGAACTCGGGATCCACGCCGTGTTGCAAGTCGATTTGATAGGACACCGTAATTTCCCTCATCTCTACATTGGGCGGACAGTCGGACAAATCCTCGTCCACACAAGCCGTCAACGACAAAGCCGCCCCGGCCCATAGTCCTAACTTATATATATATGTATCTATCTTCTTCATAGGTTTCATAAACACCTCTTTTAGTTCTTCTCGTTTTCTTTCATTTATTACCAAAAACAGTGCACGCCACGGACACGGCACACGGCCTTTGCCGTGGCATGCACTAAATGATAATCATAGTAGCAATTACGCTACATATTAAATTTCCACATCATACGCAGTACCTTGCTGCCATTCCGTATCGATTTCAACACCCAAATTCACATCCGTAGTAATGACTTCTTCACCCGAAAGATTTCCCCAATCGGTAACCGTCGCATTCAAAAGCGTGGTAAAGTCTTTTTGGAATACACATTTCTCCGTAGTAGAAGCTTTTTCTGCATCCAATATAACTCCCAAGAAAGCGTAGGCATCCTTATCAGCCTCTCCTAAAATCTGTCCCGAATTGTTTTTAATGAAATGGCCTTGTTTAATCTTAAACACGATGTTCATGGTTACATTCTTCTCAGCTTCAGTTTTGGCCACCACGGAATAAATATTGGCATTGGCTACCTTATTGTTTGCAAACGCTATCTTAGCACTCTTTTCCTTTAAAATAACGTCGGCTGCTTCTTCATAAACATTACCCTCACTGGCATCTGCTGCTTTGTCAAACGTCTTATTCAATTTAGTATATTGCCCATTAATCAGCACTCCCGCAATTTCTATAGCTTCATCGGCCCCTACGGCGTCACCCTCCAAAGTGCCGCCATTGTTCGTTGGATAGAACACTTCATCTTCATCACCATTCAGCACAGCCGCAGCCAACAGTCCTACGCCATAATTGACACCGGAAACCTTGATTGCTGCATAGCTACTGCCAATTGGGTCTCCTGCCGTGATTGTTGCCTCGCCTTGCGTAAAATCTTTATCGGTATATCCCTTGATTGGGTTTGTACCCTCACCGGCCAATCCATAATAATACATAGGATAGGGCTCATAAGTAGTACTCTTTATAGCTTCCGGCACTCCTGTCTTTTGCATCAAACTAAACTCCGGTTCGACGAAGATGCTTGACTCACTCCAAGTACCGTCGCTATCCCCCACATTTCCATACACTACAAATTTATTGATGCTTGTATTCAATGTGGCAACTTTCTTCAAATCAGGAGATGCATTGGTAGGAGTAATGTTTCCCATCGAAATCGGCTGCAAATACTCGTTACCAACCATTGGCACAACCCAAATGTCTTTGATTTCTTGAATAGTGTTACCCTGATTTGCTTCATCAGAAGTAATACGCTTAGAAACCTTCTTGACAGACAAAGACAAGGTTACGTCTTTAGTCGGACCGTTCTTCCAATCGGTGCCACCTACTCCCTCCTCGTCATTCGAACAAGAAGACAAACCTACCGTACTGGCCACGATTGCCGCAGCAAACAAGTACATTCCATTTCTCATTTTCATAATCCTAAAATTTAATGAATAAATAAAAAGTTAATAACTCTATAATTAGAAAATCTCGTAATTATCGTCCTTCCACGGCCCGTACACCCTCCAGGTTGCCTGCGGCCTCGCTGTCGCCGGCCTTCACGGCCCGTTCGAAGCATTCCACAGCCTCCGCCCGGTGTCCCGTCTTGAAGTAGGCCACGCCCAACGTGTTCCACTTGCGCTCGTCGGCCAACGGTTCGAGCAGCGTCACCGCCTCGGCGTCTCGTCCCTCGCGCACCAACGCCACAGCACGATTGATGGCCTCCGCCCCCTTGTCCGGCACGGCCTCATAGTAGGCACGGATATATCCCGAATTACGCTGGTCGGCAAAGACAGACTGTTTCAGGTATTGGTAAGGCCGTCCGCCGTTGAGCTTGCGGATACGCTGCTCGCGCAGGTTCTCGTCCGGCGTGTTGTCGATGATTTGCAGCAGCTCCTGACGCTCGTCCAGATCGCTCTCGGCGATGACATCGCGCAAGTCGGCCCAGGCTTCTCCCGCGCCCACCACTTCATACACGTCGTCCGGCATATCGACCCGTGCATCGAGATAATCTTTCAAGACTTCGGCACGCCGTCCGGCCAGATGCTCATTGAAAGCCACGGAGCCTTCGATGGAGGCCAAGCCCACAATCACCACTTTCACGATGGAGGAGGTCTTGTCGTCCTTCACGCGCCGCATCATGTCCACGATGCGGGCCAGCGTGGCTTCGTTGTCTCGGAAGTCTTCGCGCAAGTCCCACTTACCCACGGGGAAGTGCACGTAAAGTGCGTCTTTCATCTTACGCAAAGGGATATCCCGCGTATAGGGCTTATATTCGCTGATGGGTTTCAGCACGGGTTCGCGTACGGCAATCTGCTCGGCTACGCTCAGCACGGGCATGACCGCCTTGGGTTTCGGCGTGAACCAACGCGTGGCGCCCAAATCGAGCGCAGCCAGCGGCCGCACATCGCAGCAGTTCTCAAACTCACAGTCCACTGTGAGCGAAAGAGCCGACGCACGCATCCACGGCTCCACCCCTACCACCTTATTATAATATAAGGTGTCGGCAGCAGCAGCCACAGCGACACGCTCTTCGCCACGCAAGGCCGCGCGACGGTCGAAATAACGGCGGTTGCGCTTGCCGGCCAGCTCCACAGGAGGCAGCGTCAGCGTATCGCCTGCCTTCGTAGTGAGACGCGGCGTAAGGATGAGACGGTCGTCCGACGTGATTTCCACATCGCCGGCAGCCACGGAAAAGGCCACTTTGAGCTGCGTGCTGTCCTGCCACGACAACACGGGTTCTCCCGTCGGCACCACCTGTTGGGCCGACAACGGACAGGAAGACAGGCACAAGGCCGCGGCCCCCATCCATGCTTGTATGTCATTGATTCTCTTCATCTTCTCTGTTGGCTTTACTTAAACACATAAATAAAAGACACGGACAACTTGGTGGGCACGAAACGGTGGGTGGTGCGCTCTTCCAACTTGTCGCCACACTTGCGGCACTCGTAGGCATCGAAGTCGGCGAAAGAATAACCCAACCCCAACTCGGCCTCCAGGCTCCAATGACGGCTCAGAATCCAATGGTAACCGTAGCCCAGCCCCACAGCCCATTCATTACCCTGCACGCGCTGGTCTTCCAACTTGGGCCACAGGCCGAAAGGCAGGTTCACCCCTCCGGCGTTAAACCGCGTGTAAGAAGCATGAAGCCCCAGGAAGTGTCCGCCGAACGGGCGGCAAATCCAGTAACGGTACTCCGGCTGCACCCGCAGGTGGCGCCACTTCTTGTTGTCGGAGAACGTCCAGGGATTCCACGAAAGCCCCAAGGCCATCGTAGACTTGCGCCCCACCTTTACCTCCGGCTCCAGATTCAACGAAGCGGTAGCCCAGTTCACCAAATCCGTCTTTAACGCTACGGTCTGTGCTTGAACGGCAACGAACCAACCGCACAGCCCCAGCAAACATAAGATAAGTCGTTTGCTCTTCATCATGGTTTTCAGTTTATAGAATATACGTAAAAGCCCGCTTCCGGAAGAAAGCGGACAATATGCCCTTCGCCCGGCATGCCGGAACGGCACGGGGCTTACCCACAAAAGACAATAAGATATTACATGTGTTACACAAATATTTGGAACAGCCAAATATAATTTGTTAAAAATACAATTAAAAACACATACCTTACCCCACAAAATATCCAAAAAACGATATTTTTCGTCCTTGCACACCGCTACCGACAACGGGCTCCACAGCGTGGTGCCTTTCCGGTTTCTATATGCAAGTTCGTTTTTCATCATCTCATTTGGATAATATTACAGGACAAATATAGAGGTTATAAACAAAACAAACAAATTTTCTCGATATTTTTTTTAAAAAACATTATAAACAT
>ERZ831979.2347-NODE-2347-length-13250-cov-2.641910_pt1 | contig 13250 bp, 10 predicted proteins | sample MGYA00519952_ERZ831979 | MGnify/ENA primary metagenome ERZ831979 (study PRJEB31850, sample SAMEA3708723) | human gut metagenome | biome: human gut; feature: human-associated habitat; material: faeces | place: China | collected 2014 ...
AAAGGTTGAATCTATTGGCAATCAAGTGGCAGCACCTGTTTTTGCTCCGGCTAACGGTACCACCTTTGTGGATAAGCTTACGGTCGGAGCTTCTTGTTCTACAGAGGGTGCCACAATTTATTATACAAAGGATGGAGCAGAGCCTACTACAGGTTCTGATAAGTTTCCAACAGAAGGCGTAACTCTCACGGAAACTACCACATTAAAGGCCATCGCCGTAAAAGATGGGTTGGACAACAGTGAGGTAGTCACTGCGACTTACACCAAATTAGAACCATATGCTTCTTTGAAGGCATTGAAAGAAAGCGGTATAGCTACGGAGGAAGGTAAACCTTGTGTTGTAGAGTTGAAAGACGCTGTGGTGACGTATGCCGATTCCCGAAAGGCTTATATTCAAGATGAAACAGCAGGGTTGTATGTTTTTGGCTCAAATAAATTGAAGGCCGGAACGAAGTTGAACGGTGTGGTAGCTGCCCAATTGGCATTGTACTTTGGCCTGTATGAATTGAAAGTAGACGGAGGGGAGTTCGACAATGTTGCGGTTACTAACGACGTTGAGATTCCGGTACAAGAGGTGACTGTGGCTGAATTGAACCAAAACTTTGCCCAGTATGAATCCATGCGTGTAAAAGTGGTAGATGCGACGGTAACATCAAGCTTTAACGATAAGAATGGAGAAATCGAGCAAAACGGCGAAAAGATAGCACTCAGGGCGGCTGACGAAAGCATTACGGCGGATGTGCAGGCCACGGTTGATGTAACAGGGTATCCCGGTTTGTATAATTCCACAAAGCAACTGAATGTAATCTTGCAAGAGGATATTGCTGTAAAGACCGCAGGCAAGACGCAGGCTACGTTGACTTTTGATTCGGATGCTTATTCTGTGAATGTGGGCGAGTCCTTAACGGTCAAGGCTACTACAAATTCTTCGGCTTCGGTGGTTTATTCTTCTTCGGATAAAACGATAGCTACGGTGGACGAGAATACGGGAGAGGTCCAAGCCGGTAACAAGGTCGGGACGGTAACGATTACGGCCACTGTAACCGAAAATGATGAATATACCGGTGCAACTGCAACTTGTACCATGAATGTGGTAGACCCTTCTGCATTGCCGGAAGCAAGGGCTTTAGTGGCAGAAGACAAAGAGGGAATATTGCACGCTATGAAAAATGAATTAGGGAATACACGACTGAATGCAATGGAGGTATATTCTCTTAATGGTAAAATTATAGATGAGGGTAAAGCTGATATTAAATGGTATATTGATATAGATAATGGAACAATCCAAAATATAGATGGCATGTATGTAGTATTTGAAGACGCGAATGACTCGGATATTAAATTGTCTTCAAAAAAAGGAAATAGTTGGTATTATAAATCTGAGGATGGAAGTTGGAATACAAAAGAGACAGATGGACGCTTCCTTGGATATAATGAGCAAATAACGGCATTTAGAACTTATTCGTCAAGTACTTATCCAAAAGCTGTTGCGATGCCTATTGTGGATGGGTACATTCGTTCAACTACTTCCGGTGATTACGGTACTATCTGTCTTCCCTATGCCGTGGCTGCAGAAGATATGGCTGGTGCAGAGTTCTTCAGCATTGCCGGAAAGGTCATGAAGGGTGAAGAGCCACAATCCATAGTCTTGAATCAAGTGACTACCCTTGAGGCTGGAGTACCTTATATATTCAGTGCAACTTCCGACAAGCTTATAGCTGCATACAGTGGAAAGGCTGTGGCTGTGGCTGAAGAGGCAAACGGTTTGATCGGTTCCTTTGAGGGGCAAGATGTGGCTGAAGGCATGTACCTGATTAGTGCTCAAAATAAAGTGCAGCTTTGCGGTAAGAGTTGTAAGATTTCGGGAAACCGTGCCTATATCGATATGAATGAAGTTCCGGAATACAGTGGAGAAGTAGGCGTGAACCAACGCCTGATTTCATTTGAAGATGCGACCGGTATCTCCGAAACAATGGTTGAGGGCGGTTTGGCAGATGTGTACACACTTAGTGGTGTGGAAGTTCGCCATCAGGTCGACGAATCAGAGGCCACTCAAGGCTTGCCGCAGGGTATTTACATTGTGAATGGTAAAAAAGTAGTAGTAAAATAGTATTAACAAGTTGAAATATGGACAAGAAAATATATATAAAACCGGTTTGCGAAGTGGCAGAATTTGAGATTCAAGATTCATTGCTGTTGAATTGCTCCATAGGAGTCGATAACACGCCACAGGATGGAATAGAAGGTCGGACCAATATGAATCAAGGTTTTACCGATATATGGGGTAACGAGTATTAATATTTTGGTACACTTTTGAACGTGATACGGCAAAGCCGCTTCGGATGAAAACCCGGAGCGGCTTTTTCCTAATCTGTTGAAAAGGGTTATCTTTGCAAAAACAAAAGTGGTTTGCGGCATGAAAGACGATACGCTCAGGAAGTTGAAGATATTGGCAGAGTCGGCCAAATATGATGTGTCCTGCTCTTCGAGCGGTACGGTGAGGCGTAACGTGAAAGGCGGAGTGGGGAATACCGTGGGAGGCATCGGTATTTGCCATAGTTTTGCTGAGGACGGACGTTGCATCTCCTTGCTGAAAGTCATGCTGACGAACTATTGTATTTACGATTGTGCTTATTGTATCAACCGCCGCACGAATGATATTCCTCGTGCCACACTCTCCGTATCGGAACTGGTAGACCTGACGATGGAGTTCTACAAAAGGAATTATATCGAAGGATTGTTCCTGAGTTCCGGTGTGGTAAGGACCCCCGATTATACGATGGAACGTTTGGTACGTGTGGTGAAAGACCTGCGTACGGTGCACCGTTTTAATGGGTATATCCATTTGAAAAGTATTCCGGGGGCCAGTCGTGAGTTGGTGGACGAGGCGGGTTTGTATGCAGACCGTATGAGTGTGAACATAGAGATTCCCAATGAGGCTTCGCTAAAGTTGTTGGCACCGGAGAAAGATCATGAGAGTGTCTACCGCCCTATGGAATATATACAGCAAGGTGTACTGGAGAGTGCGGAAGAACGGAAAAAACACCGGCATGCTCCCCGTTTTGTTCCGGCAGGGCAGAGCACGCAAATGATTGTGGGAGCAACCGGGGAGTCCGACCGGGATATTTTGTTCCTCTCGTCCGCATTGTACGGTCGGCCTACCATGCGGCGTGTGTATTATTCCGGTTATGTGGCCGTGAATACGTACGACCCTCGACTCCCGGCTCTGAAACAACCGCCGTTGGTCAGGGAAAACCGTTTGTATCAGGCAGACTGGTTGATGAGGTTCTATCAGTTCAAAGTGGAAGAGATTGTGGATGAAACGCATCCTGATTTGGATTTGGAAGTGGATCCGAAGTTGGCCTGGGCTCTTCGGCATCCCGAACAATTTCCCGTGGATGTGAACCGTGCGGAGTATGAACGGATTTTACGGGTGCCCGGTATTGGAGTAAAGTCGGCTCGTTTGATTGTCTGTTCGCGCCGTTTCGGCCGTTTGACGAGTTTTGATTTGAAGAAAATGGGATGCGTGATGAAGCGTGCCCAATATTTCATAACCTGTGGGGAGTTGGAAGCCAAGGGAGTGAATGAGCTTTATCCCGAACGTGTCCGTTCTTTATTGGTGCAGTCGAAAAGCCGGAAGAAGCAGAATGACGGGCAGTTGACATTGCTATTTAAGGAGGAGCCTGCATGAGGAGTATGACAGAGGATAGTGTTTTCGTGTACGACCGTACATGGGACGGTTTGCTGACAGCGGTGTTCGATGCATTCTACCGTCATCAGTTTCCTGTGGCGATTATCGGAGAAAAGGACACGCCTCCTCTTTTTGCAGTCGTACATCGGGTGACAACGGATGAAGAAAAAGCCGGAAGAGTGTTTTGGGCATTGCAAAGGAAACTCTCGACGTCGGCAGTCTTTTCTCCGAACTGCCGGATTTGGACTTGCCTTTGTTTCGGTATGTATGTAAAGCCGTGAAGGCCGGGCAGAGCATTGAAACGAATTTTGCCGATCCGGATGTGCTTTTTGTGACGAATACCTATCGTAAGGTGCGTTATGAACGTCTTCGCATGATGCAATTTGTGCGCTTCCAGAAAACTGCTGACGGAACTTATTTTGCCATGATAGAGCCAGACTATGACGTGTTGCCTTTAATCGTTCCGCATTTTAGCGACCGTTTTTCGGAAGAATGTTGGCTGATTTACGACCGGCGGCGCCGGTATGGCTACTATTATGCCGGGCATAAGTCCGTACGTGTTACTTTTGAAGATGGAGCAGAGGTTTTCCGACTGCCGGACGGACGTTTGAGCGAAGCGATGCGGGACGAGGATGAAATGTGGTATCAGGAGATGTGGCGGACGTATTTTAAAGCCATTTGTATTAAGGAACGCTTGAATCCCCGTAAACACCGGAAAGACATGCCGGTACGTTACTGGAAGTATCTGACCGAAAAGCAAATTGGGGAACAAGAAAAATAAGAGGAGAACGCGGGCACGTTCTCCTCTTTTAAAATGAGAAAAATCAGTGTGGTTAGGCGGTGATTTTTCTCATGGCGTTTAATGCTTGGATTGCTTTCTCTCCTGCTTTTTTGTCGCAAGTAGAAGGAGTCGTTTTTGTATCTTTGGTTTGAGTCGTATCCTTTTCCTCAATCATGGCTACTAAAGCTGTTGGCTTGGCCGGTTGAGCTTTCGTGCTGTCGGTTACGACCGTATCGTTGGCTGCAACCAAGGCTGCCGGTTGTGCTTTTGCACTGTCTGTCGTAACTGTGTCGTTCAGTGCCACTAATGCAGCCGGAGCGGATTTTGTGGAGTCTGTGGTTACCGTATCATTCATAGCTACGCACGCCAACATGGCGGTTAATTTAGCTTTGGTGCTGTCTGTAGTTACAGTATCGTTAGAAATGAGGGCAGCCAATGATTTCTGGCAACCTTTTGCAGGACAGTTCTTTGTAGTATCCGTTTTTACAGTATCGTTTGCGACGATGTTATCCTGTGCAAAAACGCTTCCCATACTCATAGCCATTAAGGCTGTTGCAAATAACTTTTTCATAATGCTTTCTGTTTTATTTAATTGTTTGACTGTTTTATCTTGTCATCTGCAAAACTAATGAACAAGAGGTGTGCCAGAAAAAGAAAGAAGGTTGTAAGGTGTTGATTATAAATGATTTCTTTGTATTTAAGATAGCATGAGGCCAAAAAACGAACGTGTGGAATGTGGGGATGAGTGGGGAAGAATTCCACACTTTTATTGTGGAATATCGTAGAGCTTGATTTTGTTGTAGAGGGTTTTGCGGTCTATGCCTAAAAGACGTGCGGCACGCGCTTTATTGTGGTGTGCCGTTTGCAGGGCCTGTAGGATACGTTCTTTCTCGGTATTTTTATCGTGTAAGGCGAAAGGAGTAGCTGCGGGGAGTTCTTCTTCACCACGGTTTATGATATTGAACTCTCCCAAATCGGTCTTATGGATCAGACGGTCTTGTGCCAGCAAAGTAGCGCGTTTCACCCGGTTTTTCAATTCGCGTAAATTACCAGGCCATGCGTAATTGAGCAACGCTTCCGAAGCCGGGGCGTCGAAACCTACGATATGCCTTTCCAGTTCCTTGTTGGCTTGGTCCAGAAAGAAGTTGGCAAATAGAAGGATGTCCTCGCCACGGTCTTTTAGAGAAGGCATGTGCAGGGTGAATTCATTCAGGCGGTGGTAGAGATCTTCGCGGAATTCTCCACGGGCGATGGCCTGTTGCAGGTTCTCGTTGGTGGCACAGACGAGCCGGACATCCACTTCTATTTCCTGGTTGGAACCCACCGGACGTATTTTCCGTTCTTGGATGGCCCGCAAGAGTTGCACTTGCACGTCATAACTCAGGTTTCCCACTTCGTCGAGAAACAGCGTGCCGCCGTTGGCTTCTACGAAAGCTCCCGTTTTGTCGGCCACGGCGCCTGTAAACGAACCTTTCACGTGGCCGAAAAATTCAGAAGCCGCCAGTTCTTTGAGCATGGCTCCGCAGTCGATGGCTACAAAAGGTTTGTCCGCTCTCTTGCTTAATTGGTGTATGCGGTGGGCCACATATTCTTTTCCGGTACCGCTGGCACCGTTGATGAGTACCGAAAGCGGTGTAGGGGCCACCAAAGCCACGTAATTGTAAAGTTGGCGTGCCGCCTCGCTCTTTCCCTCCAGAAATGTCGGGTGGGTTTCGGTACTTGTTTGAGTCTCTTCGGAATCCGTATTCCTTTTGGAGAGGGGCGGAGAAGAAGCGGACAAGGCATCTTCTATCTTTTCCAGAAGCATAGCCGGTTGCACCGGTTTGGCAATGTAGTCGCATGCCCCTTGTTTCATGGCGTTTACGGCATTTTGGACGTCGGCATAACTGGTCATGACGATTAAAGGAACAACGAGGCCGTGTTTTTGCATCCAGTCAAGCAGAGACAGGCCGTCGCCTTCCGGTAACCTCAGGTCCGACAGGATGAGGTCATACGACTGATGTTCCAATAACTTGTGTGCTTTGGATAAGTCTCCGGCCGTACTGATTTGGAATCCTTGTTTGCCCAACCACGTTTTAAGCATGGTGGCAAACGTCAAGTCGTCTTCTACTATGAGAATGGCTGCCATGTGGTCTTTATCGGATTAAGTTGACACAAAGATAATGCCTTTTGCAGTACGAAAGTATATGCGGAGCGGCTTTTTAAATGTTTTAATATTCATGCTTACGTGTCGGTTCACTGCCATTCTTTTCTTTCAGGGCACGGACGACGAGGTGGAAAGACTCGATGACTTCTTGTGCCGGGACGTTGTCCGCGTCGTTCCATTCCTGTTCATCCCGTCGTTGTTCCAAAGTCTGCAATGCTTTGATGCAGGGAGCGCCCACAAGGGTGAAGGTGGGAAGCAATTTATGGGCAATCCTGCATATTTCGGCCTTTTCCTTTTGTTCGTAAGCCCTTTTGAACGCTTCGGCATGCAGGAGGGTTTCTTGCAGGAAGGTATTCAGGATTTCTTGTGCGGCTTCCCGGTCGTCTCCTGCGAATTCGGTCAGTGGAGTAAGGTCGATGACGGGCGACGCTGAGGATGGCGCAGCTTCAGCTTTCTCGGGTTCTTCTTTTACTTCCGGCCGGACATCTCCGAGTGCTTTCCGGATGGCTTGAGCCAGATCTTTTTGGTTGAACGGCTTGTAAAGGCAGGTGGCGAAGCCGTGTTTCCTGAAAAACGCTTCCTGCATGTCGTTGCGTGCCGTGATGGCCACCACAGGGAGTTGTGCGTGGGCGTGAGGATTCAGGCTCCGTATGTTTTTCAATACGTCGAAACCGTTCATGGACGGCATTTGTATGTCTGTGAACAACAAATCGAAACGGTGTTGTTCTATCCGGCGGAACACTTCTTCCGGCGTACGGCAGGAAACAATCTCCCAAGCTGTTTTTTCCGGTTGGATTTGTTGTAACATCGCTTGGGTCAGTTGCATTTGGATACGGTCGTCGTCAATCAGCAATATATGGAGAGGACGTTCCGGAGATTCAAGGGGCACAAGAGAATCCTCCGCAGGAGCCTGATTGTTCTGTGTGGGTTGTAAGGGAAGCGTGATAAGGAAAGAACTGCCTTTTCCGGGAGTACTTTCCAAATGGATTTCTCCTTGAAGGAGTTGCACCAGTTTCAGCGTGATGGATAATCCTAAACCGACTCCTTCTTCTCCTTGCGCGCTGCTCAGGCGGGTAAATTCCTTGAAAATCATTTGCTGTTCTTCCGCAGTCATTCCGCATCCCGTATCGCGCACGGTGATGCAAAGCAGGCGGCCGTGCATTTTGGCGCGAAGGAGGATATGGCCCTGCTGTGTGAATTTTAGGGCATTGCTTAACAGGTTGTCCACAATCTGCCGAATGCGGAAGGCATCGCCGGTATAGGTCCGTCGGGTTTCGGGAGAGGTCTCACATTGCAGCTCCAATCCCTTCTTTTCCGCCATAGGTAAGAAACTTTGGGCAATGGTATGAAGCAGTTCGTCCGGATTGAAGCTGACCGGATGCAAATCCATTTTATGGGCTTCCAGCTTATGGTAATCCAACAGTGAACCGACGAGGCTGAGCAGATGTTCGGATGAGCTGCGGATGTTGTCCAAGTAGTTTTTGGGACGGTTCTCCCGGACGTGGGGGACCAGGAGTTCCGTGTATCCCATGATGGAACCTACCGGTGCCTTGATGTCGTGGGTCACGGTCAACATCAATTTCTCACGCGAAACCAGTAGGTCTTCGGCTCTTTTCTTGGCTTTCTCCAACTCGCGGCGGTAATGGTTGCTTTTAGTGATGTCGCGCCATACGATGACGAAGAAGACAATGGCCAAAAGGATGGCAGCCGTAGCAATGAGGCCGGTCGTGAGGGCTGCCTGTTTCCGTACCAGATAGGCTTTCCGGCTTTCTTCTTCCAATCGTTGCTGTTCTTCCTTCTCGATGCTTTCCAGGAGTTGCGTGACACGGTTGTTGAGTTCGAGACTTGTGTACCAAAGCCGTTCCGCTTGCGCGTTGATACGTTGTCGCCGTCGGCTGTTATACAGTTTCATGCTGCTTTCTATGCTGTCCAGAATGTGTGCAAGGGTGTCTCTTGCGTTGAACTCTTGATGAATCGTGTCCGTTTCTAAGATTTGCACGGTTTGTTTCACAGAAGTGGTGTCCGCTTCCGGTTTATGGAAAGCGGAAGCCAGTCGTTGGAAGAAATTCTTTTTCGGTTCTTTCACCGTGTATGATTTGTCTTTCTGTATGATTTGCCGGGTGATATGCGGCTTTTGGATAACGGTGTCTTGGCTTTTGACAAGCAGGCTGATTTGGTGCTGGTAAATTTGCGGGGCGGAGTTGTGCTCTAAAGCCAATACCAACCGTTTCATGTTTTCCTGTTTGTCGGCCAGTAAGGAAGACAGGGTGTCGAGCCTGGCTTTTTGCAAAGAATCTGTAAATAAAGTATCCAACGCAGATATGGTCTGTTGTACGTCGGACATGGATTGCACGTATTTGCGGTAAGCCTCCCATCTGCCGAAATGGATGGCTTGCCCGATGTTTTCCGTTTCAAAGAGCCGACTGACAAGCTGATGAGTCACTTTCCGGCGTTCGGCCAACGTTTGTTCATTGCCGGACATCCGGGTCAGTGAAGTGGTCTGGTGGTAAATATAGTAGATGGAACCTAACAGGAGACAGATTAATAAAAAGTATCCGCAGGCGATTTTGAAGGATGTATTTTGTTTCATAAAAGTAAGGCTATGGCCGTTCATTCCTTTTGCAAAACTAAGAAAAACTTCCGAAAAGAGGGAAGAAGACGGCTTCAAAAGTCCTTTTGCCGCAAAAATCGTATTTTATTGTGGGAATGTGTGATGTCTGGTAGGATGATGCCTCTTATCTTTGGCATCATTTTGTAGATACAACTTAACCTTTTAGAACCGATGAATGTATTAAAAGTAAGGCCCGTGGCCTTGGCGATGTTTTGCGCGTGCCTGTCCGTTCCTGTGGCCGGGCAGCTCAGACAGCAAAGTTTTTTGAGTGAGAAATGGGATTTCCGTTTGGATAAGGACGGAAGGGAGGACGTATGGGAGCAAGTGGACGTGCCTCACACGTGGAATGCGAAAGACGGCACGTCGCCCGATTATTACAGGGGCGACGGCACGTACCGTTACACCTTGTCCGTTTCGCCCGCGATGATGAAAAAACGTATCTTTTTGCGTTTCGAGGCGGCGAGCCAAAAGGCGGAAGTGAAACTCAACGGACAGGAGGTAGGAGAACATGTGGGAGGTTTCAATGCCTTTTGTTTTGAAATCACGCCCTACGTGCATTCCGGCGAGAACCTGTTGGAGGTCATCGTGTCCAACCGTAAGGAGTTGAACATCGCCCCTTTGGAGGGGGACTTCACCGTCTTTGGCGGCATCTATCGGCCTGTCTCGCTCCTGCTGTTGCCCAAGGCTTGCATCACGCCTTTGGATTATGCTTCTTCCGGGGTATATGTCAGCCAACAGGTCGGCGAGCGACGTGCGGACTTGTCGGTAGTCACCAAAGTGGACAACGGACTGAAACGGGTGAAAGAATTGTCCGTGAAGACGGACGTGTTCGACGCCGCCGGTAAACTGGTGGCGACGGCCACGACCTCCCAAGCCACAGAAGGACAGGCACGGCTCGACTTTACGAACCGGTTGACGGTGGACAACCCCATGTTGTGGGACGGGCGTAAATCACCTTACCTGTACCGTGTCTTCGTGGAGCTGAAGCGGGGCAAGGAAGTGTTGGACACCCTGTCGCAGTATGTCGGTCTGAGATCTTTCCGTGTGGACGCTGAAAAAGGTTTCATCCTGAACGGGAAGCCTTATAAGATAAAAGGAGTGAACCGCCATCAGGACCGTCCGGACAAGGGGTGGGCCATCTCTTCGGCCGACCACCGGGAGGACATGTCACTCATCAAGGAAATCGGCGCCAACGGCATCCGGCTGGCACATTATCCGCATTCAGACGAGTTTTACACCCTGTGCGACCGCGAGGGCATGTTGGTCTGGGCCGAGATTCCTTTGGTCGGCAAAGCCTTGGACACCCCGGAATTCACGGAGAACATGAAAACGGAATTGACGGAACTCATCCGGCAGAATTTCAATCACCCTTCCATTTTCTGTTGGAGCCTGTGCAACGAGTTGTCCAAAGGGGATGTGAAAGGATTGATTTCGGAACTCAATGACGTGTCGCACCGCGAAGACCCGGGACGGCTGACGGTGTTGGCCGCAAATGTAGAGAAACGTCCGGAAAACGCCGTGCCCGACATCATGGCGTTCAACACCTATCCCGGATGGTATTGGGCGGAGCCTTCGGAAATGAAATCCACATTGGAGCGGTGGAACCGCCAGTGCGGAAACAAGGGTATCGCCGTGAGCGAGTATGGAGCCGGCGCAAACGTGTGGCATCATTGGCAGACGGGAAAGAAGACGCCGAAGGCCGACGGGGTGTTTCATCCCGAAGAATGGCAGGCCACGGTGCACGAACAGACTTACGATGCCATCAAGCGCAGCGGTTTCGCGTGGGGCTCTTTCGTCTGGAACATGTTCGATTTTGCCAGCGCGTCGCGCAACGAGGGAGATATGCCGGGGATGAACGACAAGGGGCTGGTCTCTTACGACCGTAAGATACGGAAGGATGCTTTCTACTTTTATCAGTCGGAATGGTCGGAAGAGCCGGTGGTTCATATCGCCAGCCGGAGGGATGTGGCCCGCCGGGATTCGTTGACGGATGTCAAGGTATATACGAATTGCGAGACCGTCCGCCTGAAAGTGAACGGGAAAGATTGCGGCAGTCCGGAGCGCAACGGAAGCATTTGCATCTGGAGGAAGGTAGGTTTGAAGCACGGGGAGAACCAAGTGGAGGCTTTCGGGCATCGGGGCGGACAGGAGTTTTCAGACCGTTGTAAATGGGTGCTTTTCTGAGGGGGATGAGGCTTTCGGTCGGTAAATGTTATTTACGGCAGAAAGCTTGAAATCGTTGTGCTGAGATTGGAAAATCGTTCTCAGCACAACGGAAAATCGTTCTGCGGCAAATGATTTTTCGTTTGGCGCAGAACGATTTTAAAATGATAAGTGTTTGTATTTTAATAGTTTGTAGGATTTGGATGGCTGTTCCGGATATTTTACGTTTTATGCCCTCCGGATGATTTCGGACATAGCTTTTCAATATCCTATCGTGAAGCGTTCCCGATGGTGGTTTTCCTGTTCCAATTCATCCACCATGGCCATGGCATAGTCTTCTACGGAGATGAAACTGTCCCCCTTCTCGTCCACAATCAGGTCGTCCTTCCCGAGGCGGAACTTGCCCGTGCGCACGCCTTTCTGCAAATTGCCGAGGTTGGCGGCAGGGGAGAAGAACACCCAATCGAGTTCTTGTTCTGCGGTTAATGTTTCCAAAAAGAACTTGGATAGGGATTTCACGCCCGGGAGCCATGCTTCCGGCAGGGTGCCGGCATCCACCAGACGCAACCCTGGTTTGACGAACAAGCTACCTGCGCCTCCCACGACCAGAAAGCGTTTCACGCCGGAGGCTTTCACGGATTCCAATATCAGGGGATAGACGTGTAAGGTGTCTTCGTATATTTCCGGGTTGTCCCATCCCGGATTATACGCGCTTATCACGGCATCCTGTCCGTGGCATACTTGGACGAGGGCATTTCGGTCTTCCACGTCCATGACTTCAACCTTCAGATTCGTGTGGGACTGCGTAAGTTTGTTGGGTGTACGTACGATGGCCGTGACATGATGCCCACGATTCAAGAGTTCTTCCAAAATGGCGCTTCCTACAAATCCGCTTGCACCAATCAATGTTACATGTTTCATGACTTGTTCTTTTTTAGGGTTTATACTGTTTGTTCGGTTGATGCTGCAAAGTTCGTCCTTTACAGCCGTGTATACAAGTAGGCACCGAATTCTCAGATACTTACCGGTCGGAAACCAATGTTGTGTATGAGGGGATTATCTTTGGGTGGTTTAACTTGTTTTAACGCGGAAGAATAAGACTGTTTGTACCATTATGGGTTTTTAGTTACTTTTGTAGCGTGATTCAAACATAATGGGTTATGGAAGCAGATAAGCAGAAAGATGAAATCTTTGTCCGGGATTGCCCGATAAGGAACATCCTGTCCCGTATCAGCGACAAATGGTCGATATTGGTGATATTTACGTTGGAGCAGACGGCGGTCATGAGATTTGGCGAACTCCAAAGGGCTATTCCCGATATTTCGCAAAAGATGTTGACGGTGACTTTGAGGACGTTGGAGCAAGACGGTATTGTAAACCGCCGGGCCTATGCCCAGATTCCTCCGAAGGTGGAGTATTCGTTGACATCGCGCGGGCAGTCTTTGTTGCCCCGGTTGAACGCGCTGATTGATTGGGCCAAGGAACAAATGGATGCCATTATGGAAGACAGGGCGCGAAGCGGGCAGCCTGCTTAACCGGATGAAAAGGGAGAGTTTAGGTGAAAGATGTTCACCGGGTTTTTCCGGTTGATGAAAGAGATGGTTTGACAAAAAGGGCCTTTACAAAAGCAAAGGCCCTTTTTGTTGGTTTCAGCTCTTGGGGCCGGATTATTCCAGAATCACCAAGTCCTTGCCTTCCATGACCGATTCGCCCGGTGCGACGCAGATTTCCGCAATCTTTCCGGCGCGGTCGGACGTGATGTTGTTTTCCATCTTCATGGCATCCAAGATGACCACCGTATCGCCACGCTTGATTTCGTCGCCCGGTTTCACTTTCACGTCCACGATCACGCCCGGAA
>ERZ831979.2351-NODE-2351-length-13212-cov-277.799042_pt1 | contig 13212 bp, 12 predicted proteins | sample MGYA00519952_ERZ831979 | MGnify/ENA primary metagenome ERZ831979 (study PRJEB31850, sample SAMEA3708723) | human gut metagenome | biome: human gut; feature: human-associated habitat; material: faeces | place: China | collected 2014 ...
ACACCGAAACGTCTGCCAAGATGATTCTCACGTATTTGGAGTATTTAAGCAATGCGTTTATTATCGATCGAGTTAACAGATACGACATTCATGGTAAACGACTTTTCGAGTTAGGCGACAAGTTCTATTTCGAAGACCTGGGAATCAGGAATTATATTATAGGCGGCAATAGGCGTTTTGATATAGAAAAGGTAATGGAGAACGCTGTATATATCCATTTGAGCAGGATGGGATATAAAGTATATGTTGGTCAGATGTATAAGGCTGAGATTGATTTTGTTGCCGAGAAAGCGGATAATGTGGCGTATGTGCAAGTTACCTATCTGCTGGCTTCTGAGGAAACGGTAGAGCGTGAATTCGGCAATTTGAAATTGATAAAAGACAGTCATCCCAAATACGTGATTTCTATGGATAGGCTTTACAGTCAAACCAATATTGATGGCATTAAGCACATTCATCTGCGAGATTTTTTGAAAATGACAACTTTGGTTTGATGCCATGTAGATTATGAATATTACCATATAATCAAGGGTCTATACGCCATCTGTTCATCGTGGCATATAGACCCTTGTCACAGATTTACACATATATTTACCTTATAACATAAAATATGTGGGTTCCTAACTTTTTCCGTAACATTTCCCAGAAATCTCTTGCAGATATGAAAATAAAGTCGTAACTTTGCGCTTGAGAATTTTAAAACAGATGGTTATGAAGTACTTAGATCCTAAGGCAGACCTCACGTTCAAGAAGATATTCGGCAATCACCCTAAAAGACTGATCAGCCTTCTGAACGCACTCCTGCCACTCAGCGAAGAAGAGCAGATACACGAGATAAAGTATCTGCCTACAGAACTTGTGCCCCAGCTCGAAGGGGGCAAGAACACCATTGTGGATGTACTCTGCACCGATATCAGAGGCAGGAAGTTCTGCGTGGAGATGCAGATGGAATGGTCTGAAGCCTTCCAGCAGCGAGTACTGTTCAATGCATCCAAACTCTATGTGAGTCAGGCTAAAAAGGGAGGCAAATACAGCGAACTTCAACCTGTGTATTCTCTCAACTTGATAAATGATATCTTTGCGCATGATACTCCAGATTTCATCCACAACTACCGCATCGTGCACGATAAGGACAGCAATAAGGTGATTGAAGGCTTGCATTTCACCTTCATTGAACTCCCCAAGTTCACTCCTCATTCCATCGCAGACAAGCGCATGATGGTATTGTGGCTCCGTTTCCTCACGGAAATCAATTCCAACACGAAGGAGATTCCTGCCGATTTGCTTAATGACCCGGAGATAGGAAAAGCCGTAGAGGAGCTGGAGATTTCCGGTTTCTCGGATGCCGAACTCTGGGCATACGATAAGTTCTGGGATTCCGTAAGTGTTGAAAGAACTCTCATAGATGACAGCTACCAGAAAGGTAAAGAAGAGGGTAAAGAAGAAGGAATTGCTGAAGGCATGGAAAAGGGCATGTCCCAGCGAAGCCTTGAGATTGCCAGGAAGATGCTGGCAAAGGGTATGGATGAAGCATCGGTCATGGATATGACGGGGCTGACGGCAGAGGAGATAAAACTGCTGAAAGCGGAGATGTAGATTACAAATATCACCATATAATCAAGGGTCTATACGCCACCTGTTCATCGTGGCATATAGACCCTTGTCACAGATTTACCCATATATTTACCTTATAACATAAAATATGTGGGTTCCTAACTTTTCCGTAACATTTCCCAGAAATCCCTTGCAGATATGAAAATAAAGTCGTAACTTTGCGGCATGGATATTTAAAACAGATGATTATGAAGCAGATAGAAGAAAGATATATCAGTTTGCTGACCGACTTCGGTTTCAAGCGAATTTTCGGAACAGCAATGAACAAGGATTTGCTCATTTGCTTCCTCAACAGCTTGTTTAATGGCAGACAGGTTGTGAAGGACGTATCGTATCTGAATCCAGAGCATGTGGGAGATGTCTATACCGACCGCAGAGCCATCTTTGATGTATATTGCGAGGGCGAAAACGGCGAGAAGTTCATCGTAGAAATGCAGAACGCCTACCAGACGTATTTCAAGGATCGCGCCCTTTTCTACTCCACTTTCCCGATTCGCGAACAGGCCCCTAAGGGGAGTGACTGGGATTTCAACCTCAATCATATCTATACCGTTGCCCTGCTCAACTTCAACATGAACGAGGATGCATTCGACAAGGAGAAAATCCGCCATCATGTGCAGTTGTGCGACACTGCTACCCACAAAGTTTTTTACGACAAACTCGAATATATCTATGTAGAGATTGCCAAGTTCAACAAACCCCTGGAAGAACTGGATACGCTCTACGAGAAGTGGCTCTATGCACTGAAGAACCTCTATAAGCTTACCCAGCGCCCGAAAGAGCTGTGCGACAAGGTCTTCGACCGCCTCTTCGAGGAAGCCGAAATAGCCAAGTTCACTCCGCAGGAGATGAGGGAGTACGAGACCAGCAAGATGGCATATCGCGACATCAAGAATTCCGTAGACACTGCTAAGCGTGAAGGTATAGCTGAAGGCATGGAAAAGGGCATAAAGCAAGGTATGGAAAAGGGCATAAAGCAAGGCATGGAAAAGGGAATGAAGCAAGGCATGGAAAAGGGCATGAACCTGCGAAGCCTTGAGATTGCCAGGAAGATGCTGGCAAAGGGTATAGATGAAGTGTCTATCATGGATATGACAGGGCTGACGGCAGAGGAGATAAAGCTGCTGAAAGCGGAGATGGGGGATTTTTAAACAAATAACTTTACAAGTTAAACGCGGCGGAAAAATCTCTTAAGAGAAGCTGTCTTTTTCCTTAAGGGAAAATATATTTTTCCTTAAGGAAAAAAATAAAAACCCTTAAGGAAAAATTCTCAATCTCTTCTTTCCCCATTTTCCAGGTATTTTCGTCTGATTTTCTCTTTCTTGAATATTGTTTACACGGATATGGAGAGAAGATGGGAGTTGCACGATGAAGGGTCTATACGCCACCTGTTCATCGTGGCATATAGACCCTTGTCCTGTTACATAAGAAACGCAATCTCTAACTTTTTCCGTAACATTTCCCAGAAATCTCTTGCAGATATGAAAATAAAGTCGTAACTTTGCGCTTGAGAATTTTAAAACAGATGGTTATGAAGTACTTAGATCCTAAGGCAGACCTCACGTTCAAGAAGATATTCGGCAATCATCCCGATCGATTGAAAAACCTTCTGAATACCCTTCAGTCACTCAATGAAAATGAACTGATACAACAGCAACAATATCTGCCGACAACAGAGGAGCTGGAGATTTCTGGTTTCTCGGATGCCGAACTCAGAGCCTACGACAAGTTTTGGGATTCCGTAAGCGTTGAAAGAACCCTCATAGATGACAGCTACCAGAAAGGTAAGGAAGAAGGTATGGAGAAAGGAATTGCTGAAGGCATGGAAAAAGGCATGTCCCAGCGAAGCCTTGAGATTGCCAGGAAGATGCTGGCAAAGGGTATGGATGAAGCATCGGTCATGGATATGACGGGGCTGACGGCAGAGGAGATAAAACTGCTGAAAGCGGAGATGTAGATTACAAATATCACAATAAAATCAAGGGTCTATACACCACCTGTTCTTCGTGGCATATAGACCCTTGTCGTTTCCCGTGAGGTGCGGGTGACTATGTTTGCTGGGCACCTTATACTCCTGCCCAGCTTAGGAGTTTATCTAATGTTATTTAATTTCTAAATTGTTATTCAAATTTGATATTTCCACATGTTATGGATTTGAATTTTTTTCCAAGAAATCGTATTCGTAAATGATCGTCAGACCTTGCATAAGGCGCAGATTCGACAGAGTGCCACCCTTCATCATCACTTCCTGTCATAACCGTTTGATCTTTTGACAAAGTTAAATCTACAAGATCAGTAGATCCAACATCAAAGATATGGAAACCTGCAGTGGAAATATTACCTAATGTCACCGATTTTAGCCTATGACAATTGAGAAAGGCACAGTCACTTATAGATGAAACTATCGGAGCATAGATTGTTTCAAGACCATTACACTGCTGAAAAGCATACCTGTCTATACTCTTTACCTCTGGCAAGCTAATTGATTTCAGCGGTTGACAATTCGAAAATGCATTAGACGGCAAAGCCTCAACTCCGTAAACAGTTAATTCTATACTGCCTTCACTTGCACTTTTTAGAGCTTCTCTTATAGCATCAAACACACTCTTATCTGCATTTGCATCTAAAGTGATTTCAATGTTCTTTTTGTTCGCAGCCAAAGCCTTTTCTATCACCAGTAAGGCTTTTTCTGTAGTTGTTACAGCATCGCCCCCTTCGATAACGCTGCCTGTACTCCAATCAGTAACATTTACATTTCCTACCGCAGCCTTATCCTTACCTATTTTTACATTATAGGTATAGCTCTGAGCATATTCGTGAGCAGGAATACCCTTTACAAACAAGTCTTTTGACAATGTTGGATTGCCATCTTCATCATTGTATGTCACTGTGAGTTTGAGGAAATTCTCTCCATCTTTTTTTTCACCAGGTGCAACCAATGCATAGAAGACATTATTGCCATTCTCATCAGGAGTTGGATCTTTATAAGCTGTGATTTCTTCTATGTTCTCATTTTCTCCTACTTGCTCTTCTGCCGAAACATGAAGTTTTGAATAAACTTTTACATCGGTAAGCACAGGCTTCAGTCCATCGAATTCATTGCCAAAAGAACTTACTCTGACAACAACACGAGCTGTTTGACGCTGAAAATATAACTCCAACATTCTATCTTGAGGAGCTTTAGCCTCAATTCGATTAGTCCACATATAATCAGACTTGGCTATTTTGTCAAGGGTAGATTGGTCAGCAGACACATATCCACTATATATCGTATTTACAGTGTTTTCACTTGCGCTATAAGGGTATATTGCTATGAATTCCTGTACGCCACCCGTCCAACACAAATAGTCACCATTTTCTGGTATCCAATTGTCACCACTTTTAGTGTAATTTACGGTTTTACCATTAGTCAATATGCGGATTAAATCGCCATCATTAAACACAGACAGAGCTTCTTCTGTTTTGCCCACTGGATTACTACGTGTAAAAATACTATTTTTACCAACGTTGGCTGTAACCTCAACTATATTGCTCAAAGTATTTATACCTTGCTCTTCCTCATTAGAGCAAGCAGCGAGCATTGCAACAAATGCTAATGCGCCAATATATTTTGTTATCTTCATATTTTGTATCTATTAATGTCAAACAAACTTTTATTCTGTCTCTAAATTGTCGGTATGCTCTTCCCCCCAAGGACTTACCCCAATGTAACTTATCTGTACCACATCCTTGCCTACCAATAAATGCAACTGATGGCTTTTCCCTGACAAAAATACAACATCATTTTCTGTAGCAGTCCAAACATAAGAATTGCCATTCACTTTAAAACCGATGCTAAATTTCCCAGATGTGACAGACTGTGGGATTACAATAGCTGAATAGTTGAAAGTTGGATGGGCTGTTTTTTCATCGGCTCCATTGAATTTAACAACCTCAGGAGTAATAGCAGTTGCACCTTGGGTGTTATCAACTTTTGCAACTATTGATTCTGCTGTAAAATCCACCTTACTACTTAGGATAGTTCCATTTATCTTTACATCTGTTACTGATTCTGCCGTAATAGGCTTTTCCTTGTTTTGGTTAAACTCATCTCTTAGCTCGATAGTCAGATTCAACTGACTAAGGATATGGGAGAATGTAATGTCAACAGCTTGGTTGGCATTCAATTCCGTACCAGGAGTGAAGTTCTTTTGTCTATAAACAATGAAGTCTGAAGTATAGTCATTAGCATTGCTTTGGTCTGCCTGTACAGCAAAAGCGTAATCATTATTTCCATAGACTTTAACTTTGCCATTTGCATCTTCGGTAGTCTCCTGATATGGCGCATAAGCCAGGATGTCAACAACGGCAGTTGAATTCTGCCACAACATCTGGGTAGCAGGAATCCAATTGCTGCCTTCCTTTGTTACCTTGACATTATCATAGGTATAGGTTGTACTATTAGCATTGTTAATGCAGAAGCCAAACGAATTAAGCTTGTCGGTGCTGTTTCCATAAGAGACACGGGTATTCATGCCATCTACGCTTGTCATGATTCTGACCACATTATCCATTGGATAATTGCTCTGTGCCAATTCATCCTCACTGGAGCAGCTGGCAAAAACTGCCGTTGCCAAAGCTGCCATTGTTAATATTTTATTTGCTTTCATATTGTCGAATTTTATGTTTTAATTTTAAGAAAGTTAATCATAAGCCTCACCCTTGATAGGTTCGCCTGTAGAACCCCAGTCGGAGATGTTTACATCGCCAAGTTTTATGACGTCACGTCCTACCTCCAGGTTGATGGTGGTAATCTTGCCACTCTCAAACTTGAAAGGAGTGCCGTTGTCGTAGATGAAGTCCTTGTCGCCAATGGTGATGGTTATTTTCTGAACGCCATCCTGCGGGATGATGATGGAAGCATATTGCTTGTTAGCGGTTAAAGCAGGCATGTCGAAGTCGACTTTGTCTTCTGCTACAGCAGATGGAGTGACAACCTTGGTCAGATAATTGACGGTTGCTTTTTTTGCGGCATTGCCTACAGCTACCTTATCTACGGTAGGTCCCTCTGTTCCCCATTGATTCTTATAGGTAAGGTTCACCACAAGTTTTGCCATTACATGGGTAAAGGTAAGAGGAACTGTTTGCGGTTCATCGACATTATAGGATAAGCCATCTTTGTTGACTGCCACCAAGAGGTCGCTTTCCACTTGCTTTGTCTCATCGAATGTATATTCTCCGGCAGAAAGGTCGGATATTGCTGAAATAGGGTATACACCGATGAAATAATGCTTGTCGCGGTTGTTCTTCCAAAGCATCTGTGGATTGGATATCCATGAGCCGTTTGTCAGCTTATTGATGGCGTTATTCACCACACGCTCGCGTGTCTCTGGAGCAACAGTTGCATCGCCAGTCCAGGCATATACACTGATTTCATCACCCTCTTCAAAGGTTTGTCCACCCTTCTCATCTGTGGCAACACGTGTCATATTGCCGATACTGGTAGAAACGGTGATATACTTGGAAGTCTCGCTTCCGATACCGTTCTCGTTGTCTGAACAACTGCCCAATGTCAAAGCCATTGTCATCAGGGCAAAGAGATAAGTCTTTGTTTTCATTGTCTTTTACTTTTATGTTTATATTCTTGTTTTGATTCTCACTTGAATGATAGAGCCGCTTAATCTTCAGGATTCAGGATTTCACCACGATATATCCATTTCTCAGTCCAATCATCTATCTTCGTGCTCGTAAGATACATGTAAGGTTTCATCTCCTCAAATTCCAAGTTGATCTTGTACTTGCCGCCAGATTTCATGACAGGAGCTTCGATGTCGTAGTTGCTAACTACTCCCCCAGGAGAAATCAGTTGGATAAACAACTTGGTGGTATGAAAACCGTGGGCTGTCGGCATCAAGCGTAATGTTTCCGTTTTTAAAGTTTCGCCAGGCACTGCGATTCTCAAAGGTATATCACACTCTTCCTTGGTATAGCTTGCTGTCCCGAATGTTCCATCCTCATTCTTTTGCAGGGGCAGGAGTCCGGTTGCCACATTCAGAACCTTACCTATCATTGCAAAATTGTCAGGAACTCCTTCAATGAAGATGGTCAATTCTGCAAGTATATGGCGCATTTCATTTTTTGTTATGTAGTTGACATTTGATTTGTCAATACCGATGTCCGTGACACCATAATAGGCATGTTCGGGTGAAGCACTCGGATCCGACAGTCCGATTACCAGACTGTTTATGTTGTCAACGGCTCTTGTCTGCTCACTGATGGTGAACGGATCCACCAGGTTGGTGGTGATGAGAATGCGGTAGTTACCTTCCGGCAGGTCATATCGCTCTTTTGCCATTTCCTGCGCACTGCCATGCTGGCTTTGCGCCACCTGCGTGCCGTCTGTAGCATTCACGATCCATGTCTTCACGTCCTTCACTTCCGTGCCCTCATCGGCTTCATCAGCCCAGGCAAGCGAAACCGACAAGCCTCCATCCCCTTCGCCATCATGGACATCATGATCGCAGCTAGCCAATAGGCATGGGACGCATAACAGCACCCATAACCCAATATTAAACCTTCTTTTTGCTCTCATTTTCTATCTTGTTTTATGGGTTACTGATGATGATTTGTAGTCTCTACTCGGCGGGCTTTTGGGGCAGTTCTGGAAGCGTCGCTTCCCTTTCCTACTACCGAGATGCGGCTTGCTGCAATACCTCTCTTCACAAGCCAGGTCTTCAGGGCTTGTGCTCGCTGGCGGGAGATGCGTCTGTTGACAGCCACGCTGCCTCTTGTGTCGCACCAGCCAGTCACCATCACCTTCATATCCGGATTCTCCTTCAATATATGGAGGATGCTTTTCAGCTTGGAAACCTCGTTTGGGCGAATAGTGATGCGGTTGAAGCTGAAGTAGATGACAGGGAATGTTACCTTTACAGGTTCTTTAATATCCTGTTCAACAACTTTTGTTTCAGCCTTATCCACCGTTTCTTTTTCTTTCTGATTGACATTCTCCGAAAGAATGGTATCTTGATGTAGAACTTCCGTTTGTGGAACTGATGGAGTTTCAACTATCTTGTTTTTCTTTTTTGAGAAGCTGATTCCCAGTCTGATTCCGCTTTCCCATACGAAGTTGTTCTTGTGCAGATGTTCCGGCATTCCGTCCATACGTTCTCCTGAAAGGCGTGTCAAACCGGAATAGATGCCCAGATTAAGATTGGAGGTCAACTGGTAACCTGCCTGCAAACTGGCTCCATAGCCCAGATGCCAGCGGGTAGAGCCTTTCATCACCTCGGCATGATCTGTCAGGGTCTGGATATCTGCGCAGGTGGTCACAGCATAGAGATGAGGAGATACGGCTACAGTCCATCGGCTGTGGGCGGTATTGCGTAACAGCCCCAGCAGATTCACGTGAACCCTTGCACCATACCAGCCCATCCTGACATGGCTTTTCAGTTGGGCATATTCCCAGCTATCCATACCCAGGACACCTGCCTTGTAGAGTATGCCATCGCTGCCCAGCCAGTAGTTGCGCTCCACGCAGCAGTCTTGTGCCGACAGGTTCACCTCTCCATATCTGGCAGAGAGTTCTGCTGAGAAAATGGGGTTGAAACGATAACCGCCATAGATGCCGGCAGCCCAGCCCAGGTGGGTCTTGTCGTGTCCGAAACTGGAAAAAGTGGATAAGCCGAAAGGCAATCCGCCATCCACGCCCAGATACCATCCTTTGGAATCTGGCAGGTTACTATCGCTGGCTTCTGCTTTCGCAAAGGAAAAGGAAAGAATGGAAACAAGCACAGCAACCAGTAATCTGATCTGTGTCGTTGAACGATTCATCATATTACTCTACATTATTGTCATTACTTACTACATTATTTTCATTTACTTACTTCAGAATATATAAGAAGCTTTCCGAAATGATGATTCGGAAAGCCCAATCTTGATTGATGGTATAAGATTCAAATATTTCTTTCGTGCCACAAAATTAGTGTTTTTCACTGAAAAAGGGTGTCGCATTCCCCTAAAAAAGTGTCGCATTCCTACCAAAAAGGAGTAGCATTCCTAGGAATGCTACTCCTTTTTGGTAGATTTTCTCCATTCTGTAGGCGAGCACCCTGCCTTGGTCTTGAAGATGCGGTAGAGATGGGTGCGACAGGAGAATCCGCACTCGGCAGAAATGATATCGTTGCTGTAGTCGGGATTCTCCAGCATCATCTTCTTGGCTGCATTGAAACGGATTCCGCTGAGCCATATTCTGAAATTGGAATGCAGACACTGGTCGAAGAACAGACTCAGTTCGTTCTTCGAGATGCAGAGTGTGTGGGAAAGTGTGAGCATATTCACGTTACAGTCCTTGTAGCCCTGATTCTCACACCAGGCATCCAGGCTCTGCTGGATAAAGTTCCTGCGTTCATCAGAAATAATCTGCAATTGCCTTGGTTTATCATCCGCAGGATTCTGCTGTATATCAGAATTTTCCTCTGCCCCCCCCATTTCCGGTTTCAGATGGAGGGTTGTTTTCCGCTTCCTTGTCCAGGAGCTCTTCGGTAGGAATGTAATTGCTGCCAAGGGCTATGAATGTAAGGTTGAAGAACAGCAATGCCATCAGCCCCACAGGAGCCAGTATATATAATAAGGTGGTGGAGAACATGGCTACCGGCAAGACAAGGACCGGGAGACAGAGGATGAATATGCTGGCTCGTGAATATCTCACGTAGGGCAGCATATCCGTAGCCGCCATCGTTTCCAGCATCTTCCTGCGCCTGTTCATCTCCCGTATAATCATATATATGCAATAGGATACACTCACGCAAAACAGTACCAGCATCAGATAAAGTTCTTCTCTAATATACAGACTTTGGTGAAGGCTGACGCCCACGCAGAAGATCAGGATGATGGCGGTATAGATGGCACCGCACACCAGATACATCTTCCTGCGGTTGGCACGGGTGGTCTCCAGATTATAGATGCCCATACAGATGAGCGAGAAGCAAGGGGTATAGATGAGAATGTTGATCACCGCCCCCAGATCATCGTCTATGGCACGGAATCCGAACTTCATCTGTATCACATATTGTATCGCCAGACCTGTGATGGCTGCTGCTATCATCCATCTTGAACGTTCGTATCGTTTGTTCTTCCATCTTACATGCAGACAAGAGAGTGCCACGATGAAGGCATTGATGAACATGAAGATGAAACAGGCAAACTGAAGTAAAAACAATGAATCCATACGCTTCCTATCTTATGTTTACTTGCTTAAATTTCTAATTACTTGCTTTATGTGTATCAAAGTTGTATATCCCAACAGCGTAAGATAACTATTTATATAGTGTAAAGTCTATGTATTATGCGCCGTGCATCGTTCGAAGTAAGCACGTGCATCGTTCGATGTGAGCGCGTGCGTCGTTCGACGCACGTGCTTACTTCGTTCGGTGTGAGTCGCAAAACAAATAGGCAATACACCTCTTTCCCTGCAGGAATGAGCGTATATTGCCTATTATGAATAGATGTGATGATATATAGAGTATCATCCTTTCCTTGTTTTTCTATTATCCGTAGATAACCTTACCATTCTCATCCTCGTAAGGAGTCATATCCTTAGCATACTGGTTCATGGCGCGGAGGCTCATACCCATAGATGAGAAACCACCATCGTGGAAGAGGTTCTGCATAGTTACCTTGCGGGTGAAGTCAGAGAACATCATTACGCAATAGTTAGCGCAATCCTCTGCTACCGCATTTCCGAGTGGAGACATCTTGTCAGCGAAGTCCATCATATTCGCGATATCCTTGATACCCTTACCTGCAGTTGTAGCTGTAGGGCTCTGAGAGATGGTATTGATGCGGACATGCTTCTCGCGACCATAGATGTAACCAAAGCTGCGTGCGATGCTCTCAAGCATGCTCTTGGCATCAGCCATATCGTTGTAACCGAAGAAAGTACGCTGAGAAGCTACGTAAGTGAGAGCTACTACAGAACCCCACTCATTGATAGCATCCAACTTCTTGGCTACCTGCAACATCTTGTGGAAAGAGATAGCAGAAATATCCAAAGTCTTGTTCAAGAAATTGTAGTCGAGATCATCGTATGTACGATGCTTACGAACATTAGGGCTCATAGCAACAGAGTGGAGCACGAAGTCAATCTTGCCACCGAGCTTCTCCTGAGCCTCAGTGAATACCTTTTCCAAATCCTCAACGCTGGTCGCATCCGCTGCGATGATAGGAGCGTTGATCTGTTCAGCGAGCTTATCCAGCGTGCCCATACGCAAAGCCATAGCTGTGTTACTGAGTGCGATGGTAGCACCCTCTTCAGCAGCCTTAACAGCTACTTTCCAAGCGATTGATTCCTCATTGAGTGCACCGAAGATGATGCCACGCTTGCCTTTTAACAAATTGTGAGTCATTGTTATCTTAATACTATATGTTTGTAAATCGTGCGCAAAATTACGAAATTTGTGCAATATATGCAAGCTTTTTCGCAAAAAAGTGCTGTTTATACCACCTTTTTTGCGAAAAGTCAAGTAAATCGTGCCTTATTTATCATCTATCCGGATGCGGGCCACCAATGGAAGATGATCGCTGTAACCTCCTAAATACCTCGGACCCAGGTAGGTGCGATATGGTTTTTTACCGCCATATTTCTCATCATCTTCGAGCAGGAAAGGCAAATCTCCTATTCTGCAGGCATTTTCCGGATGCTGCATCGATTCGCTCAGCAGTATCTGGTCAAGACTGCGCCATTCTCCATGCCAACGGTAAGTAGCCTTTGCCCCATGGCTACCCTGTGCTCCGGCAGATATATTAATAAGGTGGTGCTGATAGAGATATTCCAGAGCGGGAGAGTCGTGATAATCATTGAAGTCTCCTGCCACAATAATCTTTGCCCCACTTTGAAGCGCATAAATGGAATCCACAGCTTCTGCCAACTGGCTCGCCACCTGCAGGCGGTAAGGACGGGATTCACGCTCTCCTCCTCTTCTACTAGGTGCATGCACCACAAACACATGCAGCGTATCGCCCGTGATGACACGTCCCGAAACATAGAGAATGTCTCTCGTAGGACGGGTATCCGGCAGACGCTTCACCCGAATAGACCAGGAATGTATCAATGAAAAGGAAAACGGCTGATACATCAAGGCTACATCGATGCCTCGCTCATCGGGCGAATCGGTCATCACATACTCATAACCAGCCGTACGGATGACTGAACGCTTGGTCAGGTCAAACAATACACTGTCGTTTTCCACCTCACAGAGAGCCACCAGGTCGGGAAGCAGCACATCTCCGGAAGCCTCCTCATACCCCAGTCCCACAATCTCCTGCCCCAGCTGGTTCACCTTATGCCAATAGCGGTAGGGAGTCCAGTGATAACTGCCCTCAGGCAGGAACTCGACATCATTCTTAAGCGAATCATGCCGTGTATCAAAGAGATTTTCGCAGTTTAACTCCACAAAAGTGAGTAAACTTGATAGGATGAGTGTTAAAAACATAGTCATTTATTTTGTATTGTCAATGTTTTAATGTATCTTTGCAGTCAGTTTTCGAAGGTCCCATAGTTTAATGGATAGAACGGAGGTTTCCTAAACCTTTGATCCGAGTTCGATTCTCGGTGGGACC
>ERZ831979.2356-NODE-2356-length-13182-cov-3.727965_pt1 | contig 13182 bp, 9 predicted proteins | sample MGYA00519952_ERZ831979 | MGnify/ENA primary metagenome ERZ831979 (study PRJEB31850, sample SAMEA3708723) | human gut metagenome | biome: human gut; feature: human-associated habitat; material: faeces | place: China | collected 2014 ...
TACATCCGCGTTTTTTCCCTCATATGACGGGGATCAGTGATATCGCTTTTTTGGCGGGTATTTTACTGTTGTTTGCCGGAGTCGAGGTACATGCCGTACATGTCCGGGAAATGAAAGAACCTCAAAAACAATTTCCTGCTGCCATGTTTTTAGCTGCCTTGATTTCTTTTGCCTTGTTCACTTTAGGTTCTCTGGCAGTAGCGATAGTTACTCCTTATGATCAGATCAACTTACAAGCCGGATTGTTCGTCAGTTTTCAGCAATTGTTCGGTCATTATCATATCGGGTGGTTGACTAATGTGATGGGATTGTTAGCGGCTTTCGGAGCTTTGGCCGGGGTTATGTCATGGATTTCCGGCCCTAGCCGTGGATTATTATGGACGGCTAACGATGGACAATTGCCTGATTTCCTGAAAAAAACCAATCGGAATGGGGTACAGACTCATATCCTTTTTATTCAGGGAGCTATTGTATCGGTTTTATCTTCCCTGTATATCATTATGGATGATGTCAGTGTGGCTTTCTTTTTGTTGAGTGCTTTGACGATCGGACTTTACCTCGTTATGTATATGATGATGTATGCTTCAGGAATAAAATTGCGGTATACTCAACCTGATCTGAAAAGAAGTTATAAAGTGCCCGGAGGTAAGATGGGCATGTGGCTGATTGCGGGAGTCGGTTTTCTGGCTGTCGCCTTTTCATTTATCGTTACCTTTTTTCCACCTTCGCAGTTGCCGGTCGGTAGTCCTGCCTTTTATACGGGGTTAGTAATTGTCGGTACGGTAGTATTTGTGGGCATTCCGATCCTTATCAGCACGGTTATGGCCAGGAGAAATCGGAAAGGACAGTAAAATTTACGGTTTTACCAACCGAGCAATTTGAGGATAAGTAATGTGTATTCCTTTCCGAGTATTTCCCGTAACCGTCTGTATGCACTTTTTTTCATTGATTTGACGGTGTTGACAGAGATATGCAGAAGATCTGCGATTTCAGTATTATTGTTGCCCTCCAAACCGAGCTGGATAATTTCCCGGGTTTGCGGGGGCAATTGGCTGATGGCGAAACTGAGTAAACGGAGTGTTTCCTGATAAGTAATTTCGTGAAGACAATTTTGCTCTTCTTCCTCTTCCCGTTGTGAAATATATTTTTGTGCGATCTGGGAATGTCGCAAATGATTAAGACAAAGGTTGTGTGCAGTCGTATAAGCGAAAGATTTGGCTTTTTCGATGGCGTAAAAATTTTCTCTCTTCTCGTATAAACGGACAAAAACATTCTGAGCTATATCCTGAGCTACAGGCTCTTCTCTTACATATTTTAAGGAGAAGAGATAGACAGGTTCATAGTAAGTATTGAAAAATAATTCAAATCTTTTATTGTTTAGAAGCATTTTATTTGCCGGTCGTTTATACTGATATTCGGAAACAAAAGTAATTTTTTTTTTCAGATGCGCACACCCACTTGTTGATTTTAAGTGTTTCAGTATAAAATACACATAGAAATGAGAGGGTTTGAAAATAGGTATGAACTTGCACATTTGATTAGTTGCCGGCTTATGGGAACTATTACTCCGGAAGAAGAGGAACGGTTTCAGAAGTGGTGGAATCCCATGAAAAAGAATATGAGATTATATGTAAGCGTCTGATTGTTGATTTACGGAGAACGGAGCATCCGGATTTGCATAAAGCCTGGAAGGGAGTGTGGAGCAAACTTCCCCGTACGAGGCGGCTATTCTGGTCCTGGCATTCGGGGGCTGCTGTTTGTGCCGGAGTGATTCTGCTCCTGGGATTGGGGTGGATATTTCTACCGGCTGATGATTTGAATATATCTCGGTCGGGGAATGACCGGTGTGCGGGGACTGTGTTGATTCTCGGTAATGGAGAATTAATTGATTTGGGAAAGAGACAGGAAAGGGTGGTCGATGCTGGAAAGGGAACGAAAATCAGGATAGAAGAGAACGTCGTGAGTTACCAGACAGAGGAACAAGAAGAAGTTCCGGTACAGGAAATGAATACGGTACGGGTCCCCCGGGGAAGTGAATACCGGCTGATACTGTCGGATGGAACGAAAGTATGGCTGAATGCTGAGTCGCAGCTGATTTATCCGGTCCGTTTCACAGGAGAAAACCGGGAAGTAATCATGAAAGGGGAGGCATGTTTTGAAGTGGCGAAAAAAGAAAAACAGCCGTTTGTCGTGAAAGTGGATGAAATAGAAGTGTTAGTGACGGGGACTTTATTCAATGTGGAGGCTTATCCCGAAACTAAAGAGGTAAAGATGACTTTGGTCGAAGGGCGGGTCGAGGTGAAGACAGAAGAGCACCGGCAACTGTTGAGCCCGGATGAACAGGCTCTTGTAGATAAGCAGGAAGGACAAATCCGGGTGAGAAAAGTGGTTGCTGAAGAGTATATCGGCTGGACCAGGGGAGAATTCCGTTTTACGCGGACAAGGCTGGAAGAAGTGATGACGAGGTTGGCACGCTGGTATGATGTAGAGGTATTTTTTGCAGTTCCGGACTTGAAGAATGCCCGTTTTACTCTGAATTTGGAACGCTATGACAATATAAATAAAATATTGTCGAAGATTGAAAAAACGGGACGTGTGCATTTCCGTATTCAGGGGCAGTGTATTATTGTGGAATAATAAAAACAGCGGAGTATAGTGGCATATACCCCGCCTTTAGTTATAAAACCCTTGCTCTACCGACATAGAGCAAAAAATTGTTATAAACTCTAACTACAAAAGTATGGAAAAAAAATCAAGAACAGGTGATTCCGTGTTCCTTAAATTACCACGGATGTTTTTAATCATGAAAACGGTATTTATCTCATTGGTGTGTACATTGAATGTACAGGCTAATGTGTTTTCCCAACACACGAAGTTCGATATCGCGATGAAAAATGTTACGGTATCGGAGGTTTTGTGTTATTTAGAAGAAATCAGCAAATACCGTTTTGTGTATGACAGCGATGCAATTGATCGCATGCAACGGGTGGATGTAGAGATGAAGGGAACGAAGTTGGAAACAGTGTTGGAAAGTATATTCGTGAAAAGTGGTTTTTCATTTGTCATAGAGGATGGGGTGGTGATCATCCGCGAGGCTGGAAAGAAACAGATAACGGCTGGAATACTCCCGCAATCCCGGAAAATTACCGGTCGGGTAAGGGATCATGGAGGCCATCCTTTACCTGGAGTGACCGTGGTTTTAAAAGGTACCTCTGTCGGAGTAGTGACGGATGTGGACGGTCACTTTAAAATGGATCTGCCGGCCGATCATGAAACGGTACTGGTGTTTTCATTTGTCGGGATGAAAACTCAGGAAGTGTATTATAAAGGAGAAAAAGAATTGAATGTAGTGATGGAAGAAGAGGTGAAGCAAATGGACGAGGTAGTTGTGACCGGAATCTTCTCTAAATCGAAAGAAAGCTATACTGGTGCTGTGTCGGTGATTACGGAAAAGGAATTGAAAAGTTTCGGTAACCGAAACATACTGACCACTTTGCGCAATATCGATCCTTCTTTCAATATCCTGGAAAGCAACGAATGGGGTTCTAACCCGAACCGTTTACCGGAAGTACAGATCCGCGGAGCGGCCAATATGCCGGATATCGACCAGTTGCAAAGCGATACAAAAGCAGAATTGAACACGCCTTTGATTATCATGGACGGTTTTGAAATAACTTTAGAACGCATGATGGATTTGGATGATAGCGAGGTGGAGACGATCACTTTGCTGAAAGACGCTTCGGCAACTGCTATTTACGGTTCTCGTGGCGCAAACGGTGTGATTGTGATCACGACAAAAGAACCCGAACCTGGAAAACTGCGGTTTGCCTATACGGGAAGCCTGAATCTCGAAGTGCCGGATTTGAGCGATTATGATGTATTGAATGCCAGGGAAAAGCTGGATCTGGAACTTCGATCTGGCTATTATGACGGTGTCAGGGCTGAATATGAAGTGCAGTTGAAACAAAAATATAATGAAATTCTGCAACAGGTGGAGAGAGGGGTAAATACCTACTGGCTGTCCAAGCCCTTGCGTGTCGGCGTGGGGCATCGGCACAACATCAAGTTGGAAGGAGGAGATCCGAGTTTCCGCTATTCGGCAACAGTGCAGTATAACGACGTAGCCGGAGTTATGAAAGAATCGTTCCGCCGGACGTTCAATGGAGGGATCAACCTTTCTTACAAAACTTCCGACCTGATTTTCAGAAATCAGCTGACGATCGGTTTGAATAAAGCACAAGAGTCTCCCTATGGAACTTTCGATCAGTATGTAAAACTGAATCCCTATTGGACAGCAACGGATGAGAATGGTAATGTAAAACGTTTTTTTGATGAGGATTACAGCTACTGGGGAGGAAATAATCCTGCCAATCCTTTGTATAATGCTACGTTGAATACAAAAGAAACAAGCGATTATACTAATATTACCAATAATTTCTCGATCGAATGGAAACCGGTACAGGAATTTACCTTAAGGGGTACATTCGGTATTTATACTCAAACGAATAATTCAGACAAATACCTTCCCCCCGAACATACAGCGTTTGCTGATTATGCCGATGACGATTACTTCAGAAGAGGAACTTATGATTATACGACGAGCAGATCGTCGCGTTACAATTTTTCATTGACGGCCAATTATTCGAAAGTGTTTGCGGAAAAGCATATGATTTATGCCGGTCTGAATATGGATTTGGAAGACCAGAAATCACAGAGGTACAGTTTTTCTGTAGAAGGTTTTCCGAGTGGGGCGCTCGATTTTCTGGCAGTAGCTATGCAATATAAAGAAAATGGAAAACCGGGAGGTAGTGAATCCAAAAGTCGGCGTGTCGGTTTTGTCGGTAATGCCAGTTATTCTTTCGAGGACCGGTATTTTGTAGATGCTTCATTTCGGACAGACGGTTCTTCCCTGTATGGAGCAGACAAACGGTTTGCTCCTTTCTGGTCTGCCGGTATCGGCTGGAACATCCACAGGGAAAATTTCATGAGTAATGTCGATTGGATAAACCGCTTGAAAATAAGGGCTTCTGTCGGTGAGACTGGCTCGAACAACTTCAGTGCCTATGAAGCTATGGTTACTTATACTTATTCTTTGAGCGATCGCTATTACAATTGGATGGGAGCTAATCTGAAAGCACTGGCTAATCCTGACCTGGAATGGCAGAAGACCATGAAGTACAATACCGGAGTCGAAGTAAATTTACTTAACAACCGTTTGAATATGATCTGTGATCTTTATCTGGAACGGACAAATGGCCTGATGTCTTCTTTGGAATTACCTCCTTCCAACGGGTTTACCAGCTATAAAGCCAACATCGGAAAACTGGAAAATAAAGGTTTTGAATTGAAAGTGACTGGCTATCTGTTACGCGATACGGAACGGGAACTGATCTGGTCGGTAACAGGTTCTTTAGTCCGGAACAAAGACAAAATTATCAAACTCTCGGAAGCCATGAAAGAAGCCAATGCTACCCTACTGGCTACCGGAGGGGCTACTCCTAACAAAGTATGGCAGGAAGGAGACTCTCAAAATGCGATTTATGCCGTTCCTTCGCTCGGTATCGACCCCAGCAACGGCCGTGAACTTTTCCTGAAGAAGAGCGGGGAGGTTACTTATACCTGGGATGCGAGGGACCGGGTGTTCTGTGGAGTAGACCAACCGGACTACTGGGGAAATATTAATACGATGTTTATGTGGAGGGATCTGTCTGTCAATCTGTCTTTCGGTTACGAATGGGGCGGACAGCAATACAATTCGACCCTGATCAACCGGGTGGAAAATGCCGATAAAAAATACAATGTAGACAGACGGGTATACGAAGACCGTTGGAAAGAGCCTGGTGACCGGACATTTTTCAAAGGGATCAAAGAGACTACTGCTACACAGGCTACGTCGAGATTCGTACAGGATGAAGCTACGTTTACCTGCCAGAACCTGAATATCACATATGATTTGAAAGGAAACAAATGGCTCCGGCATAATTTGGGTATCCAGACCCTCACATTGAAAGGAGATATTGCAGACTTGTTCCGGATTTCGACGATCAAACAGGAAAGGGGAACCTCTTATCCTTTCTCCCGTCAGTTCTCTTTTACGTTAAGCGTAATGTTCTAACCGATAAAAATAAACAGAGATGAAAATTAAATTATATATATTGGCCTGTTGGCTACTCAGTGGCCTCGTTTCATGTAATGACTGGCTGGATGTAAAGCCGGAAACGGAAATGACGCTGGAAGAAATGTATGCTGATCAGCAAGGATTTCAGGATGCCCTCACCGGCGCTTATTTGAATATGAAGAGCACCGGTGCTTATGGACAGCAACTGATGTATGGTACAGTAGAATACCTGGCTCAACATTGGGATTGTTCAGCGAATAGTACCCAGGAGAAGATTTCGCAGTTCAACTATGTTGACAATAGTGTTCAAAGCAGTTTCGAAACGATTTACACCCAGCTTTACAAAATCATAGCATCGGCCAATATGATTTTAGAGCAAATCGATGCCAGACAGGACGTTTTCGAACCGGGAATGTACGAGATTATCAAAGGTGAGGCTCTGGCTATGCGGGCTTATTGTCATTTCGATCTGCTCCGTTTGTTCGGTCCTATGCCGACCCGGACAAGTACCGGTAAAATTCTTCCTTATGTCACTACGGTGGGTATCGACTACCATACCCATCACACCTATCAGGAATTTACAGAACTGTTGAAAAACGATCTGATTGATGCAGAAGGATTGCTGAAACAGGTAGATCCAATTATTCCGGCAGAAAAAGCTGGGGAGGAACTCAATCTGTCCGTTTCGGCAGAAAATTTTTTATTAGCCCGCCAGGTCCGCTTCAATTACTACGCGGTGAAAGCGATGGAAGCCCGTTTTTTTCTCTGGATGGGAGGAGAAACGAATAAGTCTGCAGCCTATGATTGTGCTACCGAATTGATCGAGGCTGAAGATAGTGACGGAAAACTCCTTTTTACTTTGGGATCGACGGATAATTTGAGTAAGTCAGATTATTCCTTTTCTACGGAACACATTTTAGCTATTTATGAATATAACCTTAAAGATAGGGCTGAAAGTGCTTTTACGACTAACTCTTCTTATTCGAAGGCTCAAAACGTCCTTTCTCCGAATTTATATCCGGCAGGAACGACGGATATCCGGTATTTAGGATTGTGGACCAGTTACACTTCGGGAAGCGGAAGTGTTGTCTTTTCTATTAAGAAATTCCTGCAAGATGATAATCACGATGAAATTAATCAATTCCCGTTGATCCGTTTGGCTGAAATGTATTTCATTGCTATGGAATGCGGACCTCTGAGTGAAGCCAGTCGGTTGTACGAAGAGTTTTGCCTCTCCAGGGATATTGAGTTGGTAAATCTGCAAAGCGAAGCCCAGTTAGAGGAGGTTTTAATTAAAGAGTACAACAAAGAATTTTATGCCGAAGGGCAGGCATTCTACGCTTTTAAGCGTCTGGCAGTGGAAAATATTCTTTGGGCGAAATTTCCGGGCGACGAGGAGAGTTATGTCGTGCCTTTGCCTTTGAGTGAAATTAATTATGGAAACTAAATACCAGAAAATTATGAAACAAATCATTTATACGGTTCTCTTCTTGGTGGCGATCGGGCTGACAGGCTGCCAGAAAGCGGAATATCTGTTATTCAACGATATCGCCCGTGTACAAATGGATGAGGCTAATGAAATCCTTACCAGCTTTTACTATATGGATGCAGCGATCGGACGTGATACGGTTTACCTGACAGTCAATACAATCGGTGATCCGGAAAATCGGGTACGCCAAATTGCTTTGGAACAGATCAGCGAATATGATGTTGAGTATAAGTATGACGAGAAAGGCAATCTTATCGACTCGATTTTGACGGAAAAGCCCAATAAGGCGGTAGCAGGAGTACATTATGTACCGATGGACGACCCGGAAATGCTTCCCCTGTTGGTTATTCAGCCGAATGCTGTAACGGCAGAAATCCCTGTCATTTTGTTGCGGGATGCCAGTTTGAAAGAAGACGATTATCGCCTGTGCCTTCGGTTGAAAGCCACTGATGACTTCCGGTTGGGTGAGACCGGTAAATTATCCGGCACTATTGTTCTCTCTGACAAACTCAGCAAACCCAATTTCTGGAATAGTAGTGTAGATCGTTATTATTTCGGAGTTTACAGTACCCGGAAACATGAGTTTATGATTGAGGTGATGCAGACGGAAATCAGCGATGCCTGGTGGAACAAATTAAGTGCAGATTATGCAGAAATCAATTATACAAAAGATAAACTGAGAGATGCGTTGCAGGCTTATAATGATGATCCGGACAACAAAGTACAGGGACTGGCTCCGATGCGGGAAAATCAGAACGATCCGAACAGTGCCCTTATAACATTCCCCAGTTGAATTTTTAATACGCTAAACGATGAAACAGTTATATATTATCAGTTTTTTACTATTCCTCATCGGCTTTTACGGCTGTTATGATGATGAGGGCAACTATGATTATACCGAGGTTTTCGAAATTCGAATCGATAGCATGAAAGCAAGTTACACGCTCTACACCTTGGTCGATACTTTGCGCATTTCACCGGAAGTCAGTCCGGCCGATGCTGAATATGATTTTCATTGGGGTGTGTACCAAACCAATGTACAGGGATATGCTCCGACATTGGATACCATCGCTACTACCCGGGACTTGGTCTATCCGATGACACTGGACCCTGGTTCATATAAGATTGTCTGTATGGCGACGGAACGGAATACAGGTATTACTGAGATTAAAGAAGTGCCGCTGACTGTCACAACAGCTCTGTCTGAAGGCTGGTATGTCCTCCGTACAAAAGACGACTGTACAGACCTGGATTTGTTTTCTACGGAAAAAGGTAAAATAGAAAATATCATTGCCACAAACAATGAAGGGAGAAATCTGAAGGGAGAAGCACGCGCCATTGAATTTTCATACAATTACAAGGCATGGGATGAGATCAATGAACGTTATGTAAATACCAACAGTATTTTCGCATTGGCCAAGGAAGAAGCTGTGGTTATCAGAACGTCGAACGGGGAAATCATTCGCGACATCGATGATCTGTTTTATGAACGTCCGGCTGTCGCAAATTTTCAGAACATCTGTTCTCAAAGCACTGAACTTTATCTGATGAATGACGGTAAAGCACATTACATTTACAACATGTCTTCCAATAGCGGCCGGTTTGGGGTTGCTCTGCCTGGTAATTATCAATTGTATCCAAATTGGACATACGGTTTCCGCCAACCGCTTTGCTTTGATAAAACGTCGGATTCGTTTGTCGCGATAAATGCTATGAGTAGCAGTGTTGTAAACTTTAAAGAGAAAGGTGCGGTTGATTCGCTCACCTATCCCAGAGTCAGTAACCTGGATGCCGATCTGCTGTATATTGGTCCCGGTCCCAGTAATTCCGGTTGGGCTTTGCTGAAAAAAAGACAGACCGATACCTGCCTGATGTATAATCTGGAAGTCAATAATGCTTATTCCCCATATAATAATCCGGCAAAAAAATGTGATACCCTGATTGACAATAATTCTTTAAAGTTATTACAAGCGGATTTCCGGGCCAGCAGCCAAAATAATAATATTATCTATTTCTCGCAGGGGCATACGGTTTATTCCTGTAATATCGATGCCGGTTATCAGGAAAAGAGCCAGGTTATTCTCTCCGATAGTGAGAATATCACCTATATGCGGCACCTTAAATATTCCACGGTGATTAATAAACTGGCGGTCGCCACTTTTGACGGTAGCCGGTATAAGGTTTACCTGTACAATATTCAAGCGGGTAATTTACAGGCTGATCCCGAAATACTGGAAGGGGAAGGAAAAGTAGGTGCTCTGATTTATATCAAAGGAACAGGTAAAACAACACTTTATTAATTTATAACCATGAAAAATTATTTGTTTATATTGATCCTGTGCTTATCCCTGCCTGGCCATGCACAGGAATATTCGGCCATTAAAGGATTTGTAAAAGGAGCAAAACTAAAGGAAGTCACCCTATATAAGACGGTAGATGGTAGCATACAGGCGTGTGCGACCTCTCGAATCGGAGCGGACGGCAGTTTCGGGTTTCTGCTGAAACCCGAAACCGGTTTTTACTCCATCGGAGGGGAACGACTGAATTTTCCTGTTTATCTGAAGGGGGGTGAACAGGTCAATATCGATTTGTTAGAAACCCGGGCACAGTTGAACGGAAAAAATTCAAAGGAAAATAAAACCCTGTACAGCTGGGTGGATTATGCTGCTAATATTCGCCTGAAAGCCGTATTTTTTGAATTGACACGGAGCAATTACGAGGATTTCTTTCCGGAATTCGAAACTTATGTGAAAGGGTTGGAGCAACTGAAAAGTAAATTGAGAAGCGGGAATAAGGCTTTCGACGTGATATTGTCGGACTATGTGGATTATGCTACCGATTATTATGCGATTATTTTCCTGCATACTCCCCGGGAGAAGCATCCGGAAAAATCGATGCGGCCGGAATATTACAGTCATATTGTCTCTGCACGAAAATATACGGACGACAAGGTGCTGCAGTTCCCGGAAGGGATCAAAATGCTCATCAGTTATACCTCGTTCGCTTATAATGAAGACGGCAAAAAGTATGACGTGGAATCTTATACGGATGATTGCCTTTCTTATTTGGGAAACGACCGTTTGAAAGGAGAATATGTCGTTAATAATAGTTTCCGTAGTTTTAAATCCTATGACCAGTATTTGAACGCAATGGAGAAGTTCGGTAAATATTTGGTGACTCCTTCTTTGAAAATGCGGGCAGAAGCTGTCGGAACCAAACTGTATGATACGAAAGCCGGCGGACAGGCTGCCGATTTTACCTATCCGGATGTGGACGGGAAAATGGTGTCTTTGTCCGATTTTAAAGGGAAGGTTGTGTTGGTAGATGTCTGGGCCACTTGGTGCGGACCTTGCCGTCAGCAGATTCCTTACCTGAAAAAGTTAGAGGAGGAAATGCACGGGACAGATGTTGTGTTTGGGGGAGTGTCTGTTGATGAATCCAAGGATAAACAGAAATGGCTGGACTTCATTAAAACGGAGGGACTGAAAGGGGTGCAGTTATTGGCCGGCGGTTGGAGCAAGATTACCAAAGATTATAAGATTACGGGAATCCCGCGGTTTATGGTTTTTGACAAAAAAGGAAATATCGTGTCGGTGGATGCTCCCCGTCCTTCTTCACCGGAATTGAAGAAGATGCTGGAAAATGAATTGAAAAAATAGCGATTGAAACAGATAACGTAAAAAGTGCTTTATTGTTGATGGTATTCCTGACGGCCTGTACCGGTGTATGGGCCGACACAGGGACCATTCTGATAAAGGAGGGTCGTATATAACAGGCTGCGGGGACGCGGACGAACTTGTTTTCATGGGCCAACCGATTGTCAGGCGGAATGAAACGGTGCTTAGGAATTGTTCAGGCTGTTGTGGGGAAACTGATGGATGTCCGGGCGTGATAATTTGCAAATTTTGTATCACTTTTACTCTCTTTTACAGGTACTATTTAAGTGAATTTACACTATATTTGCTCCGGAATGGATTTGATCGCTGCTGTAAATAAGAAAGATTACAAATTATTCGGGGCATTTTTCAGAGAAAATTTCCCCTTTCTTGTCATGTTTGCAGATAAGTATGTCCATGATATGGATATGGCTGCGGATATCGCTCAGGAGGCTTTTATCCAATTATGGCGCTTTGAAGGGGAATTCGTATCGCCAGAGAAGGTAAAGGGGTTTTTGTATACGACGGCCCGGAATCTGGCACTGAATCACATTAAACACAATCAGATTGTAGACGAACATTTAAGACTACAGGAGAAAGATTCTGTACTCTTTTTTCGGAACCAGATTATTGAAGAAGAAACTTATCAGCTTGTCCATAAAGCAGTTGAACAGCTGCCCAAGCAATCTTGTAAAATAATACAATTAAGCCTGCAAGGGTATTCGAATCAGGAGATTGCAGATCAATTGAATATATCCATCAATTCTGTCCGTACCCTGAAACAAAGTGCTTATAAAAAGTTAAGAGGCATTCTGAAAGAGCATTTCTATTTGTTACCTCTAATGTTAAAAATGAATTTTTTTTAACCTCCATTCGTCTTTTTTTTCTTTTCAGTTGTTATTAGACTTGAAAAATGTTCGATTCTTTTTGCGGGAATCCGCAAAAAGAATAATTGCCAGATGATAATTGACAATTGTCTGGAAGCTTTGCTTCCATTAGAAAATAATAAGAAAAGAAATGAAAAAGAGAATGAAGAAGAGAATCATTGATTATCAAATAAATAAAGAAGAAACCACAGGTTGGGAAATATGTGGTCAATTATCATGCGATAATTGTCAATTAACTAAGTGCCCTCAGGGGTCAATAGCTTTTTAAACTTTACGAACTTTATAAACTTTCAACTAATTTAATCGAACCTTTTTATGGTGAATATCGCAGCATATCGGCGCATATATGAATTGATTGCCAGGCAGATCAGCTTCGGTTTAAATCCTGCTGAAGAAGAAGAATTGGAATGTTGGCTGAAAGAATCGGAAGAAAACAGGCTTTTGCATTCCCGGCTTACTGATCCTCATTACCTTATCCGGCAGGAAGAGAAGAGGAATTCGGTTGATGTGGAAAAACATTGGCGAATAGTTCGTAATCGTTTGACTGAGAGTAAAGGCGATAAAGGCTTATCCGGTCGGTATTGGAAATATGCAGCAATTATCATGTTGTTATTGGGAGGAGGAGTGTTGGGATGGTTTATGCAGCGGGAAGAAAATGTTCCTGTTGATGTGACGCAACAAATTCATCCCGGTATTTCAAAGGCCCGTCTGGTATTGGCCGATGGGAAAACTGTCGAGTTGGAGAAAAGAAATGGAGATACCCAATTGATCGATTGTGACGGTATGCTTATCAGTAACGATTCTTGCGGTTTGAAATACAACGGCCAAATAGAAATGCCGGTAGCAGACTGGCATACCCTGGAAGTTTCTAAAGGGGGAGAATATATAATGACTTTGCAGGACGGAACGGTTGTTTGGTTGAATTCAGAAACGAAAATGAGGTATCCGGTACAGTTTTCCGGACAGAACCGGGAAGTTTGGCTGGAGGGAGAAGCTTATTTTAAGGTAGCGAAAAATGAGAAACAGCCTTTT
>ERZ831979.2357-NODE-2357-length-13181-cov-4.072985_pt1 | contig 13181 bp, 9 predicted proteins | sample MGYA00519952_ERZ831979 | MGnify/ENA primary metagenome ERZ831979 (study PRJEB31850, sample SAMEA3708723) | human gut metagenome | biome: human gut; feature: human-associated habitat; material: faeces | place: China | collected 2014 ...
AGAATACGTTTTTTACCGCAGAGAAACAGGAAAAATTATGTTATAAGCGCATAAGCGTTTATATAGATTATTTCTACAGGAGGAAATATTATGAAGAAAAAAGTAGTAAGCCTTATGCTTGTACTTGCTATGACAGTCAGCATGACTGCATGTGGCAATAAGAACAATGCCGCAGATGATGCAAATGCTGTCGAAGACACAGAAGCCGGTACAGAATCAGGCAGCAGCGAAGAAGCAGTAGCTCCGGCTAATTATGAAGAAGTATCTGCAGAGCTGTATGACAAAGAACTCGGTGATTTCTATGCAGCTTACCAGAAAGTGGATGAAGCAGAAACCGTTTCAGAGAGATTTGCTCTTCAGGCAGTTGCAGAAGCAAAATTAATGGAATCAGGAGTTATGCTTCCGTTACAGGGAAAAGGTGGTAACTGGGCTATTTCCAGAGTAGCACCTAAGACATTCGACTATACAATGTGGGGCAATGATAACGAAAGATACCATAATGCTCTTGTAACAACAGAACTGATCAAGGCTTCCGATATCAGCACCATGAGAGCAAAATGGGCTGAGTTAAAAGGAACAGGTGAGTACGAAGACTGGGCAAGATCTTACTTAGAGGAACAGGGTTACACGATCAAAGATACTTACAATTACGGAGCGTACACACAGGATCCTACTACATGGGATGTCCTCACATCTTCTAACTCTGTTGATAGCGAAGTACTCGTTAACTGCTATGACGGATTATTAGAGTATGACTGCGAAGGAACAAGCCAGCCTGCATTGGCAGAGAGCTATGATGTATCTGATGATGGATTAACTTATACATTCCATCTCCGCAAAGGTGCTTCCTGGGTTGATTCACAGGGAAGAAAGATTGCTGATGTGACAGCTGATGACTTTGTTGCCGGAATGCAGCACATGATGGATGCCCAGGGCGGTCTTGAGTATCTTATTGAGGGTATCATTGTAAATGCATCCCAGTACATCTCCGGTGAAGTGACAGATTTCAGTCAGGTTGGTGTAAAAGCAGTAGATGACTATACATTAGAGTACACACTGGAATCTCCATGTTCATATTTCCTGACAATGATGGGTTACAGCATATTTGCCCCAATGAACAGATCTTTCTATGAATCCATGGGTGGTAAGTTCGGTGTTGAATATGATCAGGATGCAGCAGATTACGCATATGGTAAAGATCCAGACTCTATTGCATACTGTGGACCATACGTTGTAAAGAACTACACAGCTAAAAATACAATTGTATTCCAGGCAACTGAGTCTTACTGGAATGCAGATAATATCAATATCCATACATTAACATGGTTATATAATGACCAGTCTGATGCAACAAAGGGATATAACGATACGATTGCAGGAACAATTGACGGAACTGGTCTTAACTCTGCAGCTGTTACAGCATGCAAAGCTGCCGGAAACTTTGATGAATATGCATATGTAGCTGATACACTTGCAAACACTTTCATGGGATTCTACAATATCAACCGTAACCAGTTCGCAAATGCAAATGATTCTACAAAGGTTGTATCCAGCCAGACAGAAGAAGAGGCTGAAAGAACAAAACAGGCTATGCAGAACGTACATTTCCGCAGAGCTCTTTCCATGTCATTAGACCGTGGATCATATCTTGCCCAGCAGGTTGGTGATGATCTGAAATATGCTTCAATGAGAAACTCTTTCACACCTGGAAATTTCGTTTCCTTAGAGGAAGAAGTGACAGTTGATATCAACGGAACAGCTACAACATTCCCGGCAGGTACATACTACGGAGAAATCATGCAGGCACAGATCGATGCTGATGGCGTGAAGATCAAAGTATGGGATCCGACAGCGAACGATGGAGCAGGTTCTTCTGACGGATTTGATGGATGGTATAGTCCTGAGAATGCAGTAGAAGAATTAAATCAGGCAGTAGAAGAGTTAGCAGCAGATGGCGTTACAGTTGATGCTGAAAATCCAATTCAGGTAGATATCGTATATCCTGCAAATGTTGAAAGCTTTACAAACAGAGCTAATACAACAAAACAGTCTATCGAGGCTTCTACAAACGGATTGGTTCAGGTAAACCTTGTTGCTGCAGCTGATGCTACAGACTGGTATTACAGTGGATATTACATGAACTATGGTTACGAAATGAACTATGACTTCTGTGACTTATCCGGATGGGGTTCTGACTATGGTGATCCTGCATCTTATCTGGATACATTCCAGCCAGAATATGCCGGATACATGATCAAATCTATCGGTATTTATTAATCGTATCTACGAAATTACAACACTGCATCGGAGCGGGGATTCCCCGCTCCCGTGCACTATTGATGAGTGAACAATTATGACAAAATATTTATTAAAACGTATATTACATGGACTGGTGTCTATCGTGATCGTTGTGGCGCTGGTCATGATCATGATCTACACAATGTTAGACCGAAACCTTGTTTTTGCAGGGGATACAAAATATTCACATACAAGTAATAATGCAAGAGTTGCCTATAAATACTCTAAATGGGAAGATTATGGTTATCTGGATTATGTCACCTACTCTGACTGGCTGAATGAACTTGTAAGCAGTGGAGAATTAACAGAGGAAGAGCGATCTGCAGTGGTTGGTTTCGGAAGAACCAAGGCACAGGATTCTGAGCAGGTCAGTGAATATGTCAAAAAATTCACAAAGTATTATAAGTCTCAGGGATACACGGTAGTCCGCAAAGACGCCGTCATGATGAACAAGAAGAAGTATGCCGACGGTGGCCAGCAGCAGCTTTTTGCGTATAAAGATGTCCCATTGGCATCCCGTATGGGAAAATATTTTGCAAATTTAATAACAATTGATGATATTAATAATGTAGAAGACATCGTAGGTGAGAGAGGTCTCACCTTTACGTTACATGATCCTGTCTATGGTGGGGAAAAATTCTCACCGGCGATCATTGGCAATGGTACAACACACAAGTATTTACTGTATTTTGATTCCAAGTTTCCGTTTGTTCATCAGAATATTGTGACGATCAATCTTGGAACATCTTATACGGTAAATCAGGGTGTGGATGTATTCAGTACAATGACAAGTCATCAGGGATCTTATATAAAATCAACTGTCACCTATCCAACCGGTCTTGTGGAGGAGAGTGCGGACAATCTGCACACTGCAACCTATATGCAGGGTTCCAGAGAATCCAGCTTATTATATGCAGACCGTTATGAGGATGATTACACCAATGTTGCAACATACAAAACAGGAAAATCCAAAGTGGGTTATTCCTTTGTGATCGGACTGATCGCAGTTATCATGTCTTATCTGATCGGTGTGCCGCTGGGCATCCTTATGGCGAGGAAGAAAGACAAACTGGTCGATAAGATCGGTACGCTTTATATTGTATTTATTATCGCAGTACCATCACTTGCGTATATTTTCCTGTTCAAGGCGATCGGCGGAAGCTTTGGTCTGCCGACAACCTTTGATATGGAATCGCCGAGCAGGCTGATGTATATATTGCCAATCGTATCGTTAGCACTTCCATCCATAGCAAATCTGATGAAGTGGATAAGACGTTATATGATCGACCAGATGAATTCGGACTACGTCAAATTCGCAAGATCCGGTGGTCTGACAGAGGGTGAGATTTTCACCAGACATATTTTGAAGAACGCAGCGATCCCGATCATTCAGGGAATCCCTGCGGCAGTGCTTGGAGCATTGACAGGAGCGATCATCACAGAGCGTGTGTATGTCGTTCCAGGTATTGGTAACTTATTAACAGAGGCTATCAACAAATATGATAATGGTGTTATTGTCGGTGGAACACTGTTCTATGCGATTTTAACAGTTACATCCCTTATTTTAGGTGATGTCCTAATGGCAATGGTTGATCCTAGAATTTCATTCTCAACAAAGGACAGGTAATTAGAAATGAGTCAGGATTTAGAAAAGTTCGGTATGCCGGAGAAAGAATTGTTTGCTCCGGTAGACCACAGTAATCTGGAATCAGAAAAGATTACAGCGCCAAGATATTCTTACTGGCATTCTGTATTCCGGGTATTTTTTAAGAAAAAGATTAATATTATTATTTTATCCATCTTAGCATTACTGATCGCAGTCACATATATTTATCCGGTATTTGTAGAGTACGATAAATTCGGTAACATAATGGATGGCACAACAAAGCATTTGTCACCATCTGCAGCGATCGAGCGTCTTGGATTCAGCATTCACTGGATTTTAGGTACCGGTGCGGCCGGACAGTCCACATTCGATGCTGTATGGTTTGGATCAAGGATCTCCATTTCACTTGCTTTTATCTGTGCGGCGATCAACCTTACCGTTGGTGTGATAGTGGGATCTATCTGGGGATTCTCCAAGAAAGTGGATGTCTTTATGCAGGAGATATACAATATCCTTGCAAACATTCCATATATCTTATTGATCTCTGTTATGATCATGTTATTGAAAGCAGGTTTCTGGACCATGGTACTGGCGCTGACCATTACCGGCTGGCTTGGAATCGCATACTTTATCCGTACGCAGGTAGTGATCATCCGAGACAGAGAGTACAACCTTGCGTCCAGATGTCTGGGAACGAGTACACTTAAGATCGCAATGAAGAATATTCTTCCATTTATGACATCTGTTATTGTAACACTGGCAGCAACAGAGATCCCTTCCTATATTTCTTATGAGGTGTTCTTAGCATATATCGGTATGGGTATGTCAGATATGTCACTTGGTAGATTGATTTACGAGTCAGAAAGTGCGATGCTTACCCCTGGCTGGCAGTTCGAGTTCTGGAGCCCGGTAGTCGTTGCTTCTATCATCACGATTGTTTTATATGTCGTTGGACAGAACCTTGGTGATGCATCTGATCCGAGAACACACATGTAGAGGTTAGGTAGATGGAAGATAGAAAAGTATTATTATCAGTAAAAGATTTGATCGTGAAATTCCATGTGAGGGGCAGGGTGCTTACTGCTATCCGTGGAGTGTCACTGGATATTTATGAGAATGAATCCATTGCGATCGTAGGAGAGTCCGGTTCCGGTAAATCTGTTTTTACAAAAACATTTGCAGGAATGTTAGACAGCAACGGATTTATTGATAACGGCAAGATTATTTTCAGTGATGAGGAGCTTTCCGACACTGTTGTAAAATTAAATGACAATGCAAAGAAAGTCATCGCAGAGAATAAGAAAAAATTAGACGAGTATTCCAGACTGGAGTTTGGTGCAGACACTTATAAAGCAATCCTTGAGTTAGAGTCTGAAAAGAGAAGAAGAGCCGATATAAGCCAGGAAGAAGCAGAAGTGTATGAAAAAGAACTCCTTGAGTTAAAACATGAGAGAACGAATACCTTCAACTTGAAACAGACTTACGATCCATCCAAAGAGAAGGATAAGATCAAAGAGGCTGGAAAGAAAATCTCCGAATTGGATACAAAAATCAAGGCATTCGAGAAAGAGCATGAGCAGAAGGTAAAAGAGCGTGCAAATAGTCTGGCACATGATACCGCATACAATCAGGAATTTGATAGGAAGATGGCAGAGCTTAAGGCAAAACATGCGAAGGAAGTCAGCGAAGCGATCTCAGCAGAGACAGAAGCGAGAAATGAGATCCTTGCAAAAGAGGTATATCTTTCTGTCGGACGTTTTGGTTTCCGCAAGCGTATGAAGCAGAACAATGCGCTGCTGGATGCATTAAAAGAGGCAATGAAGCTTGGCGTTGATCTGAATGATGAAGAGCAGAGAAATGCTGTTTTTGATAAAGTTACATTCCGCGTAAAATATCTGGATGAGAACAGTGAGAGATTACATGGAACATGTATCTTAAACCTTGCAAATATCAAAGATGGAAGAGACTGGAGCCAGATCCGTGGTACGAAGATTGCTACAGTATTCCAGGATCCTATGACATCCTTAAACCCAATTATCACGATTGGAAAACAGATTACATCTGTCATCATGAAACATCAGGATTGTACTGAGAACGAGGCAAGGCTTCGTGCGCTTGATCTGATGGACAAGGTTGGTATCCCGAACCCGGAGGCACGTTTTGATGATTATCCGTTCCAGTATTCCGGTGGTATGAGACAGCGTATCGTTATCGCGATCGCACTGTCCTGTCAGCCAAAGATCTTAATCTGTGATGAGCCTACCACAGCGCTTGATGTTACCATTCAGGCACAGATCTTAAAACTGTTAAAGGATTTACAGAAAGAATTCAATTATACAATCGTATTCATTACACATGATTTAGGTGTGGTTGCCAATATCGCAGACCGTGTTGCAGTTTTATATGCAGGACAGATCGTAGAGGTTGGTACGGTAGAAGAGGTATTCTATGACCCGCGTCATCCATATACATGGGCATTACTTTCTTCCCTGCCACAGCTGGCTGAGAGAAATACAACTCTTTACTCGATCACAGGTACACCACCTTCGCTCTACAACAGTATCGTCGGCGATGCATTTGCACCGCGTAACCCATACTGTATGAAGATCGATACCTTAGAGGAACCACCAATGTTCAAAGTAACAGATACGCATTACGCCAAAACATGGCTGTTACACCCGGATGCTCCAAAGGTTGAAAAACCGGAAGGAATCCAGAACATTCATGAGAAACTTGTTAAAGCATTCAATATATAGGAGATTTAGATCGTGTCTAAACTAAATCGAAACACAGAAAACCAGGAGCATGCTTCTCATTTACCAGAGCATGGTCCGATTGATGAAAATGGTAAAGAAGTATTATTATCTTTAAAAAATGTAGATATTACTTTTGGCAAGGGCGATAACGCTGTCCGCGCTGTAAAAAATGCGACATTTGATATTCACAAGGGAGAAACATTCTCCTTAGTAGGAGAGTCCGGTTCCGGTAAGACAACCATCGGCCGTGCAGTCATCCGTGTCAACCCATTGGCAAACGGAGAGATTTTGTACAAAGGTGTGCGTATTTCCGGGAAAATCCCAAAATCCCTGGATCGTGAAGTCATCCGTAACATCCAGATGGTATTCCAGGATCCGGCAGCTTCCCTGAATGAGCGTGCAACTGTCGACTACATCGTATCCGAAGGTCTGTATAACTTCCATTTATATGAGAATGAGGCAGACCGTGTGCGTAAAGTTGAGGAAATGATCAACGAAGTAGGGCTTTTGCCGGAACATCTGACAAGATACCCACATGAGTTCTCAGGTGGACAGCGTCAGCGTATCGGTTTAGCCCGTGCCATGGTAATGGAACCGGAACTTGTTGTTGCTGATGAGCCAATCTCTGCACTTGACGTATCTATTCGTGCACAGGTATTGAACTTACTGAAAAAGTTCCAGAGAGAAAAAGACTTAACATATTTATTTATCGCACATGACCTTTCCATCGTGAGATTTATCTCTGACCGTATCGCCGTTATTTATAAGGGTGATATTGTGGAGATCGCAGATGCAGAAGAGTTGTTCAACTTCCCACTGCATCCGTATACACATTCTCTGATCTCTGCGATCCCGATCCCGGATCCACAGTTAGAGAAAAATAAAGTGCTGTTTACTTATGATCCATCCATTCATGATTACAGTACAGACAAACCGGAGTTAGTCTGTATCGGTCATGACCACTGGGTATTTGGTAATAAGAAAGAGATTGAAGAATACAAAGCTACGCGTGAGAAGAATGTGCCTTTAAAAACAATTACGATTTTAGACAAAGATGCACCAAGACCAGAAGAACATCATGACAATATTGCACATGATGAGATCCAGCTTCCACCACTTCATGATACAGGAAGCGCATGGTACGCACTGCTTTCGTTCTTGCTTCCGGTCATCGGTATTATCGCAGCGATGATCTTTAAGAAACACAGACATTATCGTAACTACAAGATGTGCAAAAAGGGTGCCATTGCAGGATTTATTGTACTTGCAGTCATTCTTGCATTGTTCCTGTTAGCACTTGCAGCAGTGTTTATTTAAGATATGGGAAGAACCGTCAGAGGTGGCAGCAGAAACCATACTCCGAATGTGAGACCGGTTCAGAAGGTGGAGCTTTCGGAAAAAAATACAAGACAGAGATTTATCGCAGTGATCGTATTGCTGGTCATTGCTTCAGGCGCATTTATGTATGCACTGAATGGATTGATGTCAAATGACAGCGGATGGACAAACATTGAAGTGGGTTCATCCGCTGAAATTCATTGTGGCGATGATTATATCTTCCGCTATTATGTTGGAGCAGCGGGCGTAAATGCCACCGCAGAAAAAAAAGCGCTGACGCTGCTCTACACAGATTCCATTGTAAAAGCCTATAAAATGTTCAGTATGGATGAATCGTTTGAAGGAATCACAAACGTGTATGATCTCAACCGGCACCCGAATGAGACAATGGTTGTGGATGATGCATTATACCATGCTTTTGAGCTGATCGCAGAGACCGGAAACCGGGCAATTTATCTTGCGCCTGTGTATACAGAATATGACAATCTGTTTTTCTGTAATGATGACTCTGAGACAGTTAACTATGATGCTTACCAGAATGGGGAAGTGGCAGCTTATTTTTCAGAGGTGGCTGCTTACAGCAATGATCCGTCTGACGTGAACGTCGAACTGCTCGGCGGCAATCAGGTAAAATTGTCTGTATCCGACGATTACCTTGCTTTTGCAGAGAAGAATTTTATTTCGGATTTCATTGATTTTTCGTGGATGAAAAACGCTTTCATTACTGATTATGTGGCGGATGTCATGATAGAGAACGGTTATACACTGGGTTCGCTGACAAGCTATGATGGATTTACGAGAAATCTGGATCTGACTTCTGCTATTACAAAATTAAATGCCGGTCCGGATACTTCCGGGACAGCAGAAGAAAATGCGGATTATTCTTTCAATCTATATGACAGGCAGGGGAATATCATTTATCCTGCCGGTGTCATGCATTATAATGGGGCGGAAAGCATTGTCAGTCTGCACAATTATCCGATGTCGGACAAGGAAAAATATCATTATTATGAATTTAAGAGCGGTGATATCAGGACCCGTTATGCAGATACCGCAGACGGACTGTGTAAGTCCGCAGTCAATAATATGGCAGCTTATGCGGACGACATCAGCTGTGCAGAACTCATTTTGAAGGTAAGCCCGGTTTACATCGCTGATATGATGGATACAGAGGCGGTAAAAAATCTCGCAGAAAACGGTATCCAGACGATTTTTGGAGAGAACAGTGTGCTCTATTACACAGATCCGGGGTTAGAACTGACAGATTTATATGACAAAGACGGCGTGCATTATACATCAGAGTTATTAGAGTAAGCAGACAGGCAGTTGCGGAAAGCCGCAATTGCCTGTTTTGCTGTCTTGGATTATACTAAGCAGAGAATATTAGTTGAATGTTCGCAGGTTGTGGAAGAGGAGAAGACAGACATGATTTTCGGAGAGAAGACAGAGGAACAGAAACGTGTGGCGGAACTGACGCGCGAGGTAAAAGAACTCCGCAAAGAACTGCTGGCGAGTAAACTGGACAAAAAACAGGTGGAAGTCCAGATGAAAGATTTAAAGGACGCATTAGAACTTGGTGGAAACCTGCGTCAGGGGTATGTCGATTCGCAGGAACATATGGCAGTTGCAAGGCGCGGACTGATCAATATGATGGAGGATATGAACGAGATTCCCATTGATGATGTGAAGCGTGATCTCGACAGACTGAACGGACATTTGGATCAGATTTTCCATGAGTGCAGTATCCGGGAGGATGATCCGGATTTTAAGTCCACAGCCGACGGACTCAAAAATATGGCGGCAAATATGGACAAGATCAATCTGATCATGCTGCGGAGCGAGTTGGAAAATCTGCAGGCATTGCTGGAGGATACATCGGAATGGCGGTCGCCAAATTTTTTTGCACTTGCATATTATCTACAGCATGAGGAAGAGAGCAAAGTCGGAGAGATGGAAAATGAGTTCCGCAACAGCTTTTTAGAGCGATATCTGGAGGAACATCTGATGGAATCACTGGCTATGGAAGCCAATTACGCGGGATGCGGAGAGAAGCTGGAACATATGATACAGCACTATATTTATGCGTAAAAATCGTATAGTATGACACACCTGCATAAAAGCTATAACTGCAAGTTATCATAATGAGTAAATTGCATAAGTTGACGTTAAAATACATCAATAATTTAGGTGATTCTGAATATTGTGCATAAAAAGAAAATTTGATAAGATTCTCTACAAGAAAAAGAAAGTTGAGAAGAAGAAATTAAATTATCTCAATAAAATTTAATTTTTGCTTCGCAAACAAGGAGGATTATTATGAAGAAAGCAGTGAGTATGTTTTTAGCAGCTGCACTGGCAGTTGGCACATTCGCAGGATGTGGATCATCCGCAGATACAGGAAGCACAGGCAGCGCAGCATCAACGGAGAGCGGTTCCACAGACAGCGCAGCAGCAGATGGAAGCGTATTTAAGATCGGTGGTATCGGACCTACAACAGGTGCAGCAGCAATTTATGGTTCCGCAGTTATGAATGCCGCACAGATCGCAGTAGATGAGATCAATGAAGCAGGCGGTATCAATGGATATCAGGTAGAATTCAAAGCAGAAGATGACCAGAGCGATGCAGAGAAATCTGTCAATGCTTATAACTCTTTAAAAGACTGGGGTATGCAGGTTCTGATGGGAACTGTTACAACAACTCCATGTATTGCAGTTGCAGATAAGACAGCAGAAGATGGTATGTTTGAGATCACACCATCCGCTTCTTCCACAGATGTCATTGAAAATGACAATGTATTTCAGGCATGCTTTACAGACCCGAATCAGGGAACAGCTTCCGCACAGTACATTGGCGAGAACAATCTTGCAACAAAAGTAGCAGTTATCTATGACAGCTCTGATGTATATTCATCCGGTATTGAGGCTACATTCGTAAAAGAAGCAGCAAATCAGGGATTTGAGGTTGTCGCAGAGGAAGCTTTCACAGCAGATTCCAAGACAGACTTCTCCACACAGTTACAGAAAGCACAGAGTGAAGGTGCTGATCTGGTATTCCTTCCAATCTACTACACAGAGGCTTCCATCATTTTAAATCAGGCAAACGGAATGGGTTATGAACCGACATTCTTCGGATGTGATGGTATGGACGGTATCCTTGATGTGAAAAACTTTGATACATCTTTAGCAGAAGGTTTAATGTTATTAACACCATTCGTTGCAGATGCAGATGATGAGAAGACACAGGCATTTGTATCCAAATACAAAGAGCTTTACGGTGATACACCAAACCAGTTCGGTGCAGATGCATATGATGCAATTTATGCGATCAAAGCTGCAATCGAGGAAGCTGGCGTAACACCGGATATGAGCGTATCTGATATCGGAACAGCTCTGACAGAGGCTATGACAAAGATTTCTGTAGATGGTCTGACAGGTGATGGCATGACATGGGAAGCTACCGGAGAAGTAAGTAAAGCTCCAAAGGCTATGGTGATCAAAGATGGTGCTTATACAGCAATGTAATCTGCGATAATGATACAACGAAAATAAGGGCGATCCAGTTTCCCCAGAGGGTGTCAACGGTGGCTTGGGCTGCCGTATGACACCTTCTTTTTAACAGAAAGATTGTATACAGGTATTTTATATGTTATAATCCTTGATGTGAAAAAGTAATGTTTTAACGTAGTAAATCAACAGAAAGACAGAGGTGTAGTTATGAATTTTTTATCCTACCTGATCAACGGTATCAGCCTCGGTAGTGTCTATGCAATTATCGCATTGGGATACACCATGGTTTATGGTATCGCAAAAATGTTAAACTTTGCACACGGTGATGTTATTATGGTAGGCTGCTATATTGTCTTTATGACAATGAGCGGACAGGGCTGGGGAGCGGTCCCGGCAGTGGTACTTTCTATTATCGTGTGTACCGTACTCGGCATTGTGATTGAAAAGATCGCATACAAGCCACTCAGAAAGGCAGCGCCTCTGGCAGTTCTTATCACAGCCATCGGTGTCAGCTATTTCTTAGAGAATGCAGCATTACTGATCTTTGGCGCTGATACAAGATCGTTTACAAATGTTGTAACACTTCCGGCATTGAAACTGGCAGGTGGAGCACTCACAATCTCCGGTACAACAATTGTTACATTTCTGGCGTGCGTTGTGATCATGGCTGCACTGATGCTTTTTATCAAGAAAACCAAAGCCGGTCAGGCAATGCTTGCAGTATCTGAGGATAAAGATGCAGCGCAGTTAATGGGTGTGAATGTAAATGCAACGATCTCCCTGACATTTGCAATTGGTTCCGGTCTTGCAGCGGTAGCAGGCGTACTGTTCTGTTCCGCTTATCCGACACTGACACCGTATACGGGTGCAATGCCTGGTATCAAGGCGTTCACAGCCGCTGTATTTGGAGGAATCGGTTCCATTCCGGGAGCATTGATCGGAGGGATCCTTCTTGGTGTGATCGAGATCTTAGGCCGCGCATATATCTCGTCCCAGTTATCCGATGCGATCGTGTTTGCAGTCCTGATCATTGTGCTTCTCGTGAAGCCTTCGGGAATTTTGGGCAAACAGGTTCATGAGAAAGTGTAGGTGGCAGATATGGCAAAGTTAAATTTGAAATCAATGAAAAAAAGTACAAAAGATCATATCATTACATTTGCTATGGTCATTGTGGTTTACATAATTGTACAGACTATGATCACAACCGGCAACATGTCCTCCCTGATGCAGGGACTTCTTGTTCCAATGTGTACCTATTCGATCGTGGCAATTGGTTTAAACCTCTGTGTCGGTTATCTGGGCGAGCTTAGTATCGGTCATGCCGGATTTATGTGTGTGGGAGCATTTTCCAGTGCATTCTGCACAAAACTGTTACAGGACAGCATTCAGAATGAAGTGATTCTGTTTTTGATTGCAATTGCAGTTGGAACTGTCGCAGCCGCATTTTTTGGATTCCTCATTGGTATTCCGGTGCTTCGTCTCCGTGGCGACTATCTTGCGATCGTAACGCTTGCTTTTGGTGAGATCATCAAAAATGTCATTAATGTTTTATATATTGCAAAAGATGAGAATGGATTCCATTTTGCTATCTCGGATGGAAATAAGATCGAGTTAAGCGAAGATGGTATCTGGCTGATCAATGGAGCAAAGGGAATTGCAAAGATTCCTCATTTATC
>ERZ831979.2363-NODE-2363-length-13118-cov-7.701676_pt1 | contig 13118 bp, 10 predicted proteins | sample MGYA00519952_ERZ831979 | MGnify/ENA primary metagenome ERZ831979 (study PRJEB31850, sample SAMEA3708723) | human gut metagenome | biome: human gut; feature: human-associated habitat; material: faeces | place: China | collected 2014 ...
TACGTCAGCCCGGTGTTCTCCGGTGCGCCGGTGCCCATCTCCCTCACCGACGAATACGGCACGCTGGATGTGTACCTTCTGCCCTTCCTCAAGCCCGCCATGGTGCGGCATGTCTGGCCGGACGAGCCTGTGGAGAGCTACAACGATGCCCTTGCCTGCGTGCTGCGCCACTGCCCGCTGGACCCGGCCCACCGCAGCGTGCTGGTGGCCCACCAGTTTGTGGCCGGTGCTGCCTGCTGCGAGAGCGAGGAAGTCTCGGTGGGCGGTGTGGACAGCGTGGATGCCAGCCTGTTCGATGCCTTTGACTACGTGGCGCTGGGCCACCTGCACAGCCCCCAGAAGGTGGGCCGCGATGCCGTGCGCTATTGCGGCACCCCGCTGAAATACTCCTTTTCGGAAGCAGACCAGCACAAAAGCGCCACTTTTGTGGAGTTCGGTCTCAAGGGCGAAGTTTCCATCACCACCGCGCCGCTTACTCCGAAGCACGACCTGCGGGAAGTGCGCGGCAGCTACATGGAGCTGACCGACCGCCGCAATTACGACGGCACTGCGGTGGACGACTACCTGCACATTACCCTGACCGACGAGCAGGACGTGCCGGACGCGCTGGCCCGCCTGCGGGTGATCTACCCCAACCTGATGCGGCTGGACTACGATAACCTCCGCACCCGGGAAGATCAGGAGATCACCGCACCGGAGTGCGCCGAGAGCATCACCCCGCTGGAGCACTTCTCGGCGTTCTACCAGCTGCAGAACAATCAGCCGCTGACGGCGGAGCAGGCGGCATTCTGCCAGCAGCTCATTGAGGAGATCTGGAAGGAGGGCGAGGACGCATGAGACCGCTGAAGCTCACTCTTTCGGCCTTTGGCCCCTATGCCGCCGAGACGGTTCTGGAACTGGCAAAGCTGGGCAGGGGCGGCTTATACCTTGTCACCGGCGATACCGGCGCAGGCAAGACCACCCTGTTCGATGCCATTACATATGCGCTGTACGATCATTCCAGCGGCGGCGTACGCGAGGGTACCATGCTGCGCTGCAAGTATGCCGGCCCTAAAACGCCCACCTTTGTGGAGCTGGAATTTGAGGTGAACGGCCAGCGCTATACCGTGCGCCGCAACCCGGAGTACCAGCGCCCCAAAAACCGCGGCGAGGGCATGACCACCGAGAAAGCGGATGCCACCCTCACCTATTCCGATGGCCGTCCGCCGGTGACCAAAGCCAAGGATGTGACTGCCGCCGTGCAGGAGATCATCGGGCTGGACTACAACCAGTTCTGCCAGATCGCCATGATCGCGCAGGGTCAGTTCACAAAGCTGCTCAACGCTTCCACCGAGGAGCGCAGCCGCATTTTCCGCAAGCTGTTCCGCACCCAGCGCTATGCCCGGCTGCAGGAGCGCCTGCAGGCCGAAAGCGCCGCCCTCAGCCAGCAGCGCACCACCCAGATGGAGCGCAAGGAGGAGGACCTCAAGCGCCGCAGTGAGACCGTGGAGGCCCGCCTGGACGAGCTGGAGCAGCTCAAGCTGCGCCAGACCGAAAAACTGGAAACCATCGCCGCCATGTCCAAGGAGGACGCCCGCGCCGTGCTGCTCAAGCAGGTCGATGACGAGCTGACTCACGAGAAGGCGATGAAGATCAGCGCCTATCAGGCGAACATGAAGGACGAGTGCGACAACCTCGCCCGCGAGCTGATCGGTCAGGCCATTGCCCGCTGTGCGGCCGATGCCACGAGCGAGGCCACCGTCAGCGTTGTGCCGCTGCCCAGTGATGAGATGAAGGGCCGCATCATCGGCCGTGAGGGCCGCAATATCCGCGCCCTTGAGACGGCCACCGGCGTTGACCTTATCATTGATGATACCCCGGAGGCCATTACCCTGTCCTCCTTCGACCAGACCCGCCGCGAGGTGGCCCGCATGACGCTGGAGCGCCTTATCGGCGATGGCCGCATCCACCCCGCCCGCATCGAGGAAACGGTGGAAAAGTGCCGCCACGACCTCGAACTGCAGATGAAGCGGGAGGGTGAGCGCGCTGTTATGGAGCTGGGCATCCACGGCCTGCACCCCGACCTCATCAAGCTCATCGGCCGCCTAAAGTACCGCACCAGCTTTGGCCAGAACGCTCTGACCCACAGCATGGAAGTGGCCTGGCTGGCTGGCCTGCTGGCAGGCGAGATGGGTGTGAACGTCACGCTGGCACGCCGTGCCGGTCTGCTGCATGACATCGGCAAGGCTCTTGACCATGAGATCGAGGGCAGCCATGTCCAGATCGGTGTGGACATCTGCCGCAAGTACAAGGAAAATACCCAGGTCATCCACGCTATCGAGGCCCATCACGGCGATGTGGAGCCCAAGACTCCGCTGGCCTTCATCATTCAGGCCTGCGACGCCATCAGCGCTGCCCGTCCGGGCGCCCGCCGCGAGAATGTCGAGAGCTATGTGAAGCGTCTGGAGAATCTGGAGGAGATCTCTTCCAGCTTCGAGGGCGTCGAGCAGGCATTCGCCGTGCAGGCTGGCCGCGAAGTGCGCATCATGGTCAAGCCCGACGTCATCAGCGACGATCAGGTCATCCTGCTGGCTCGCTCCATCGCAAAGAAGATCGAGGACACGCTGGATTACCCCGGCCAGATCAAGGTCAATGTCATCCGCGAGAGCCGTGCCGTCGAGTACGCAAAATAAAATATCGGAAGATAGCAAGAGCCGCTGTGCGTATGCACGGCGGCTCTTTTGGCATATTGGATCCATTGCGAAATGGTGAAACTTGTGGCATTCTGTAGAAGTCGGCCATCCGACTCCATTACCGCTCTGTTTGCTGCTGCCGGTCTTCCGGTGGAAGCCATCATCCTGCTTTCGCCCATTTCCAGCATTGCTGATATGGCTCGTACTGCCACCAATGTCGTCGGCGCTGCCGCCGCTACCACCCTTGTGGCTGCCACCGAAGGCCAGCTGGACAAGGCTGTGTACAATGGCGAGGTCGAAGTACCTGCTGCCGAGGCAGTCTGAGCACTTTCCAAAGTGCTTTTGAAACGAAAATTCAGACGAATAAAGTAAAATAAAGTCCGGATAGCCCACTGTGCCGAGAAAGCATAATGGGCTATTTTCTTTACAAAAGAAAGATGCGACACGAAACTGTACGCTGTAAAAACACAAGTAATACTTATTTCACCTGAATTGTGCTTCACATGAACACATATCAGGGGCAAAACTATACAAAATTCAAATCAAAATTTTGACGTGAAGTTGGTCAAACTACAGAAATCGTCGGGTTGAGGGTATAAATTTGGCAAAAAGTCTTTTCTTTCGGCGGTGGACGATGTATAATGCCGCCAAGGCACAAGGGTGTGCAGAAAGCTCCAGAGGGGGAGCAGAACACCTTGTGCATTTTTCAGAAACAGTCGCTTTAATACGTTAAAGCGGTGTTAGAGAGGGGAAAAGATATTATGAGATTCGATCGTCGTATTTCGCGCCGCAGCTTTCTGGCAGCAGCAGGCGTATCCGCAGCAGCTCTGGCCCTGACGGCCTGCGGCGGCTCCAGCTCCACGGCAGCGTCTACCGCTGCCTCCACCGGTGCTTCCAGCGCAGCTGGCACTGCCGCAGGCGGCACCCTGAACATCATGCTGGAGACTGAGGTCCAGTCTCTGGACCCGCAGATCGCCACCGATGGCACTTCCTTTGAGGTCATCGCCGACTACACCGACGGTCTGATGCAGATGGATGCCGACGGCGCAGCTGTCCCGGCCCTCGCCGAGACCTACGACATCAGCGAGGACGGTAAGACTTATACTTTCCATCTGCGCGATGCAAAGTGGTCCAACGGTGACGCCGTCACCGCAGCCGACTTCGTGTTCGGCTGGCAGCGTGCTGTTGATCCTGCCAATGCTTCCGAGTATTCCTATATGCTGTCTGATATCGGCCAGGTGGTCAACGCCGCAGAGATCATTGCCGGTGAGAAGCCCGTCACGGATCTGGGCGTGACCGCAGTGGATGACAAGACCCTCGAAGTTCAGCTGAACGTCCCTGTCAGCTACTTCCTGAGCCTGATGTACTTCCCCACCTTCTACCCTGTCAACGAGGCATTCTTCAACACCTGCAAGGATACCTTCGGCACCAGCCCCGACACCGTCCTGTCCAACGGTGCATTCATCCTGACCGACTACCAGCCCGCTGCTACTGCATTCGAGCTGACCAAGAACCCCGACTACTACGACGCTGCAAACATCGCTCTGGATGGTCTGGCCTATCAGGTCATCAAGGACAGCCAGCAGGCTCTGATGAGCTACCAGACCGGTGCTCTGGATCTGACTCTGCTGAACGGTGAGCAGGTCGATCAGGTCAAGGATGACCCTGAGTTCACCAGCGTGGGCGCTGGCTACCTGTGGTACATCAGCCCCAACATCGACGGTGTGCCTGAGCTGGCAAACGAGAACCTGCGCAAGGCTATGACCTTCGCCCTCGACCGCGACGCCATCACCGGCGATGTCCTGAAGGACGGCTCTGCCCCCTGCTACACCGCCGTTCCTCCGCAGTTCGCCACCGGCCCGGACGGCAGCGATTTCAGCGCCGACCAGACCAAGTACGCTGAGTACTGCGCATTTGATGCAGCCAAGGCAGCCGAGTATTACGAGACCGCAAAGAGCGAGCTGGGCAAGGACAGCTTCACCTTTGATATGATCGTGGATGCTGACGATGCACCTCAGAAGGTCGCACAGGTCGTTAAGGAGCAGTTGGAGACCACCCTCCCCGGCTTCACCCTGAACCTGACCGTCGAGCCCAAGAAGCAGCGTGTGCAGGATATGCAGGACGGCAACTTCGAGGTCGCCCTCACCCGTTGGGGACCCGACTACGCCGATCCCATGACCTACCTGGGCATGTGGGTCACCGGCAACTCCAACAACTACGGTCTGTGGAGCGACGCTGAGTATGACTCCATCATCGAGGAGTGCACCACCGGCGACCTCTGCACCGACCCCGAGGGCCGCTGGGCAGCTCTGAACGATGCAGAAGCCATCGTTCTGGAGCAGGCAGTCATCTTCCCGCTGTACGGTCAGTGCAACGCCGAGATGATCTCCAGCGCTGTTACCGGTGTGGAGCATCACCCCTGCGCTCTGAACCGTGTGTACAAGCGCACCGTGAAGAACGCCTAAATTGAATCGCTGAACATAAGGCCGCACAGTGGCCCGCAAAAGCCACTGTGCGCCTTTTTGCCATTGCACCTGTCCGCGGCCTACGCACGATTGACCGCCGCGGTCACATAAAGGGGGTTCACCTGACGTGAAAAAATATACGATCAAGCGTATCCTCACTTCGCTGTTTACGCTGCTGGCCATCCTGCTGGTGCTGTTTATCCTGATGCAGCTGATGCCCGGCTCGCCCTTCAATGACGAAAAGCTGACAGCCGATATGAGAGCCGCGCTCTATGCAAAATACGGTCTTGACCAGCCGATCTACATCCAGTTCTTCCGCTACGTGGGCAATATGATCCGGGGCGATCTGGGTGTGAGCTACAACATCTCCAAGAACACGCCCATCTCCCAGCTCATCCAGTCCCGCCTGCCCATCTCCATCCAGATCGGCGGCATGGCCGTCACGCTGGGCGCTCTGGTGGGCCTCGTGCTGGGCATCATCGCTGCCCTCAAGCGGGATACCATTTTTGATACCATCGCCACCATCATCTCGGTCATCGGCGTGTCGGTGCCGTCCTACGTTTTCGCACTGGCCCTGAGCTACACCTTCGGTTTCAAGCTCCGCTGGTTCCCGATGCTGTTCTCTGCAAAGGATGTCTTTGGTTCGAGTGTCCTGCCCAGCGTGTCGCTGTCCATGTTCACTATGGCATCCATCGCCCGATTCACCCGAAGCGAGATGATAGAAGTCCTCGACTCTGACTATATGCTGCTGGCCGAGAGCAAGGGCATTTCCGGCCCGGCGCTGATCTTCCGCCACGCGCTGCGCAACGCCCTGATCCCCATCATCACGGTGCTGGCACCGCTGATCGTGGATCTGATGACCGGCTCGCTGGTGGTGGAAAAGATCTTTGCCATCCCCGGCGTGGGCAGCCTGCTGGTGACAGCCATCCAGTCCAACGATTACAACGTGGTCATTGGTCTGAGCTTTATTTACAGTGCCATGTACATTGGCATCATGCTGGTCGTTGACCTGCTGTACGGCATCATCGACCCGCGCATCCGTCTGGCAAAGGGGGACGACTGATATGGCAGAAAAAGCGATTCGACTGGGCGGCGAAAGCACCGCCGCAGCCATCACGCAGGCCGTGCAGGAACTGTACCCTGAGCACAAGTTCACCGAGGCAGAGTTTGCCCGGAAGGACAACGCCGCTGAAATTGCGGTGGATACCAACTTCGCGGCCCAGAGCTTCTGGAAAGACGTCCGCATCCGCTTCTTCCGCAAGAAGAGCGCCGTGCTGGGCCTCGTGATGATCATTGTCATCCTGCTGCTGGCCATCTTTGGCCCGGGAATGAATGCTTATACTTATTCCGGTCAGGATCTGAGCCAGAAGAACTTCGCGCCTCGCGTCCCCGGCATCGAGCAGTTCGGCATTCTGGACGGCAGCGAGAAGATGAGCACGACTACCGGTACGAAGATCGTCAACAACTATGTCGAAAAAGGCAAGGATGACGTCTACTACTGGTTCGGCAGCGACCTCTATGGCCGCGACATCTGGACTCGTACCTGGGAAGGCGCCCGCGTCTCCCTTATCATCGCCGTGGCGGCTGCCGTCATTGATATGGTCATCGGTATGAGCTATGGCCTCATCTCGGGCTACTTCGGCGGCAAGGTGGATATGCTGATGCAGCGCTTTCTTGAAGTTGCCAACGGCATCCCCCGTCTGGTCATCGTCACGCTGCTGCTTCTGGTGCTGCAGCCCGGCATGATCACCATCATCTTCGCCCTGATGCTGACCGAGTGGGTGGGCATGAGCCGCATCGCCCGCGCCGAGATGCTCAAGCTGAAGGACCAGGAATTCGTTCTGGCTTCCCGCACTCTGGGTGCCGGCAGCTTCTTTATCATCTTTAAGGAAGTGCTGCCCAACATCATCGGACCCATCATCACCCAGGTCATGTTCAGCATCCCCACCGCGATCTTTACCGAAGCATTCCTTTCCTTCGTGGGTCTGGGCATCCCGGTGCCGCAGTGCTCGCTGGGTTCCCTGATCAGTGAGCTGTACAACAGCTTCACCACCCATCCCTATCAGATCATCCCGCCCATCGTGGTCATGAGCCTGCTGATGCTCAGCTTCAACCTGCTGGCCGACGGCCTGCGCGAGGCACTTGACCCCAAGATGAAGAGTATGTAAGGAGGCGCACAACATGCCTGATACGAAAAGAGAACAGGTCTTGTCGGTGCGAGACCTTGATATTACCTTTAAGACGACGGCTGGCCCTGTCCACGCCATCCGCGGCGTGAACATCGACCTGTACAAGGGCGAGACGGTGGCGCTGGTGGGTGAGTCTGGTTCCGGTAAGTCCGTCACCATGAAGGCAGCCATGGGCATTCTGGCCCAGAACGCCAAGGTGAACAGCGGAAGCATCCAGTTCAGCTACCATCACGCCGACGGCAGCCCTGAAACCGTCGATCTGCTGCAAAAAGATAAAAAGTGGATCCGCCGCCACATCAACGGCAAGCGCATCGCCATGGTCTTTCAGGACCCCATGACCAGCCTTGACCCCACCATGACCATCGGCAAGCAGATCATGGAAGGGATGCTCTGGCACTTCAAGATGCCCAAAGCTGAGGCATATCAGAAGGCCCTCAAGCTGCTGGAAGAAGTCGGTATCACTGACGCCGAAAAGCGGATGAAGAGCTACCCGCACCAGCTGTCCGGCGGTATGCGTCAGCGCGTGGTCATCGCGATCGCGCTGTCCTGCGACCCGGATCTGCTCATCTGCGATGAGCCCACCACCGCACTGGATGTGACCATTCAGGCGAAGATCCTCGAGCTCATCCGCAGCATCCAGAAGGAGCGCGGCATTTCGGTCATCTACATCACCCATGACCTCGGCGTCGTGGCGAAGGTGGCCGACTATGTCGATGTCATGTACGCGGGCAAGATCGTGGAGACCGGCACCATCGACGAGATCTTCTACGACCCGCGCCACCCCTACACCTGGGGTCTGCTGTCGGCCATGCCCGACCTCGATACCGCCGACGAGCGTTTGTACACCATCCCCGGTTCGCCGCCGAACCTGCTGCATGAGAAGGCCGGCGACGCCTTCGCTCCCCGCAACAAGTACGCGCTGGAGATCGACGACGAGATCGACCCGCCCATGTTCAAGATCAGCGACACCCACTTCGCAGCTACCTGGCTGCTGGACCCCCGCGCTCCCAAGGTGGAGATGCCGCCTGAGCTGAAAGACCGTGTGGCCCGTATGAGCGCAGAAGCAAAAAAGATAGAGGAGGCGGAGTAAATGGCAGCACAGAGCGCTACCCCTCTTCTGAAGGTCGAGGGACTGAAACAGTATTTCAAGGTGAACAAGAACTTCACCGTCAAGGCCGTGGACGATGTCAGCTTTGAAATTTATCCCGGCGAGACATACGGTCTGGTGGGCGAGTCCGGCTCGGGCAAATCCACCATTGGCCGCAGCATCATCCGGCTGTATGACCCCACCGCAGGCAAGATTACCTTCGACGGGCAGGACATCAGCGGACGTCTGTCTCACGCCCAGAACAACACCCTGCGCACCCAGATGCAGATGATATTCCAGGACCCGATGGCGTCCCTGAACCCCCGCAAGAAGGTGGAGGACATCATCGGTGAGGGCCTGGACATCCACCATATGTACAAAACGCAGGACGAGCGCCGCGAAAAGGTGGAGAAAATTCTGGAGAAGGTCGGCCTTGCGCCCGAGCACGCTGAGCGCTACCCCCACCAGTTCTCCGGCGGCCAGCGCCAGCGTGTCGGAATCGCCCGCGCCCTCATCATGAACCCGAAGCTCATCATCGCCGACGAGTGCATCTCGGCACTGGACGTGTCGATCCAGGCACAGGTCGTCAACCTGATGAAGGACATCCAGCAGGAGACCGGCACGGCCTACCTGTTCATCGCACACGACCTGTCCATGGTCAAGTACATCTCCGACCGTATCGGTGTGCTCCATCTGGGCCACCTGCTGGAAACGGGTACGACGGAAGAAATTTTTGCGGATCCCATCCATCCCTACACCCGGAGCCTGCTGTCGGCCATCCCGCTGCCGAACCCGGTGGTGGAAAAGCGCCGCGTGGCCGAGACTTACGACTATGCCTCTTCCGGCATCGACTACAGCAAAGGCACCAGCCACCTCGTCAGCGGCAGCCACTACGTCAAGTGTACCGATGAAGAGTTTGCAAAGTGGTGCAGATAAGACCGTTCAGCTCCCCTTCGGGGGAGCTTTTTTGTGCTCCGGCTACCTTATTATAGTAGCGCTGCAAAATGTTTCGTGGCGGGACGTTGTATTCTGGGGGTAAATCTGGTATCATATAAAAATGCGGCCCGGAAAGTGCGGGCCGATGAATATAGGTTATGAGACACGGCGCTTTCTGCGTCCGGTTTTGGAGGAGAACTATGATAATCCCTGGCATTCTGTTCGTTCTGGGTCTGCTCTGCCTCATCAAGGGCGGTGACTGGTTCGTGGACGGCGCATCGGCGCTGGCCCGCCGGTTCCATCTGCCAGAGCTGCTCATCGGCGCAACGGTGGTGTCCGTCGGCACTACCCTGCCCGAGGTGATGGTGTCCACCATCTCGGCGGTGTCCGGCCACGGCGAGATCGCCTACGGCAACGCCATCGGTTCTGTCATCTGCAACGCGGCCCTCATCGCGGCCATTACGGTGGCCGTGCGGCCCGGCAAGGTGGACCCCAAGACTCTGCGTGTGCCGGTGGCTTTCTTCTTTGCGGCTGCGGCCATCTACTGCGTGGCAGCTTACGGCATGGGCCGCTTTACCCGTCCGGTGGGCCTGTTGATGCTGGGGATGTTCGTGGCCTACATGGCGGCGAATGCCTGGCAGATGAAAAATGCCCCGGCAGAGCCGGAGCATGAGGATGAGCCGATGGGCATCGGAAAAATCGTCCTGCTGCTGGTGGTGGGCGCAGCTCTCATCGCGCTGGGCGCGAACCTGCTGGTGGACAACGGCACTATCATCGCGCAGGCGATGGGCGTGCCGGAATCGGTCATCGCGCTGACCTTCGTGGCGCTGGGTACCTCGCTGCCTGAGCTGGTCACGGCCATTACTTCGCTGATGAAGGGCCACAGCGACCTCTCGCTGGGCAATGTCGTGGGTGCGAATGTCTTCAACCTCGTGCTGGTCAGCGGCATGTCGGTGACACTGGCACCGTTTGAAATCCCTCAGAGTGCGACCCTGTTCGGTATCAACTCGAGTCTGGTGCTCGAGCTGCCCGTGATGCTGCTGGTGATGGTGCTGCTGACCATCCCGGCGCTGGTGCGTGGAAAGCTCTCCCGTGTGCAGGGTGTGGCGCTGCTCTGTATCTATGCCGCATTCTGCGCAGTGCAGTTTACAATGTGAAACCGCGCAAATCGACAAAAAGCAATCTTTTCTCTGTTGACAAGCGTTGGCAGGATCCTTTATTATAAGAGTATAAAATGGTTCGCCCAATAGGGCGGAGAGAGAAAATGACCGCTGCGGAACAGGAGACCGCAGCGGTCATTTTTGCTTGTCTTGAAAAATGTTGTCAGGAAACGAACACTGCCACGACGAGCGCCTGACCGCCGATGACGCCGACGGCAAAGCCGGATCTCTGGCAGTCGTAAGGCTGATAAGAATCCGACGAAACCAGAAGATTCCGATTGTCGATGAGCTTTCCAGCAACGGGGCCAAACGCTGCATTTTCTTTCAGGACACCGTCCTCCAGAATGTCGGCAGAGAGAAAGGAATAACTGACCCAGTAAGTTTCGCTGGACGAGGGAGAAATTCTGCTCAGAACAGCGTCAGCGCAATTCACGCGGCCATCTTCGCGATTTTCGGTCAAGGACTTGACCGCTTTGTCGATGTTGCCGCCGGAGTTCTGCTCAAGATACAGAAATACTGTCTCAGCAGCAGAGTCACTGCCCTGTATAAAATGGTTGGAGATCTGGACGCGGTGGAAATACTCCTGATTCAGAGCAGAAAGAAGCTGCGTCTTTCCCTGAGAGCTGTCATCCGGGGGAATGTCTGGCGGCTGGACAAACTGTCCTGTTCCTACCCCGATCTGACAGCTGCAGAGCAGAAGCAGGAGACTGAGAACAGCTCCACAAATAAAACTGCATCGTCTGACACACTGCATCATGGTGAGACCTCCTGCCGGCATGGCACGATTTCGCTGAGATGGAGTAGAAACGATGAAATCCAACTCGCAGCAACGCTTTTCATCTTTTATGACACAATGATATGATTTCGACGACAAAATGTCAATATTTTTGAGGAAACTCGCAAAAATCTGGAAAGATGTCCAATGATGGCCGTTGAAATTTGACGTATCAGACAATTTTCAAAAAATGAACAGCAGCCCCGCCTGAAAAGCGGGGCTGCTGCAATTACTGGGGGAATATTGAACTTTTTACTCGAGGCTCAAGCTGTCCAGCACTTCATTCACTACATCCAGCGCCACCTGTCCGGGTGCGCTGGCCTGCCCGGGGTTGGCGAAGGTCATGGCAGAGCCGAACGTCTCACCGCACAGGCGGCTCACTGCACCCCGCGCGCCCATGCTCATGGTGATGACGGGCGTTTCGGGATGCTGCTCTGCCATCTCTGCTGTGGCGGCCAGCAATTCGAGGACGTCAGACGGCGAGTTCGGCATCACAGCCAGTTTGGGCAGGTCGGCGCCGGCCTGCTGCATGGCGGTCAGGCGTGTGACCATCTCCGTCCGGGACGGCGTTTTGTGGAAATCATGGCTGGAACAAACCACTGCGACACCGGCCTTGTGCGCCTGCCCGATGAGGGCTGGAAGGTCTTCTTGATTCGGGAAGAACTCGACGTCAAGCAGATCGGCACAGCCGCTGACACAGATCGTGCCGCAGAAATCAGCGTATTGCTGCGGCGTCAGGGAGGTTTCTCCACCCTCTGCTTTGGTACGGAAGGTCACGAGCAGGAGCTTTTCGCCCAGCGCTGCTCGCAGACCGGACAGCACCCGCTTCAGTGCGGCAGCATCCGGAGCATCAGAAAACCAGTCGGCCCGCCACTCGATGCAGTCGGCTTTCAGCGCAGACAGCCGCCTGGCCTCACGGAGAATATCGTCCTCTGTGCGGGCGACGATGGGCAGGATGACTTTCGGACGGCCTGCGCCGATGCAGCAGCCGCGGATGGTGATGCTGGACATGATAACTACCTCACTGAAAAAAGATACTTTCATCATACGGCCTGTCCCGCTGCTTGTCAAGCCTGCCGTAGCAAAAACCGAAAGCAGGTCGTTTTTTGTGGAAATTTGCACTTGCGGGATGGCCGAAAATCGTTTACAATAAGCGCATCAAAGGCAGTGCGGCCCGCATGGGGCTGCGCTGCCTTTTTCGTTTTGGGAGGGAAAGAAAATGAAGGAAATAAAAACGACTGCGCAGGTGCTGGTGGACTGTCTGGAAGCTGAGGGCGTTGATGTGATGTTTGGCATTCCGGGCGAAGAGACGCTGGATCTGATGTTTGCGATTCGAGACAGCAAGATACGCTTCATCCCGGTGCGCCACGAGCAGGGTGCGGCCTTTATGGCGGATGTCTATGGCCGTCTGACCGGCCGGGCCGGCGTCTGCCTGTCCACCCTTGGCCCCGGTGCTACCAACCTTGTCACTGGTGTGGCGGATGCTTATCTGGACGGTGCGCCGCTGGTGGCCATCACGGGCCAGGTCGGCACCGACCGGATGCCCAGAAGTAACCATTATATATAAGAAAGAGCATCCGTTTGCCCAGTGAAGGCAGCAGATGCTCTTCTTATTATATATAGTGCAACGCCCCCTCCCACTGGGAGGAGCCGCACGCCGCAGGTGTGCTGAGTCGGTGTCAAAGCAGGGACTGATTTCAAGCAAAAAACTAGCGGATGTATACAAAAGCGAAAAAAGAGCAAAAAACTTGCAAAAAAGGCTTGCAAAGTGGCCCGGCATATGGTATTATACTTGAGCGCCAAGCGCTGAGACAAAAGAATGACTTCTGAGTCC
>ERZ831979.2369-NODE-2369-length-13093-cov-3.467710_pt1 | contig 13093 bp, 10 predicted proteins | sample MGYA00519952_ERZ831979 | MGnify/ENA primary metagenome ERZ831979 (study PRJEB31850, sample SAMEA3708723) | human gut metagenome | biome: human gut; feature: human-associated habitat; material: faeces | place: China | collected 2014 ...
CAGCCATTTCCTTTAGTGCGTTTATTCTGTCCTCAACAACAACGTGACGCTTTATCGCATTACCCGGCATCATTACATACTTCTGCGGATTTTTCTCGTAATCCTTTAATGCAACTTCCTGCTTTTCTTCTTCCTCAACAAGACTCTGTGAATGAGAAACTCTTGTTGAAAGTCTTAAAAATACAGGTGTATCGTATTTTTCGGAAAGTTCATATGCAGTCTTTGTGAACTCCTTACATTCTCCGCTGTCAGACGGCTCTAACATAAGTATTTTAGATGCCTTTGCATAGTGACGTGAATCCTGTTCATTCTGTGATGAGTGCATACCTTGGTCATCGGCAACGCACAATACAAGACCACCGTTTACTCCTGTATAGCTTGCAGTGAAAACAGGGTCAGCCATTACGTTAAGACCGACGTGTTTCATACAAGACATACTTCTTGCGCCGGCGATTGACGCACCGATTGCAACTTCTGCCGCAACCTTTTCATTCGGCGCCCATTCAACGTATATATCGTCATATTTAACTATATTTTCTGTAATCTCGGTACTCGGTGTGCCGGGATATGAGGAAACAACGCTTACACCGGCCTCATAAGCACCGCGTGCAACCGCTTCATTTCCAAGCATTAACTTTTTCATCATGTAATCCTCCTCGTTATTTAACCATTATTATAATTTTAACAAAATTCGCCTCTATCGTCAAGTACATTGTAGAAAAAAGCAACAAAACATATTATACTTTCATATTAAAATACCCATTTGCATTAAACAAATGGGTATCAGTTCGGATTTTGCACGTTCCAAACAATCATTCTAATTCAAATGCACCTGTGTAAAGTTGATAATACTTACCTTTTTGTGCAATAAGCTGTTCGTGATTACCGCGTTCGATAATTCTTCCGAGTTCAAGCACCATAATTACATCTGAATTTCTTACCGTTGAAAGTCTGTGTGCGATAACAAATACTGTACGTCCCGTCATAAGTGCGTCCATACCTCTTTGAACTATCGCCTCTGTTCTTGTATCAATACTTGAAGTTGCCTCGTCAAGTATCATTACAGGAGGGTCTGCAACCGCCGCTCTTGCGATTGACAAAAGCTGCCTTTGACCTTGCGACAAGCTGCCGCCGTCACCCGAAATAACTGTATCGTATCCTTCAGGCAACATATTTATAAACTCATCCGCATTCGCAAGTCTTGCCGCCGCATAAACTTCTTCGTCCGTTGCGTCAAGATTACCGTATCGGATATTTTCCTTAATTGTACCCGTAAACAAGTTTGTATCCTGTAAAACGATACCGAGCGAACGTCTTAAATCTTTCTTTTTAATACGGTTAATATTAATTCCGTCATAGCGGATCTTACCATCCTGAATATCGTAGAAACGATTGATCAGATTTGTAATTGTCGTCTTACCGGCTCCTGTTGAACCTACGAAAGCAATCTTCTGCCCCGGTTCTGCATATAGTCTCACATCATGAAGAACGATTTTGTCATCATTGTATCCGAAATCTACTCCGTCAAATACAACATTTCCTTTTAGCTCAACATAGTCAACAGAACCGTCTGCCTGATGTGTATGTTTCCATGCCCAGCGGCCAGTACGTTTCTCACTTTCTGTCAGTTTTCCATTCTCTTCTTTCGCATTAACTAATGTAACATAACCTTCATCCACTTCCACTTTTTCATCCAGAAGTGTAAAGATACGTTCTGCACCTGCGAGTGCCATAACAATCGCATTCAGCTGCTGGCTCACCTGGTTGATCGGCATACTGAAGCTTTTATTAAATGTAAGGAAACTTGCCAGACCGCCCAATGTAAATCCACCGACATGGTTAAGAGCAATTGCACCTCCAACGATCGCACACATTACATAACTGATATTTCCAATCTGCGCATTCATAGGGCCGAGGAAGTTCGCATAAGTATTTGCACGGTCTGCGCTCACAAACAGGTCCTCATTCAACTTTTTGAATTCTGTCTTACTTTCTTCTTCATGACAGAATACCTTCACAACCTTCTGGCCGTTCATCATTTCTTCAATATATCCGTTGACCTTACCAAGATTCTTCTGCTGCTCAAGGAAATATTTTCCACTCTGTCCGGCAGCTTTCTTTGTTCCCCAGATCATGATCGCAACCATAACCATCGTCACTGCTGTCAGTGGAATATTCAAGATCAGCATACTGATAAATACACTGACAATTGTAAATCCACTGTTGATAATCTGCGGAATACTCTGGCTTACCATCTGTCTGAGTGTATCAATGTCATTCGTGTAGATTGACATAATATCGCCATGCGCATGTGTATCGAAATATTTAATCGGAAGTTTCTCCATGTGACTGAACAGATCATTTCTCATGTTCATCATCATTCCCTGTGTCACATTGATCATAATTCGGTTGTAAGTATAAGTTGCCACGATTCCGACTCCATAAAAACAAGCAACTTTTCCGATTGCATGTGCAAGCGGTGTAAAGTTCGGTGTATCACTGGACAATAAGAACGGTGTAATGTATTTATCAATCAAATCTCTCGTGAACATCGTTCCCTGAACATTTGCAATAACTCCTACAAAAATAAGGATGAATACTATAATGCAATGAAATTTATAATCCCGGAAAATATAATCCATCAGACGTTTAAGTAATTTCCCAGGATTTTCCACTCTATTCTTTGGTTTTTCCATTGGTCCGCGCATTATGCTTCACCTCCATTTTCATCAAAATCTCCGCCTCCCTGTGTCTGAGACTCATATACCTCGCGATAAATCTCATCTGACGCAAGCAGTTCATCATGTGTTCCGAATCCATGAATCTTTCCTTCATCCATCACAATAATACGGTCTGCATCCTGAACACTGGATACACGCTGTGCAATGATCAGCTTTGTCGTATCCGGAATCTCTTCACGAAATGCACGTCGGATCTTCGCATCTGTTGCAGTATCAACAGCACTTGTACTGTCATCAAGAATCAGGATCTTCGGCTTCTTTAACAATGCTCTTGCAATACAGAGTCTCTGCTTCTGACCACCGGATACATTGTTTCCGCCCTGTTCAATATGCGTATTATATTTATCCGGGAAGCGCTCGATAAATTCATCTGCACAGGCCAGTTTACATGCCTGGATACACTCTTCATCTGTCGCTTCTTTGTCTCCCCAACGGAGATTGTCTAAAATACTTCCTGTAAATAAGACATTTTTCTGAAGCACTACAGACACCTGATTACGGAGCACCTCAAGATCATATTCTTTTACATTTTTTCCACCAACCAGAATCTCTCCGTCCGTCACATCATACAGACGGCTGATCAGATTAACCAGACTTGTCTTCGCACTTCCGGTTCCTCCGATAATTCCAATCGTTTCTCCGGAACGAATCTCCAGATTGATGTCTTTGAGAACCTTCTCTGCACTGTCTTTCTTATAAGAAAAGTCTACATTTTTAAATGTAATGCTTCCGTCTGTGACTTCATATACCGGATGTTCCGGATTGTGGATATCTGTTTTCTCATCCAATACTTCTGCAATACGACGCATACTTGCCATACTCATAGAGATCATAACAAAAACCATCGAAAGCATCATAAGACTCATAAGAATATTCATACAATAGGCAAGAAGACTCATCAGTTCTCCGGTTGTAAGAGAATCCACAACAATCATTTTCGCACCGAACCAGCTGATCAAAATAATACAGGTGTAAACTGTAAACATCATGATCGGTGCATTCCAGATAACATTCTTCTCTGCTTTTACAAAAATATCATAAATATTCTTGCTTGCACGCTTAAATTTACTTGTCTCTTCCTCTTCCCTTACATACGCCTTTACAACGCGGATTGCAGAAACATTTTCCTGAACAGACTCATTCAATGCGTCATATTTCGGAAATGCCTGTTGGAAATATGCAGTTGCATGACGGATAATAAAAAACAAAATAATTCCAAGAATCAAGACTGCCACAAGATAAATACTTGCCAGCCTTGCATTGATTGCAAATGCCATCACCATCGCACATACCATACTTGCCGGTGCTCTCATCATCATACGTAACATCATCTGATACGCATTCTGCACATTTGTTACATCTGTTGTCAGACGCGTTACCAGTCCTGCTGTACTGAAATGATCAATATTTGCAAACGAATATGTCTGAATCCGATCAAACATTGCATTTCTCAAATTCTTTGCGAAACCTGTAGAAGCCTTTGCTCCATAACGTCCTCCCGCCATTCCGGCAAGCAGGCCTAAAAATGCTGCTACGATCATGATTCCACCCACTTTATAAATGTGGTGGATATCACCCGTATTAACGCCTTTATCAATGATCGATGCCATCAAAAATGGGATCAATGTCTCAAATAGAACTTCAAGAATCATGAAAATCGGTGTCGCGATCGATGCTGCCTTATACTCTTTTACTTCTTTTAATAAAGTACGAATCATGAATTCTCTCCTCTCATTTTTCTTAGATTGAGATGGACCTTATGAGTCACTCTCAAAAATGCCTGTAATTCTTCTTCGGTAATTCCTTCTTCCAGTTCTGCGTCCATTCGCTTGAAAATCTCTCCAAGCTTTTCGTGGCTTTCGCGTCCTGCCTCTGTCAGCATAACCTTTTTCAACCTTGCATCACTCTCAACCGAAGCACGACAGACAAGTCCTTTCTTCTCTAAAGCCTGAATGATATTCGTTACTCCCGAACGGCAGATTCCGAAATACTTCTCTATGTCTTTCTGATAAATCTCTGCATCCTGATGTTCATAGAGATAACGCAAAATCCATCCATGCATAAGGGTTCCTTCATCCAACCCTTCCGCTTTTACTCTCGCCTCAAGTAATTTTGAAATGGAACGATCCATTTTATGTACCTGTGGAGCGATATGAAAATGTTCTTCACACAAAATTGTAATCCTCCTTTCTATCTTCACATGCAGGAACTGTTTACCAGTAAATTGTTCACTTGTGAACAGTTCTTGCATAAACAAGTTTATCACATTGGTTTTTAATGTCAATAGAAAATATTGAGTTGTCTTCTATTTTTATTTTGCAAAAGAAAAGCTCACAGCTGATCGTCTACAACCAGCTGTGAGCTTTTTTACTCTAAGTTTCATAATATAAATCTATGTTCACATTCTATCTCTCAGCACATGATACAACTCTGCCTCTGTATAATACTGATAAGGATTTACATAAAGAAAAGTTAAGATTCCAAACGTACATGCTCCCAGCAAATGCCATCCGATAAAGGAAAGATCCAACACGAATGCATCCCATTTATTCCCCATCATTAATCGTTTGCTCTCCGCAAAAATCTCCTGTCTGCTCATCTCTGGATGATCGAGCAGAAGATACGGTACCATCGCATATTCATATCCTTTGATCACACCTGGAACAATAAATAATAGTGACCACAATGCAAGATAAATTGTTTTCAAAAACATCGTCATACGAATTGTCTTATTGCAATCTCTTACCATTCGGAAAATATCTTTCACATCCTGTCTTCCGTCTCTTCCATTTTTGAAAAATTTACAACAGCCGACAGTCATTGGATTCCATAGGAAATAGGCAATAGCCAGATATACAATAAATGAAATTACAACCACAACTGCTACAGTTGCTACAATCCCCAACATTAGAATCGGATGAAAACCTTGTATCGAAGTTTCCACCTCACTATTCTTATTCTTTATTGCATTATAAGAATACGTAAATCCATTTCCCAAAAGAAACGTATAAATCAATGCCGCAAGAACAGAATACCAATAATTCTGTTTCAACAGGAATTTTGCTCTTCCCTTTAATTCGCTTCTTGTCCACAACATAAAAATCCCTCCTGATGTCATTCTGTTGATTGAACTAATTGCTACATAATCATTATAGCATATTCCATCTTCCAGAAATACCTCAAGAGGGATATTTTTCTTAATCTTTCGATATCTACATACCTTCCGGATACTCTACTCCTTCCGGTAGTGGATCCCAGTCATTCAATCCCAATGACTGTTTATATCTGGCACGATCCAATGTCAGTATTTCCACAGGCTCATTCAGATAATCCATGAGCTCTTTGATACCTTCCCGCGTCTTATTATTTACTTCGAAAATGCGTTCACATCCGGCATTCTTCATCCAAAGTCTCACCATATCAACATTCGCATAAGGTGAATCTACTTTCGTAATAACTCCGATCAACGGGCGTTGAATAAAGCATCTGCTCCCAGGTCCGAACAGATTGAACGGTTCGTCCGCAGCCTGCACCATAGCGATCACGTCTGCTTCAAATGAAAAACAGGCAAGTCCAACACTAAAATGCTTAGACTCTGCATACTCTCCCGGAGAGTCGATCGTGTCATCTTCTGTATTCGTATACTGTGTCTTCACATAATGCAGTTCTTCTCCCTTAAGAGCCTGCGTCAGTGAAGTCTTCCCCGCTTCACTTCTCCCCATTAAAAATATCTTTTTCATTCTGTTACGCCTCTGTTTTCTTAACTTCTATGAACCTCGCACACTGCAAAGCCAAGTCTTTCATCAAAAAATCGAACTACATCTTCCACAGCTGTCTGCACCTGTGTCAATCCGCCAGTCAGAATCAGTGTTCCGCAGAATCTATCCATAAAACCAATCTCGACATCTGCACTCTTGAATGCTACATCTGCAGCAACTACAACTGCTTCCCACGGTGTAAAACGCAGAAGTCCAATAGACTCTCCTGTGTGATTCTCACCTTCATGAGTTCCGATATGTAATCCTAGATTCTGATAAATAACCTCATCTGATCTGCTAATAATATGCGCCATGCAGACTTCCTTCCCCGGCACGCGCACACGAGTCATACGAAGCTTCTTTCCTTTCAGATTCTCATAGTCATCATGAAACAGACGCTCCATAAGCTCTTCTCTCGTTATACGTTCCCGTTTCATAAATGCACTTCCTATCGTTTTGTAATATCACAGACTACATAACCAAGAGAATCTCTGAAATAATCTACAACTTCTGTCAGTGCAGAAGTTACATCAGAGATCTCTCCTGTAATGATCAATGTTCCTGTAAAGCGGTCTGCGAATCCAAGATAAACATTACCGCTTTTCACTGCAATATCAGATGCGATAACTGCTGACTCTGGTGGAGTCATATTCATAATTCCAATTGCAGAAGAACGATAATCCAGATGTGGATTCAATCCAAGTTTCTGATAAATAATCGGAGCCGGACCTCCCATTACATGTGCAAATGTAATCTCCTTACCTGCAACTGTTTCCTGTACAATTCTAATCTGTTCTCCGTGATCATTCGCCATCTGTCAGTTCCTCTCTTTCACATAGATTCTGTAATTCTCATTCATACAATCCTGTATGTTAATCCACTAACATTCTCTGTTCACAGCCAGTCTCGTTACTGTTCACACGATGTGACCAGCAACCCAGTCTCAGCCATAAACTCTCTTACTATAAATAATACTATCTATATGCCTTTCTGTCAAGGAGATTCCAATAAATCTCAACACACTTCAATCAAGAATCAACAAAATCCAACTGTTTCATTTGCGAAAACAACAGAAACGCAAGCTTTTTATTTTCATACATAAGTAAAAAGAAAAGTTTTTCACCTGCAATACACCAGCTCACTTTGTGTAATTTCTGCAAATGAAAAACTTCCCTTTATTTTAACTATTAACTTCTAGCAATTCACACTTCTTCCGCAATCTCTCTTGCTACGAATACACCACTTGCTGATGCGTGGGACAACGAATGTGTCACTCCACTTCCGTCTCCGATCACATACAGGCCCTTGTGTTTTGTTTCAAGATGTTCATCCAGTTTCACTTCCATATTGTAGAACTTAACTTCTACACCGTAGAGCAGTGTATCATCATTTGCTGTTCCAGGTGCGATCTTATCCAAAGCGTAGATCATCTCAATGATTCCATCAAGAATACGTTTCGGCAATACAAGACTTAAGTCTCCCGGTTCTGCGGAAAGTGTCGGTGTCAGAAAACTCTCTGCAATACGTGCCGGTGTACTTCTTCTTCCTCGAATCAGATCACCAAAACGCTGTACAAGAACACCACCGCCAAGCATATTAGACAGGCGCGCAATACTTTCACCATATCCGTTACTGTCTTTGAACGGCTCTGAGAAATGTTTCTCAACAAGAAGCGCAAAGTTTGTATTCTCTGTCTGCTTTGCCGGATCTTCATAGCTATGTCCGTTTACTGTAACGATTCCGTTTGTATTCTCATTTACAACGATTCCATTCGGATTCATACAGAATGTTCTGACTTTATCTTCAAACTTCTCTGTTCTGTAGACAATCTTACTTTCATACAGTTCATCTGTAAGATGTGAGAAAATAACTGCCGGAAGTTCCACACGGACTCCGATATCTACACGGTTGGATTTTGTTGTGATGTCAAGATTCTCACACACTTTCTCCATCCATTTACTTCCGCTTCTTCCTACAGAAACGATACATTTCTTACATTCATCTACGCCATCTTTTGTAATCACGCGATATCCGCCGTCAACCGCTTCCACATCATCTACATGACAGTTAAAACGGAACTCTACAGTATCTTTCAGCTTTGCATAGAGATTCTCAAGAACAACATAGTTGATATCTGTTCCAAGATGACGAACAGATGCATCCAAAAGATTCAGCTTATTCTGCATACAGAGTTTCTTAATATGTGTTCCTGATGTGGAATACATTTTTGTACCCTCACCACCGAATTTCACATTGATCTCATCTACGTAATTCATTAAATCGATTGCTGTCTCTTTACCGATATACTCATACAATGTTCCACCAAAATTATTTGTGATATTGTATTTTCCATCTGAAAATGCTCCTGCTCCACCGAATCCACTCATAATCGCGCATGTCTTGCAGTTCACGCAGCTCTTAATCTTCTTTCCATCGATCGGGCATTTTCTCTTCTCCAGTGGATTGCCGGCTTCAAATACCGCCACCTTCAATTCCGGTGCTTTCTCTGCCAGCTCATAAGCTGCAAAGATTCCCCCAGGTCCTGCACCGATAATAATTACATCATAATTGCTCATATATTTTTCTCCTTTCAATTACTTTCTTTCCATCTTTTAGTTACATTACTCTTCATCTCTTAATTTCAGAATTCCGATAATAAGAATCTTTATATCATCAAAAATATAATCAAATGCACCTGCCTGACACATGTTTATGAGGACCATTCCAACAGGAACGGCAAGTATCATCCAGATCACACCACCAATTCGATATCCAATATAAATTAAAAGTAATGTAACCAGTGGATTCAGACCAACACTGTCTCCGACAAGTTTCGGCTGAATCAACTGTCTGACGATCTGTGTGATTGCGTAAATCACAACAAGTACCACAGCACGCTTATAATCTCCCATAAAGACCGCATATATCGCCCACGGAATCATCGCAGTTCCTGTTCCAAAAAATGGTAGGAAATCTAGAAATGCGATCAAAAATGCAGACAATACAAAGTAATGGACTTTCAAAAATCCAAGTCCTACAGCCAAAATCAGAAATACAATTCCCATGATCTTAAACTGTGCTTTGAAATATCCACCAACCGCATATTTCAGGTTATCTATCACCATAATCATTCGTTCAGTTACTGACTTTGGCGCAATCTGTTTGACCCAGGTCACAACTTCTTCTCGCTCTGAGATAAAGAAATAGGAAGACATAACCGCAACGATTGTTGATACCAGATAACTCGGCACACGCTTTGCGATATTTCCTGCGGCACTTACTGTTGGCTCACTGATTTTTGACATCAGACTTCCCATCGTGTCATCCAGATTCGCAACAGTTGTCGTCCATCCATTCTGGATTCCATCCGGCAGTTTGCTAAAAATTCCGGACATAGAAATTCCAATTTGATGGAGTCCTCTTTCGAGCTGCACATACATTTCCGGAAAGTCTTTGATCAGACTGCTGACTTCTGAAACCAGCCAACTGACAGCAAAGTAGCCCAGCGTCCCCATCAACGCCAGGACTCCGATAATAATCAATGCGGAGCCTAATTTTTTTCTGATCTTCAAACGCTTTTCTAACCAGTTAACAACCGGTGTGGCGATGGATGCAATGATCCATCCAACCACAAACGGCATGAGAAATCCAAGTAATTTCCATCCGATCAGTACAAATCCAACTGTTGCTGCTATGCTGAAAAGCAAGCTTACGGCAACTTGCCAGTATGGGCGCTTATTTGTCATCCTCTGCCCCCTCGTCATTTCCATATCCGAGATATTCTGTCTCAATCAATTCCCAAATCTCATCTCTTCCCTGTTTTGTCTGGGATGAGAATGGAATTACCTTTGTTCCAGGAACAAGCTGCAGACCTGTCTTCAGCATTTTAATATGCTTCTGTACCTGACTGCGTTTGATCTTATCAAGCTTTGTTGCGATAATGATCGGCTGATATCCCTGATCCAGGATCCACTGATACATCATTTTATCATTCGCAGATGGATCATGACGGATATCGATCAAAAGGAATACTGCCTTAAGCTGTTTTGATGTATGCAGATAACGCTCGATCAGTTTTCCCCACTGAATCTTTTCCTGCTCAGAAACCTTTGCGTATCCATATCCCGGAAGGTCGACCAGATACATTTCCTCATTAATCGTATAGAAATTGATTGTCTGTGTCTTTCCCGGTGTTGCTGAAATTCTTGCATAAGACTTACGGTTCATCAGTGCATTGATCAGTGATGATTTTCCTACATTTGATTTTCCTGCAAATGCAACCTCCGGTCTGTTGGTATCCGGAAGCTTACTGGTGATGCCACAGACGATATCTAATGATACATTCTTAATAACCATTGATTTCCTCGCTTTTATTTTCACAGCAAAGAGTCAGTCATTTCCCAGACTGGCTCTTTGTTTGCTGTTCACTTCGATTCTGAGTAATGCTCTTTATCATTACTGTGTTATCAGGATACAAGTGCTTTATTCAGTACTTCTTTCATAGAACTTACAAATGTGATAGTAAGTCCGTCTGTGATTTCTTTATCTAATTCCTGAATATCCGGCTTATTCTCTGCCGGTACTAATACTTCTTTGATCTTCGCATATTTTGCGGCAAGAAGTTTCTCTTTTAAACCACCGATTGGAAGTACTCTTCCTCTCAGTGTAATCTCACCGGTCATGGCAAGGTCTGCTCTTACCGGCTTCTTGATAATAGCGGAAAGAATGGCAGTTGCCATGGTAATACCCGCGGATGGTCCGTCTTTTGGCACTGCTCCCTCCGGAATGTGCACATGAATATCGTTTTCCTGGAAAAATTCCGGTTCTACTTTATAATCTGAAGCAATGGAGCGAATGTAAGTGATTCCCGCCTGTGCAGACTCCTTCATCACATCGCCAAGCTGTCCGGTAAGCATCAGCTCGCCTTTTCCTGGCATTACATTGACCTCGATCTGAAGTGTATCTCCACCTACCTGTGTCCATGCAAGACCACGTGAAATACCAATCTCATCTTTCTTATTTGCCATAAGATAATTGAAATGTTCTTTTCCAAGAAAATCTGACAGATTCTTGGAAGTTACGGTAACTTTCTTCTTATCTTCTTCCATGATCAATCGCGCAGTTTTTCTGCAGATCTGACCAATGGTTCTCTCCAGATTTCGAACTCCGGCTTCTTTTGTATAATTATTGATGATCTTCTTAAGGGCTGCTGTCTGAATCGTCAACTTTCCTTTCTCGATACCATTCTCTTCCATCTGTTTTGGAATCAGATGTTCTTTTGCAATGTGCTCTTTCTCATTCTCTGTGTAGCCTGCGATCTCGATCAGTTCCATACGGTCAAGAAGAGGTCTCGGGATTCCCTGAACATCATTTGCAGTGGCAATAAACAGTACCTCTGAGAGATCCTGTGGAACTTCTATATAATGATCCAGAAATCTGCTGTTCTGCTCCGGATCAAGTACCTCAAGAAGCGCTGCTGAGGTATCTCCTTTGTAATCACTGCTGGTCTTATCGATTTCATCAAGAAGCATCAGTGGATTACTTACGCCTGCCTGCTGTAATGCAGCTGTGATTCTACCTGGCATAGCACCTACATAAGTTTTTCTGTGACCACGGATCTCTGCCTCATCTCGTACACCGCCCAGACAGATGCGCACATATTTCTTATGCATAGCTTCTGCAATGGACTTGGCAATAGATGTCTTACCTGTTCCCGGAGGTCCCACGAGACAGAGAATCGGGCTTTTCCCTTTATGTGTCAGTTTACGGACAGAAAGGAATTCCATCACGCGCTCTTTAACATCTTTTAATCCGTAATGACCATCCTGGAGTACTTTCCAGGCTTCTTTCAGATCATCGGAATCCACAGATTTCTTATCCCATGGAAGCGACAGCATTGTCTCAATATAACCACGGAGCACCGCATTCTCAGAAACATTGGTGTTGGTATTCTTAAATCTCTCGATCTCCTTGCTGATCTTCTCTTTTACTTCATCACTGGCCTGAAGCTCCTGAAGCTTCTTCTTAAACTCCTCTGCATCATCTGCAGTATTGTCTTCTCCCAGTTCTTCACGGATCAGTTTCAGCTGTTCTCTTAGAATATATTCTCTCTGATTCTTATCGACTCTGGCTTTCACTTTCTTCTGAAGATCTCTGCCAATCTGCATGATCTCAATCTCATTACTTAAGATCGCACCCAGAACTTCATAGCGTTCTTCCAGTGTCAGTGCTTCCAGAATCTTCTGTTTATTCTGATAAGACAGCGGAATATTTACCGCGATCTGCTCAACAAGTTCCTCTATATTCTCTATATTTAAAATCTGTGCTACCAGCTCTTTGCTGACTTTTCCATTCTCCATGCAGTATCTGTGGAATAATTCTTTCAGACTTCTGTGCATGGCTTCCATCACTGGCTCAGGCATCTGCATTTCTTCTTCATCAACCGGTGTGATCTCAGTTTTGATAAATGGAAATTCCTGCTCAAATTTCACAAGTGTGGCGCGTCCTGTTCCTTCTACGAGTACGCGCAGAAGGTTCTGAGGAAGTTTCACAACCTGTTTGATATAAGCGACAGTTCCCACGCCGTACACACCT
>ERZ831979.2378-NODE-2378-length-13069-cov-3.439450_pt1 | contig 13069 bp, 10 predicted proteins | sample MGYA00519952_ERZ831979 | MGnify/ENA primary metagenome ERZ831979 (study PRJEB31850, sample SAMEA3708723) | human gut metagenome | biome: human gut; feature: human-associated habitat; material: faeces | place: China | collected 2014 ...
GTTTCTTGTCAAACCGTTCTATCTCTTCTCCATAACCGATCGGATTACGGCGATGGCCCCACAGCGCATCAAAATCCACCAGATTGGTAAAACATAATCCCTTGAAATTGCGATTTGCAATATCGATGGTCTGTTCCATACCATGCACAGAACTTTTGGATTTGTTGGATTCTGTCAGACCTTCTCCATCAAAGATATCAAAAATCTTTCCAACAGAGATGACATCCAGACCGGCATCTTTTAACGCATTTAATGCCGTTCTGCCAAACGGCTTCAACGCATAGTCGTGTCGATTAGAAGTACGCACAAACTCCCCACGCTTTTTGCCAACGTATGGTCTTGCGATGACACGCCCCACCTTCCATTCATCACGCATCGTAAGTTCTCTTGCGATCTCGCAATAATGGTATAGCGTGTCAAGTCCCATCGTCTCCTCGTTACCGCAGATCTGCAGCACCGAATCGGCCGATGTATAAACGATCAAATGTCCCTCATTAATCTCTTCTTCGCCCAGTTCATCCAGGATCACCGTACCACTGCAGCTCTTATTCCCAATGATCTTTCGTCCGGTCTGTTTCTCAAGTTCTGCGATCAGCTCCGATGGAAATCCGGTGTCCGTAAATGTTTTAAATGGCTTGGTAATATATAGTCCCATCATCTCCCAATGCCCGGTCATCGTATCCTTTCCGTGGCTTTTTTCACACAATTTTGTCACCTTAGCCAAAGGTTCCGTAACGGACGCCACTCCATTGATCGGTCGGATATTTGCTGCGCCAAGTTTCTGCAGATTCGGTATATGAAGCTGCATCTTTTCAGCAATATGTCCAATGGTATCCACATTGCTATCGCCGTACTGCTCTGCATCCGGCATTGCGCCAAACCCTAACGAATCCAATACAATGACAAATACTCTCTGAAATTTCCCCATAAAGAAAGCCCTCCCTTCGTTAAGCCAACTCCTGTTCATAAAATAACTTTCGAACAACGGTTTCATACTCCGATAATTTACGGCTCTTTTTGATCTGCTTGAGATACTTTTCATGCTCCGTAAACTGCGGCGCCATAAAAATCCACAGCTCTTTCATCTTATGTAACAAATGCACGTCCCCGGACAGTTCCTGTCGGTACGCATCAAACAACTCATAATAAAATGCTTCTAACTCCTGCTTGCCGGTATCCTTCCCCACAATTCCACTGACAAGACCAGGGTTAGAAAGCAACCCCCGTCCGATCATAACAGACGACAGTTGCGGAAATTCCTGTCCCAATTCACGGACATCATCTTCTGTTTTTATATCTCCATTATAACACACCGGATTCACACTTGTCTTATATGCCTGCCTAAATATTTCCCGGTGTACGCCCTCCCGGTACATCTCCGTTCTGGTTCGCGGATGAATCGTCAATTCACAGATTGGGAATGTGTTATATAACTGCAATAAGTCCGTAAACTCTTCCGGATCTTCCCAGCCGATTCTTGTTTTTATCGAAATCTTTGGCTTGGCGTATTGATAAATCTCTTCCAAGAAATGCTGCAGCTTACTGCGATTTTCCCATTTCAAAAAACCGGATCCCCTCCCCTTGCCTGTCACAGTGCCGGAAGGACATCCGAGATTCAAATTTACTTCCTGATAACCAAGTTCATACATTGTCTCTGCAGCGCACAAAAAATTCTCTGCATGATTGGTAAGGATCTGCGGGATCAACGTAACCTCTCTGTTATTTTCCGGTAAAATATCGCGCAGCTCTTTGCGTTTCATAATCCCGCCATCTCTCGTCACAACAAACGGTGAATAATATCTGTCTATCCCCGGAAAATGTTTATGATGAATATTCCGATACAAATAACCGGTAATCCCCTCCAACGGAGCAAAATAGTATTTCATAAATCTCCTCCACTAAACTCTATATCATCCCATTCGCACTCCCTCAAACAACCTTAAAATCACATATTCATTATTATGTGATTGAAAAGAGGTACGCAGGAGTGCGAAATTTCGTATGACATTAAAATTGTGTTGATATGCCTGCTACTGCAGCGGGTTCGCATATGATGGGCAGTACGCGTTTATGGCATCGCAGATCTACTTCATCAAAATATCCACCGTCCTCACCATCTAACGTCCACTGAATATTATCATCGCTCACAATATGAAAATGACTGGAGCTGATCGTGAGCAACTGTTCGGAGTCCAGATTTTTGGTCAGCAAGGAGTTGATGACAAGCTGCAATTCCACCGGATTTTTGATCTTACGGATAAACAGTGCCTCTAATAAGCCATCATCCATTTTAATGTCGCGGTTTTGATATGCCTTAAATCCTGCTACGGATTCAGAATTGCTGATCAGTCCAAGCAAAAAATCATCTTCGATCACGCCTTGATCATAGATGATCTTCATATGATGCACCTTGATCTCTGCAATATGTTTCAATGCCTCCACAAAATATGCTGTTTTTCCCAACGCATTTTTAAGCTCCTGCGGTGTCTGATAAGAAACTTCTGTAAATGCACCAAAAGCTGCAACGTACGTGAAATATTTCTCATTAAACTGTCCGAGATCACAATGGAACACTTCTCCGTTAACCACCAAAGACGCTGCCTCTTCCATCACCTTCGGAATGCTTAAGCTCGATGCAAAATCATTTACAGTTCCTGCCGGAATGTACCCACAGACCGGTTTTTGCTCTAAAGACATCAGCCCGGTTGCAACTTCGTTCATCGTACCATCGCCACCGGAACACACAATATAATCATATTCCGTGCCACGCTCTTCTACAATACGAGTCGCATCTTTCGGGCCTGCTGTCGCAAAGATCGTCACTTCAAAAGATGCCTTGCAAAACACCTGCACAATATTTGATAGATGCGTACTGATCTGTTCTTTACCCGCCATCGGATTATACACAAATAACATCTTCTTCATAACTAATCCTCCATTTCTATGAAATAAACATCGCGTCTCCAAAGGAAAAGAATCGATAACGTTCTTTTACCGCCTCTTCGTAGGCATGCAGTACGTGCTCGCGGCCCGCGAGCGCCGAGACCAGCATGATGAGCGTGGACTGCGGCAGGTGGAAATTCGTCACGAGTGCATCCATCACCTTGAAGCGGTAGCCCGGGTAGATGTAGATGCTCGTCCAGCCTGCGGACGGCTCCATGTGTCCGTCCTCCTGTGCCCAGCTCTCGAGCGTGCGGCACGACGTTGTACCGACGCAGATCACGCGTCCGCCGCGCGCCTTCGTCTCGTTGATAAGCGTCGCCGTCTCAGGCGGGATAACGCAGTATTCGCTGTGCATATCGTGCTGCTCGATGTCGTCCTCCTTGACAGGACGGAACGTACCGAGGCCGACATGCAGCGTCACATAGCCGATGTTCACGCCCTTTGCCTGAATTTTTTCCAGCAGCTCCGGCGTGAAGTGCAGGCCCGCCGTCGGCGCGGCGGCGCTGCCGTTGACCTTGGAATAGACGGTCTGGTAGCGCTCCTGATCCTGCAATTCCTCCTTGATGTAAGGCGGCAGCGGCATCTTGCCAAGGTGTTCGAGCACCTCGAGGAAAATACCATCAAAGTCGAATTTCACCATGCGGTTGCCGTCAGGTAACACGTCCACGACCTCCGCTTTGAGCTCACCGTTGCCGAACTGCATCTTTGCGCCCTTGCGCAGGTGCTTGCCCGGCCGCACGATGCACTCCCATGTTTTGTCGCCGCGGTCGATGAGCAGAAGCACCTCGCACGCGCCGCCGCCCGGTAGGCGCTGGCCCAAAAGGCGCGCCGGCAGCACGCGGGAATTGTTCAAGATCAGGCAGTCGCCGGGGTTCAAAAAGTCCGGCAGCTCATAAAAATGGTGGTGTGAGAGCTCACCCGTCTCCTTGTCAAGGCACATCAGGCGCGATTCGTCGCGCTTTTCGAGCGGCGTCTGCGCGATCAGCTCCTCGGGCAGGTAATAATCAAAATCTTTTGTCTTCATGTTGTTTCTCTTCCCTCATCGGATGCTGACATCCGTGTAGTAAAACTGCAGAATATCGCGGTAGGAATAGCCGAGGTTTGCCATCGAGTACGCCCCCCACTGGCTCATGCCGACATTATGCCCGTAACCGCTGCCGGAGATCACAAAGCTGCCGCTGCCGGACGATGTCGTCGTCCGCTGCTCAAGCTGCGATGTGCCGCTCGACGTGATGACGTACACGTTGCCGGACAGCGCCGAGCTCTTCCCGCTGCTGTCGATCGCGCTCATAGAGCCGAGCGCGACGCTCTCGCCCGTGTCATTCACGCTGTAAGCGTTCTCGCTCCCGCCGCCGCTGATCGTAAAGCGCTGGCTGCGCAGATTCAGCAGCGTCCGGCATGCCTCGCGCGAAACGGTCTTGCTGCCGCTCGTACCGGTAAAGGTGACGGAATAGACGTTACCTGTGTCGGTATAGGCCGAGACATAGGCGTTTTTCACCGTGCCGATGCCATAGCCGCGGTTGTTGAGAAGCGTTGTGAGTTCCGACGCGGTAAACGTCGTCGACCAGTTGTACCGTGGGATGATCGAGGCGATCTTGCCCTCATAGGGGTCGATCTTGCCTTTGAGATAGCCGACGTCATTGCCCCAGACGTTCAGGCTGTCCTCGCTCGCGCCGCCGTTGCTTGAATAATACACAGCCTCCTGCACGAGTCTTCCGCTGTAGTAGAGGAACTCCCCCGCCGTCTGGTCGACCGCAGCATCGGAATTCGCACCGCTCGCCGCCGTGCCCTGATAGACCTGACAGTGCGTCGTCGCGCAGATGTCAAAGCCCTGCGCGCGATGCTTCGTCTGACAGACCGCGTAGGTGCGCGCACAGACCGCCTGCGCCTTGAGCGCCTCGACCGGCCAGTCCTTGCTCATTTCCCAGGGAATGACGCATTTGACATAGTCCTCGAGATCCACCACGTTGATGACACTGATGTTCCCGCCGCTCACGCGCTGGTATTCAAAGCCGCCGTAGTAGCGGTAGCCGCGGAACCACGTGACCGTCTTTTCACGCGTCTCGATCGGCAGGATGCCGAGGTTTTCGCTCCCACCGCAGTCGAATTCAAAGAGGATCGTGTCCGTTCCCGTCACGATGACCGTCACGCCCGTGCTGCTGCCGCCGACGGCAGTGCCGCCATATTGGGCTGCTGCGGACCGCGCCGCACTCAGGCTCGTGTAGCTGCCAGCGCGCGCATAGAACGCGCCATCCTCGTAGGCAGCGAAGCCGCCGCTGTACTGCGCCGCTGTGCGCGACGCGTCGTCGTAATCGTAAAACGTGCCGGAAAGCTGCACATGATAGGTCGCGTCCGTCGTCACCGTGATCTTTTCATACAACCGCGGCAGCGTGCCCAGCTCCTCAAAGCTGCCGCCCGCGTCAAAATACCCCAGCGCGTAGCCGCCGAAGGCCGAATAATTCTGAAGGTTCGCCGCGCCCATCGCGTCCGAGCCGTACTTGAGCCCCACGCGGAGCGTCTCACCGTCCGTTGCCTGCGCGAGCGTGCACAGTGAAAGGCACAGCAGACAGGAAAGCAGGAACGTTCTGCACCATTTTTTCATAGTATCCTCCACAGCCAGTTTTGCAGAAGCGATCGCTCTGCGCCCGGCTGAACATATCCATATGAATCGTATTTTACATTATACGACAGTTTCCCTCTGCTTTCAAGCAAAACTGTATCTCTTTTTGGCCGCCGCTCCCTCCTACCGTTTTGGCGGTCAAGCGTCATGGAAAGGAGTCCTTTATGAAACCCTGCGTCTTTACCGGCAGCGCCGTCGCTATCGTCACACCGTTTTGCGGCGACGGTGTTGATCTCGAAGCCTTCGACCGTCTCATCGAGCGCCAGATTCAAGGCGGCACCGACGCCATCGTCGTCTGCGGCACAACCGGCGAGGCCGCGACGCTGAGCTACAATGAGCGCATGGTGCTCATTGAGCGCTGCGTGCGCACCGTCGACCGCCGCGTGCCCGTCATCGCGGGCAGCGGCACGAACAGCACCGCGTCCTCCGTCGCGCTCTCCAAAGCCGCGCAAAGCGCGGGCGTCGACGCGCTGCTCACCGTCACGCCGTACTACAACAAGGCCTCGCAGAGCGGTCTTGTGCAGCATTTCTCCGCCATTGCGGACGCGGTCGACATTCCGGTCATCCTCTACAACGTTCCCTCCCGCACAGGCGTCGGCTGCACGGCGCAGACCTATCAAGCGCTTGCCAAGCATCCGAACATTGCCGGTGTCAAGGAGGCGAGCGACGACTCCGACCTCATTCAGGACACCCTCAACCTCTGCCCGCCGGACTTCACCGTCTGGAGCGGCAACGACGGCTCCACCGCCGCCATCATGGCTCTTGGCGGCAAGGGCGTCATCTCCGTCGCCGCAAATGTCGTCCCACGCGAAATGCACGAGCTGACGCAGCTCTGCCTTGAAAATCGCTTCTTGGAGGCAGGCACGCTTCAGCTCAAGCTGCACGAGCTGATCCGTGCGCTGTTCTGCGAGGTCAACCCCATCCCCGTCAAGGCCGCCATGGAGCTCTTGGGCCTGTGCAGCGGCGAATTGCGGCTGCCGTTGTGCCGCATGTCTGAGCGTCATTTGGAACAGCTATCCAGTGCGCTAAAGCCGTTCCGATCCTCGGTATAAGTGGTTCTTATTTCTCGTTTATGCAATATTCATCGTGTATTCATTTTGTATTCACGTAATATTCATTGCGGTATTCATCAAATGTTTACTGTATTCATTCTACCGTTTCGCTTTGTGCATTCAGTCAAAAAGCAGGACTCTGCGCTGAAAACGCGCAGAGTCCTGCTTCACTTTTTCGTTTACGTTTTGTAATCAGCCTTGCTTACGCCTTCACGCGGTGGAAGACCTTCTTACCCTTGCGGACGATGACGCCCTCGCCCTCGAATCGCTCGCGCGCAAGGCTCTCGTCGATGGAGGCGACCTTCACATCATCGATCGTCACACCGCCCTGCTGGACCAAACGGCGCGCCTCACCGCGGGACGGGCACAGGCCGGTCGCGACCAGCATCGAAAGTACATTGATGTTGCCGTTTTCAAAGTCGGCATCCGTCAGCGTGCTCGTCGGCATGTTGGCGTTATTGCCGCCCGCGCCGAAGAGCGCCTTGGCAGACTCCTCCGCCTTCTTCGCCTCCTCTTCCCCGTGGACGAGTGCGGTGAGCTCGTAGGCGAGGATCTCCTTCGCGCGGTTGAGCTGGCTGCCCTCCCACTTATCCATCTCGTCGATCTGCTCGAGCGGCAGGAATGTGAGCATACGGATGCACTTCAAAACATCCTGATCGCCCACGTTGCGCCAGTACTGGTAGAAGTCGTAGGGCGTGGTCTTGTTCGGGTCGAGCCACACCGCGCCGCTCGCGGTCTTGCCCATCTTCTTGCCCTCGGAATTAAGAAGCAGCGTGATCGTCATCGCCTGCGCGTCCTTGCCGAGCTTGCGGCGAATGAGCTCCGTGCCGCCGAGCATGTTGGACCACTGGTCGTCGCCGCCGAACTGCATGTTGCAGCCGTACTCCTGGAACATGTGGTAGAAGTCGTAGGACTGCATGATCATGTAGTTGAATTCCAGGAACGAAAGGCCCTTTTCCATGCGCTGCTCATAGCACTTGGCGCGCAGCATGTTGTTCACAGAGAAGCACGCGCCCACCTCGCGCAGCAGCTCGATGTAGTTGAGCTTCATCAGCCAGTCGGCGTTGTTGAGCATCATGGCCTTGCCCTCGCCGAAGTCGATGAAGAGCTCCATCTGGCGCTTGAAACATTCGGCATTGTGGTCGATGTCGGCCTTGGTGAGCATCTTGCGCATATCGTTGCGACCCGAGGGGTCTCCGATCATGGTCGTGCCGCCGCCGATCAGGGCGATGGGCTTGTTGCCCGCCATCTGGAGTCTTTTCATCAGGCACAGCGCCATGAAGTGGCCGACGTGCAGGCTATCCGCCGTGCAGTCAAAGCCGATGTAGAACGTCGCCTTGCCGTTGTTGACGAGGTCGCGGATCTGCTCCTCGTCCGTCACCTGCGCGATCAGGCCGCGCGCTTTGAGCTCTTCATAAATTCCCATTTGTTGATTCCTCCTGTATTTCTATTTTACTTCATTTCGGACATTTTGAGACGCTTTCGGATAGCAAAAAACGCCCTCTGTCCGTTTGGACAGAGGGCGAACAAATTCGCGGTACCACCTCTGGTTCGCCGTTTTCTCGCAAAAACGGCCTCACGGAGTGCCGACACACTCCCGCGCGATAACGGGCGCTCCCGGGGCGCGCCTACTGGAAAACTTTCGTTCGGGCGCCGGCTCCGCGGTGTATTTCGGCACGTTTCCTCTCCTTCTTGCACCGGCCGAAGGCTCTCTGCGCAGGAAATCGCTGCTTACTTCTCCGCTTCATCACCGTAAACGCGGATATTGTAACGTAAAGAATCGGTCTTGTCAAGTATCAAGTATTCTGCGGATTGTAATACATCACGAGCTTGCACAGCCCGTCGCACAGAAGCGACAGATTTTCCTCGTCGATCTCCTCTATTTTCCGCGGCAGGATACAGCGGCCAAAGCCCTTGACCTTTTTGCACGCACAGATGACCGTGCCGCCCATGAACGCGCGGTTGTCCGAGGGATAGTGAACAAGTCCGTCGGTCTTCAAAAAGCAGGTCTTTCTCTCGCTGTTGCTGAACTGCTCAAGGATCGTGTCGAGCAGCTTGTCGTTCCAGCGGCTCGCCTTGCCCGGCAAAATCAGCAGCTCATCGCCCTCACCCACGCAGTCGAGCACGACGACACTCTTCTTTTTGAGCTCGGGATGCGCGTGGATCAGGCGCTTGGCGCCCTTGCTCCCCTGTGTGCCGCCGTCAAGGAACAGGAAGCACACCTCACCGCGGTAGCGCGGCGTCAGCGCCTTTGCGACCTCGAGCAGTGCGATGACGCCGGAGGTGTTGGCATTTTTGTTGTTCGTCTCACTCTTGCCATATTTGGGGTAAAAGAGCGTCACGACCAGCAGCAGCAAAAAGAGAGGCAGCGTCATATTCGGCATGTTGAGCGCGAACGTCACGCCGAACGAAATAAGGAAGCTCACCGCCAGCGCCAGCAGCGGCATCAGCGCCTCGTAGAGCATGTACGTCGCCGGTCGCGTCGGGCAAATGAGCGGCGGCAGGACCTCGCGCACGCCGGTGTCGTAGTGCGCCGCGAGAACGATCTTTGCCTTCTCGATGTCGCCGACGACCACATTCGTCACATTGCCGCCCGCCGAGAGCGCCGACGTCCCGCTCTCGAGCTTTGGCGAATAGCCGAGCTCCTTGAGTGTGTAGACAAGCCAGGTGCGAAAGTCCACCTTTTCTTTTTCCTTGCGCCGCACCGGAAAATCCCGCTCGATGCGCTCAGCAAATTCGTTCATCTAATGTTCCTTTCTTCGAAAAAGCGCCGCATCGCGGCGCTTTTCTCTGACATGTGATTTTGCTTTACAGTAGTTGATTTTTAAAGTTCTCCGCCGCGCAGAGCAGCTCCTCCGCCCCTAAGAGCATCGTCTCGCTCGGGTGGTCTCCCCCGCTTAGGCGGGCGATCTCGCCGCGGCGCGCCGCGCGGTCGAGCGCGACGACCTTTGTGAGCGTGCGGCCGTTTTCCTCGCCCTTTTCCACACCAAAGTGCGTGTCGGCCATCGCCGCGAGCTGCGGCAGATGCGTCACGCACAGCACTTGCCGTGTGCGCGAGAGCTTGGCGAGCTTTTCCGCCACGCGCTGGGCAGCCCTGCCCGAAACGCCGGTGTCGACCTCGTCGAACACCATCGTCATCACGCTGTCCTGCTCGGCCAGCACGTTTTTGAGTGCCAGCATGATGCGCGACAGCTCGCCGCCGGACGCGATCTTCTGGATGGGGCGCAGCGCCTCGCCCACATTGGCGGACATCAAAAACGCCACGGCGTCCACACCGTCCTCGCCCATGTCCTTTTCCTGAAAGTCGATGGCAAAGCGGAGCTTCGGCATATCGAGCTCGCGCAGTTCCCGGGAAATACGCTCCTCAAGCTCCTTTGCCGCCGCGTGACGGCGGTCGGAGAGGGCCTGCGCCGCTTCGCGCGCAGCCTTTTCCTGCTTTTTGAGCGTCTGCTCGAGCTGCTGCGCACGGTCGTCTGCATACTCGATGCGGTCCAATTCCTCACGCGATTTTTCAAGATATGCAAGCATCTCCTCGACGCTTGAGCCGTACTTCTTTTTCAGCCGGTAAAGCTGGTCGCAGCGCGACTCCACGGCGTCGAGCTCCTGCGGAGAAAAGTCGTATTCATCCTTCTTATCGCGGATCGTTTCGGCAAGGTCATACGCTTCACAGCGCAGCGCTTCCAAGCGGTCCGAGAGCGTGATGAATTCATCGCCGAGGCTGCGGAGCGAACGCAGCGCATCCTCCGCCTCCTTGATAGCGGACACCGCGCCAAGGCCCTCGTCCCCACCGTTCAGACAGGCGTCCGCCTCGGAGATGGCGGAAATGAACTTTTCGCCGTTGCGCAGAATATTGCGGCGGGCAAGGAGCGTCTCCTCCTCCCCCTCCTGCAAGTCCGCGCGCTCGAGCTCGCCGATCTGATGGTGCAGCATGTCGACACGGCGCGCTTTTTCGGCCTCGTCCATCTTGAGCGCGTCGATCGCGCGGCGCGTCTCTTTCATCACGTCATAGCGCGTACAGTACGCTGCCAGCTCATTTTCCACGCGGCCAAAGCGGTCGAGGTAGACAAGGTGCTGCTCTTCGTCGAGTAACTGCTGTCCGTCGTGCTGGCCGTGGATATTGAGCAAGCTCGCGCCGATACGCTTGAGCTGCGCGACCGTCACTGGCCGTCCGCCCACGCGGCAGACGTTTTTGCCGTCACCGTACAGCTCGCGCTGCAATAAAAGCGTTCCGTCCTCCTCCGGCGTAAAGCCGTTTTCGGCGAGTCCCGGCAAATCTGCCGGGACCGCGCTGAACGTCGCGCTGACAAACGCCTTCTCCGCGCCCGTGCGGATGAGCTCGCGCGACGTGCGCTGGCCGAGCACCGCGCCGAGCGCGTCGATCACGATGGATTTGCCCGCGCCGGTCTCGCCGGTGAGCGCGTTGAACCCGCGGCCGAACAGAATGTCTGCCCGCTCAATGATGGCGATATTTTCAATGTGCAAAAGCTCAAGCATCGCTCATTCTCCTGCAAGATTTTGTTCTTACTTGGTCTGGCGCTGTCTCTGCATGTCCTCGATCTCCGAGCAGAACTCGGCGGCGGACTCGTTTTCGCGCATCACGATCAGCACCGTGTCGTCACCCGCGACGGTGCCGACCTTGGCGGAGATATCCATCCCGTCAAACGCCGCGCCGGCCGCGGGGCCGAGGCCCGCCATCGTCTTGATGAGCACCAGATTCTGCGCGCAGTCGACCGAAACGATGCTCTCGCGCAGGATGGTCTGCAGGCGGTCAGCCAGATTCAGGCGCATCTTCTGCGTCGAAACGGCGTAGCGGTAGGTGCCGTTGCCGGTCGGCTCCTTAATTAAGTGGAGCTGCTTGATATCGCGGGAGATGGTCGCCTGCGTGCAGGAGATCCCCTCCTTGCGCAGGCTGTCGATCAACTGCTCCTGCGTTTCGATCGCCGAAGCGGCAATGATCGCAAGGATCTTTTCCTGTCTTTCATTCTTCATTGCTGGTTCCTCCCATCAACATTTTCTTTTGTAAGATCTCGCAGAAACTGCGTTTGCTCAGTCGAACGAGCTTGGTGTCGAATTTCGAGCGGCGCACTTCAATACTGTCGCCGCTGCGCAGTGAGAATGCGCGCCCGCCGTCCACGCTCAAAAGGACGGGCTTGTAGCTGTTTTTTTCCGTCTGCACAGTGATGACCCGCTCGGGCGAGAGCACGTAGGCATTGGCATGCACGCTATGCGCGCAGATGGGCGAAACGATGAAGTTCCGCGCCGTCGGCTCGACCACAGGGCCGCCCGCCGAGAGCGAGTAGGCCGTCGAGCCCGTCGGGCTCGCGACGATCACGCCGTCGCCCGCCACGTCCACGAGCTTCCCCTGCTCGGTGAAGATTTGCAGCCGGATCACGCGTGAGATATTGCCGCGCGCGATGAGCGCTTCGTTGAGTGCAAGGTTCGAGTAGATGACCCGCCCGTCGCGCTGGACGCTCACATCGAGCATCATGTGGCTCTCGATCTCATACTTTCCGTCACACAGGTCGCGCAAGCGCAAAAGGTCTTTGCTCTCAAGCTCGGCCATAAAGCCGAGGCTGCCGAGGTTGACGCCCAGCACCGGAATGTCGCGGTGCGCAGCGGTTTTGGAAAGGTGCAGGATCGTACCGTCGCCGCCAAACGCGATGATCATGTCCGCACCGCGGATCTCCTGCTGAAGCGGCTCAATGTTGAGCCCGTAGCCCTCCGGCGGCTCCTGATTGCGAAACGGCAGGCACACGACATTCGGGCAGCCAACCTCGTCGAGCACGCGCTTGGCCTCCTTCGCGACGCGAAGCTGCGCGTCGCGGTAGGGATTCGGGCATAAGATGACTTTTCTCAGCATCCCGCGCCCTCCTTCCCGTGGTCGAGCGCCGCGTGTGACTGCTCCACAAGGCCCTGGAGGTCAAACGTCTTCTCCACCCAATCACCGCTTTCGAGATACCCGAGGTATTCGATGTTTCCCTCGGGTCCGCGAATAGGAGAGAATGTGATATCAAGCACTGTAAAGCCAGAATCCTTTGCATGTATCAGGAAATTTTCCAGCACCTCAAGGTGTACGTCCGGGTCGCGGACGACGCCCTTTTTCCCCACCTTTTCGCGTCCCGCCTCAAACTGGGGCTTGATGAGGCAGGCGACATGTCCGCCCTCTTTTAAGATGCGGTGCACCGCAGGCAGGATCAATTTCAGCGAAATAAACGACACGTCGATGCTGGCAAAATCCAGCTCGTCAGGAATCTGGTCGCGGTCGAGATAGCGCGCGTTCGTGCGTTCCATGCACACAACGCGCTCGTCGGAGCGGAGCTTCCAATCGAGCTGTCCGTAGCCGACGTCGACGGCGTAGACCTTTGTCGCGCCGTTTTGCAGCATACAGTCGGTAAAGCCGCCGGTCGAAGCGCCAATATCGGCGCAGATACAGCCGTCCAGCTTGAGGCCGAAC
>ERZ831979.2392-NODE-2392-length-12938-cov-283.004502_pt1 | contig 12938 bp, 9 predicted proteins | sample MGYA00519952_ERZ831979 | MGnify/ENA primary metagenome ERZ831979 (study PRJEB31850, sample SAMEA3708723) | human gut metagenome | biome: human gut; feature: human-associated habitat; material: faeces | place: China | collected 2014 ...
GTTTACGTTCCAACCTCTCTTATTCTCCTTTGGCTGCTTTAGAGCTTTATGTTAATAATCCTAAACCATAGTTTTCTGCCCCGCAACTCATGGTTTTCTGCCAGGGAAGTCATAGGTTGGCCGATGTGAAATCGTAGTATTCTGCCTTCTCTTGTCCTTATTCTAACGATAAATGATGACCGGCATTGGTCATCTATTATGACCCGTTAAAGCCATCATATAAGCCCATTTGCCCCTCCATCTCCCGTTGTCCCCATCTCCCCCTCATCAACCGGGCAGAGTTAACAGGTTAACAGTTAACACCCCAAAAATGCATACTCCCCCTCCCACACATATATAAAAATAAGTATATATATATATTTAATAATAAGGTACGCAAGGGGAAAGTAGGAAAAAACAGCTGTTAACTGTTAACCCTGTTAACCCCTGCTGCTCCCAGATGCTCTTTTAGGAAATTTAAACAAGTATGCTTGGTGGGTTCATCAAAAAGCCGTACTTTTGTACCCGACTATAACAACATCAAACAAAATACAGCAACATCAAACAAAATACAACATAAAAACAATAATAACAACATAAAATGAAGAAACTGAAATTCCATATAGTAGGTCTTACCCACAACGACGTGAAGGGTCGTGAGGTAGAATACGCCAGGGAGGCAGAGGGCAGAACCATCTGCCTCGTGCCCGATGACGCCAATCCCTTTGATATGCTGGCAGTGAAGGCTTACGACAAGCAGCTTTTCATCGGCTATGTCTCAGCCCTGGAGGGCGAGGACGTAAGAGCCCTCATCATTGCCCGGAAGGGCAGGAACCTGCGCACCCGATGCTTGGGAAGCAACAGCAAGGAGGGAGGCGATGAGAAGTCGGGACTCCAGCTGATAGTGGAGGTGCGGATAGATGTATCTGAGCAGGAGATAGAGCAGGCGCGCAGGGAAATCTATGATGACAGAATCTATGACGACTGGCACTATTCCGGACCCATTCTGCCCATCGACAAGCTGACCCGTTTCAGCGATTGCACCATGATGCTGGAAGGCGTCATCAACGACATCATCAGCATCCAGGAGCAACTCTCACGGGATTCAGATTCCTCTCATGATTCAGATTCCGCAGATGCCGATAAGAATCCCCTTGGTGCCGATTCCCGGTCGGCGCTGGAGGCAGAGCTGCGCGACAACCTGGAAGAGGCTAGGGAGCGGCTCAGCAGCTTCATGGAAATACAGCGGAGCGATTATTCCCGCGAAATGACCCAGACAAGAAACCGGATCCTCAACAAGCTCTATCTGATAGATGATGAGGAAATCCATCGCATGGGCGAAGTCCTGACTACCGAACTGGGATTCATCACCAGTTCCGCTTATCGTGAACGGGCAGCCCAGTCGTTCTTCGTAGATGCGCCTATCGCCCTCAAGCAGAAGCAGACGGGTGCCTACGACTATAAAGACCAGCTGGACGCCATAGAAAAGCAGCTCTATGCCTTCCCATATTCGCTCTATCCCACGTTCAAGGCCGACCCGGTAGATTTCCTCCGCCAGGTATTCTATAAGCGTGTGCCCCGCAAGATGATGCTCCAGCTGCTCTCGGGCATCGTACTGATGATTATGAACGGCAGGGTGAGCGATGTGAAGCAGTGGGGCAAGCACGGCAACGAGGAGGCGCTGCTGGCGATGAAGGCGATGAAGGCGGTGGGTGCCAAGCCTTCGAACGAAGTGAAGAAAGAGAAATTCATGGAACTGGTTGATTTGGTAATTCCGAAGATAGCGGTTTATAAGAAAAAAGGCTGTCCTGAAGTGCTGGTGAAAAGGCAATCCGACTGGTTTCCTGTGTTCCGCCTCTTAAACGGGTGGGGGCTATTCAATATGGGAACTCCTACAGCCTTCTGCAAACATCTGGCCCACCTGTATGAAAAACTACCTCCGGAGAATACGGAGCGTGCTCCGCTCTGCAAATGGAAGGATCTTGCGCAGGTGAAATCTGACCCATTCGAATATGCGGCTCTGGAATGGTGGAAACTTAGTTCAGATAAGTTGGGCTCGGTAAGCTTAGAAAGATTCAATCATTATTGCGATATTGTGAATGTTTTCAAGAAGATTTTGGGCGCAACAGCTTTTTTGGAGAATGTGGACTTGAAGGAAATCTTGCCGAAACAGGTGGATAAGGAAGTGCCAGACTCGGACACCAAGAATGATGACGAGATGACGGCGGAAGATGGTAGCTAGCGGGGTATATTAATACCTCGCTTATACCCCTCCTATACCCTTTGATGATTCTTTATACCTTGTTTTATACCCTCTTTATACCCCTGCTTTTTTATTTCAAAAAAAACTTGTAAACGGCTATTTTTTTGTTTATCTTTGCATCGCTTTTCGGAAGAGAAGTGGCTGGTTTTCAGTAATCCAGTCATTGTATAATCTAAATAATATTCAAATGGTAAACAACAATCTTTCTTTTGATGAGTGCAAGCAGATAAGCCGTCGTCTCATCGCCATGAACCCTAACCGCAATGCGAATATGGGTAAGATTTCCACTTGTCTTCTCGATTACTACACCGAGCTTACCAAGCAGCCTTGGCTCTGCACCCTCGTAGGTCAGATTCGCGACCTCACCGCCAAGCAGAAGCAGATGCTGCAGCAGGCGGCTGAGGCTGTGGATGCTGCGCAGTATCAGAACGAGGATGACCTTGCCTTCGCCATCATCAAGAAGCAGGAGGAGGTGAAGGCAGGCGAGACCTTCAAGCAGCTCGACAAGCAGATTTCCGTCCTCAAGAAGCAGTTGCCGTTCCGCTCTCCTCATTACTTCCACTTCCTCGATGACCATCGTGCCCAGAAGACCATCGACCCGGAGGCTTTCACCTTCCAAACCACCGTTGACATCGACAACCCGGAGGAGGTGGAGACGGCGGTGAAGAATGCTCTGCTGCTGAACGGAATGTTTGATGATCCTGCCGAGAAGCTTTTCAGAGAGAAGCTTTTCTCTGCCGATGACATCGAGCTTTGGAAGGGAAAAGTGCTTCACGTGGAACGTTCGGCTCGCAACAAGGCGCACATCGACATCCGTATCCCTGTCGGAATGACCATCGCTGAGGCTCAGAGCGCCTTCTGCAAGCTCATCCATGCCACCGAAGACCCTAGCTGCGTTACGCCTGAGCGCATCATCTTCATCACCGATGCCGTGAGCCAGATCTATACTGCCGACGACTGGTACAAGCACCTGGATAAGGAAGCCGTGGCAGAATATCGTGAGGCTTACAGAAAGAGAGGACTGGATATTGACGGTCGTCCGATGGATATTGATTCTGCTCCAACCGTAGATTTCCAGCCTATCGAGAGCGAGGAGGAGAAGGCGAGAAAGGCAGCCAATGCTGCGCAGTATGAGCAGACATACGATGGCGTTCCTTATGAGGAGATTACCAAGGCGCTGGTGGAGCTGATGGGCGGTGCTCCTGCCCATGGCAACCGCAACAACTTCATCTATCGTGAAGCCTGCCTGCTCAGATACATCTGCAATAGCGAGGCGGCTTGGATTAAGCAGGTAATCGAAATCTTCGGCGAAGACGAGGCGAAGGCGTTCGCCTCTGTAGAGAGTGCCTGCAAGGTGGCTCAATCCTCGGAAATGCCTCAGCTCGTGAAGCAGGCGGTGGAGCTCGCCCGCAAGAACTATCTCGCCAAGCAGGCCACCGAGAAGGCGGGAATCTACGCCGATGTTCCCCCTCAGATGCCTGCCCGTTTGCCTAAGCTCATCAAGCTGCTCACCAGCAAGGTGCCAGCCGATTTCAAGGCGCCTGTGGCGATGGCGGTCTTTCCTCCGCTTGCCGCTCATCTCAAGGGCGTCAACTTCCGCTACATCGACAATCAGGTACATGAGGCAGCAATGATGAATCTGCTCGTAGCACCGATGTCGTCAGGCAAATCAGCGGTAAACGGACCTATCGACTGCATCATCGAAGACCTGGTGCAGATGGATAAGGTGAACCGTCAGAAGGAGCAGGATTGGAAGGACGAGGTGAACACCATGGGCGACAATAAGAAGAAGCCGGTGCGTCCGGAAGACATCTGCATCCGCATCGTTCGCCCGACCTTACCCGTGCTGCCTACATCCAGCGTCTCGACGATGCGCAGAAGGCTGGCGACGCTTATCTCTACTGCAAGATGGACGAGGTGGACATGCTCAAGAAGTTCAACGACCCTAGCCAGCTGATTCGTCTCTGCTGGGATAATTCTGAGGATGGTCAGGAGCGTGTGGGCACCAAGAGCGTTACTGCCCGCGTGAAGACCCGTTTCAACTGGAATGCTTCCAGCACCATCGCCGTTACCCAGAAGTTCTTCTCGGTTCGTGAGGTGGCTGATGGAGCCGTGAGCCGATTGTCGCTTGCCACTATCTTCCTTCCCGAGTTCGCTCCTTGTCCGGTTGTGGGGAATTATGATGCGCAGTTTAAGTCGCAGCTGGCTCCTTACATCCATCAGTTGAATGCCGCCAGCGGTTCCAAGGAGTGCAGGAAGGTGCGCCAGCTTATCGAGCGCCTGGGCAGTGAGCTTATGGAACTGGCTCAGTTGGCTTACAACAAGCCTTACGCCGAGTTTGCCAAGCGTGGTTTGGCGAATGGTTTCCGCAGGGCGATGGTGCTCTATCTGGCGAATGGCGAGAAGTGGGAGAAGGCGATAGAGGATTTCATCGTATGGAGCGTGAAGTATGATTTGTGGTGCAAGATGCGTTTCTTCGGCAATCAGATGCAGGAGGCGATAGATGCAGACAACCGTTCTATCTATCATGCATCCGGTGTGAGCAATCTTCTGCTCTTCGTTCATGATACTTTTGATAAGGCTGAGATTCAGGAAGTCTGCATGGTTCATGGCACCAAGACGAAGCTTGCTGTCCTCCTGTGCACCTGGAAGAAGCGTGGCTTCATCGTGAAGAACGAGGATAATACCTTCTCCAAGACGGCTAAGTTCATCGCCAAGTATGGTCATTACGGAACGCCGGGAATGGCAGCGTAGGTTTTGTTCTTATTGGGTGTTTTTAAGGAAAAAGAAATCGGGCAGTTAACAGGTTAACAGTTAACAGCCCGATTTTCTTTGTTTCTCTTTATTTTTCTTTGTTTCTCTTTATTTTTCTTTGTTTCTCTTTATTTTCCAAGATAAGGCTTCAGGATTCTAACCCAGTTCTGGTAGCCTTTTCCGAGCAGATGCAAGCCGTCGTTGGTGTAATCCGGGTTCATTTCCTGAGTTCCAGGGGTCACGAACTCAGAGAAGAGGTCGATGTAGGTCAAGCCACGTCGGTTTGCGATATCCTTGATCAGGGCATTGAGGGCAGGGACATCCTTGTTGTGGTTCGTGTGCTCAACAAGAAACTACTTGAAAATCAAGGTGGTGAGCCTGTCTTTATCGAACAGTTCCTGAGCCACGGCTTGAATCTGGGCGGCGGTAATCTCATCCACCTGCTCGTAGAGGCGGTCAACGTTCTTCTCCCAGCCATAGTGCAGGAAGCTCTTGCCGAAGTCGAGGGCGAAGTTCTCGCGGTTGTCGCAAGCCACGCCTACCTGTCCCTTAATCTGCTTCTTGGCGGCCTTGAGCTGCGCCTCGCTCAGCGGTTTCTGCATGAACTTATCCAGTTCCTTGCGAACCAGGCGGAGGCAGCGCTTCACGTCGTGCTCATCGCAGCCGAAATAGATGCTCCAGGTGCCCGTGTCGCCATAAGCCACCATCGTGCTTTCTACGGTGTAAACCAAGCCGTTGTGCTCTCTGAGGGCGAGGTTCAGTTTGGCGTTCATACCCGGTCCGCCCAGCATATTATTAAGCAGATAGAGCGGCATTCGGCGGTCGTCGTTCACATCGTAAGCCTGGGTTCCAATCATCACATGAGCCTGATGGGTATTCTTCAGCATCACAATCGTCTGCCCGGCAACTTTACTTTGAACATTGAACTTTGAGCTTTGAACTTCTTTACTTTGAACATTGAACTTTGAGCTTTGAACTTTATGATTTGCATCGCCTGCTTCCATTTCTGCCGTTGGCGTTTCGCCAGTAGGCGTTTTTTCAGCAATCCTTTCTTCCGTAGGCGTTTCGGCGGATTTGCAATCCGCCGAGCAAGCAAGCTCTCGGCCTTTTGGGCACTCTCCCAAAGCCTTCTGGATAAGCTTCACCAGCTTCTTGAAATCAATATCCCCGTATGCGAAGAATATCGCATTATCCGGCCGGTAAAGCTTCCTTGTGAAGCGCAGCGCATCCTCCGTCTTGAAAGCCCGAACCTGCTCGGCTGTGCCCAGGATATTATGCCCCAGCGGCGAACCCTTGAAGAGGATATTCTCAAACTCATCATAAATCAGTTCGGCAGGCGAATCATTATAGCTCTCTATCTCATCGCAGATTACCTCCACCTCCTTATCTATTTCCGCCTGCGGATAAACCGAGTGGAAGACGATGTCGGAAAGCAGGTCCACGGCCCTTGCGATGTGCTCCTTCAGGATGGCGGAGTAATACACCGTGCCCTCCTTGTTGGTGTAGGCATTCAGGTCGCCGCCCACACTCTCCAGACAGTTGAGAATGTGCCAGGCTTTTCGGCGCTCGGTGCCCTTGAAGGTGACGTGCTCGCAGAAATGAGCCAAGCCCTCCTCGCCCGGCTCCTCGTTGCGGGTGCCGGCGTTTATCTGATAGCCGCAATACACCACCTGGCTATCTGATGGCAGGTGGATGATGCGGAGTCCGTTGTCTAATGTATAAGTATTATATTTCATTTCAAGGTGCAAAGTTACATTGAAAATGTAATTTATCCAAAATATTGGGCATTTATTTTGCATTATCGCCAAAAAGAATTATCTTTGTCCCCAAAAAAATATAAATAGAGACATAAAACAATGCGTAAGGTTATAGGAATAGGAGAGACCGTGCTTGATATCATCTTCAAGAACGGCAAGCCGATAGAGGCAGTACCGGGTGGCTCATCGTTCAATGCAGTCATCTCGTTGGGACGTGCGGGCGTGAACGCTTCGTTTATCAGCGAGGCGGGCAACGACCGTATCGGTGAGTATGTGATTCAGTTTCTGAGAGATAATGGGGTGAATGCCGATAATGTGAGCATCTTTCCGGAATCGAAGTCGCCGCTCTCGCTGGCGTTCCTCGACGAGAACAACAATGCCGACTACATCTTCTACAAGGACCATCCCCACGACCAGCTGGAATTTGCCACTCCCGAAATCAATCCTGGCGACATCGTGCTCTTCGGTTCGTTCTTCGCCCTGAATCCGGTGGTTCGTCCTCAGGTGGCAGGTTTCCTGGAGTACGCCAAGAATCACGGTGCCATCCTCTATTACGACATCAACTTCCGTGCTTCTCATCAGAATGAGATCATGAAGATTACGCCTAATCTGATAGAGAACCTGGAGTATGCTGATTTTGTGCGTGGCAGCCACGAGGACTTCGGAATCCTCTACAAGAAACCGGAGGCGGATAAGGTGTATAATGCCGAAATCAGCTTCTACTGCAAGAAGTTTATCTGCACCCAGGGCGCTGAGCCTGTAGAGGTGAGAGCCGAGAACGGCTTTGCCAAGAGTTATCCTTCGGAGAAGATGAAGCCGGTGAGCACCATCGGAGCCGGCGATAACTTCAATGCCGGTTTCGTATTCGGACTGATCAAGGATGGAATCACTCGCGAGGATATCGACCGTGGATTATCTGAGGCGCAATGGGATAGCCTCCTGAAGAGCGCCCAGGAATTCTCCACCGAATGCTGCAAGGACATCTACAATTATGTTTCCAAGGAATTCGGAGAGCAAAAGAAGAAGGAATTATAAAAATATAAGGATATGACAGAAATTACAAACAAGATTTATTACGTAGGCGTTAACGACCGCAACAAGCATCGTTTCGAGGGCCTCTGGCCTTTGCCTAACGGAGTGAGCTACAACTCTTATATCATTGATGATGAGAAGGTAGCGCTGGTAGATACTGTAGAGGTTGATTTCTTCACCCAGTTCCTCGAGAACATCCACGAGGTGATTGGCGACCGCGAAATCGATTACCTCATCATCAACCACATGGAACCTGACCACAGCGGCTCCATCGCCCTCATCAAGAAATATTACCCTAACATCAAGATTGTGGGCAACAAGAAGACTCTGGGAATGCTCGAAGGCTTCTACGGCGTAACAGATGATGTGGTAGAGGTGAAGAATGGCGAAACCCTGTCTTTGGGCAACCACGATCTGAGCTTTGTCCTTATCCCTATGGTTCACTGGCCAGAAACCATGGTATCCCTCGATGCAAAGAACAAGGTGCTCTTCTCGGGCGATGCGTTCGGCTGCTTCGGCGCGCTGAACGGCGGAATCATCGATACGGAAATCAACTGCGAGACTTTCTGGCTGGAGATGGTTCGCTACTACTCAAACATTGTGGGTAAGTATGGAATCCCTGTTCAGAATGCCTTGAAGAAGTTGGCTGGCGTGGATCTGGATTACATCTGCTCAACCCATGGTCCGGTTTGGCACGAGCATATTGAGAAGGTTATCGGCATGTATGATAAGATGTCGAAGTATGAGACGGAGCCAGGCTTGGTCATCTGCTACGGCACCATGTACGGCAACACCGAGCGTATGGCTGAAATCATCGCCCGTGCAGCAAGCAAGGCAGGTGTGAAGAACATCGTAATGTATAATATCTCGAAGACTCACCACAGCTACATCCTGCGCGACATCTTCCGCTACAAGGGTCTTATCGTGGGTGCTCCAACCTACAATGCCGGTCTTTATCACGAGATGGAGGTTCTCCTCTCCGAGCTTGCCAATAAGGACGTCAAGAACCACCTCTTAGGCTGGTACGGTTCTCATTGCTGGGCAAGCAAGGCGGTAGCAAAGATTCAGGAGTGGAACGAAACCAAGCTCCACTACGAGCCTGTGGGCGAGCCGGTAGATATGAAGCAGGCGATTACTCCAGAGGTAAAGGCGCAGTGCGAGGCGCTGGGTAAAGCGATGGCAGAGAAGCTGCTGGCGGAATAGAAGATTTCTTATTGGAGATAATAGATAAGATTTAAATAGATAAGATTTTAGAATGATCAAGAGCGGAAGAACAACTGGGGGTTAACAGAGTTAACAGTTAACAGTTGTTTTTCCGCTCTTTCTTCATCTATTTTATATAGGATTTTTATCCCTCGCAGAGCTTTGTCAATTCTTCCAGGTTATCCGCCACTTCAATCACATCTCGCCAATTGCCACGAATCATGCTTTTCTCTGCCATATCGTCCAATAGGGCGATGGTGGAGTTCCAGAAGCCTTTCATGTTGTAGAGAATCACCATCTTGTGGTGGTAGCCGATGGTGTGGGCAGCAGCGATGGTGAAGATTTCATCCAGGGTGCCGATGCCGCCAGGAAGGGCTACGAAGATGTCGCTCTGGGCAAGCATCAGGTCCTTGCGGTCGCTGAGATTATCACACGGAATCTCGATGTCGAGGTCTGGGAAGGTTCTTCCTCCTCGCTCTACAAGCGTAGGAACCACACCGATGGTTCTGCCGCCATTCGCCTTCACTGCCTTGCCGATGCAATCCATCAGACCGGAGTTGCAGCCGCCGAAAACCAGGTCGTGGCCGTTCTCAGCCATCCACTTTCCCATCTCTTCAGTCATCGTGAAGAAGTCGGGGTCGATATTCTTATTTGCTGAACAAAAAACTGCTATTTTCATATCTTAATCTTTCTATGTTATGATGTTTTATCTGTTGTTTATAAATGTTTATCTTCTATTTGATGATGTTTTATCCGTTATTTATTGATGTTTAGGCAAAGGTACGCAAAAAAATCGAGATTATTGGGCTCTTTTTGCGGATAATTTCTTAATTTTGCAAACTATAACTAATCTTATAAACAGGAAGATAGATTTCCTATCGACAAATTTTAAACAGGAAGATAGAATGAAAAGGATTATCACATATAGTATTATTGCATTGTTGCAGGCGTCTGTGGCACTTGCTCAGACCCCTGTGGCACTTACACAAACCTCTATGGCGCCTGCTAAGACCTCTCCGAAGCCGAAGCTTCAGAAGCGGGAGAAGTATGAATGGCAGGGAGAGATTCCTACCTATGTAGAAACGCTGAAGAAGGAACTGACGTATCCGATGGCTTGGGGCAACAGTCCTATCAGGAACTTCAAGAAGTGGAAGAAGGCGGCAAGGACGAAGGTGTTTGAATGCATGATGACGCCTCCGAAAGCGGCTGCGGCTTGGGATATGGAAGTGTTGGGCGAGGAACAGAGAGAGGGCTATAAGGCGCAGAAAATCGCCTTTAATATCAACGCCTATTCCCGAATTACGGCTTATCTTCTGATTCCGGATTCTGAATACGGGAAGAACTCGAACGTAGAAGATGGCTTTCTGCTTTCTGCTCAGAATAAGAAAGCTGGGAAATTCCCAGCCGTAGTGGCGCTCCACGACCATGGTGCTCATCTCTTTATAGGAAAGGAGAAGATGATTCGCCCTTTCTTTATCGCTTCTGAAGAGCAGGATGCGGATGGGAATTTTTCTGAAAAGAAGAAGGCTGCCAACCAGGAGATTCTGGATGATGCAGATGCGTGGGTAAACCAGCTTTACGAGGGCCAGTATGTGGGTGATTACCTGGCGAAACATGGTTACGTGGTGCTTTCGATTGATGCACCGATGTGGGGAGAAAGAGGCCGAAAGGAGGGCGTGGATAGAAACAAATACGACCTGATAGCCGGCAACATGATGATGCTGGGTAGAGACCTCTCTGCCTTCATGACTTACGATGATATCGCCAGCACCGAGTTTCTGGCTTCGCTGCCGATGGTAGATGCGAAGCGTATTGGATGCGTGGGCTGTTCGATGGGAGCCTATCGTTCGTGGATGCTCTCGGCTTTATCGGATAGAATCAAGACGGGTGCTTCCATCTGCTGGATGATAACCACGGATGCGCAGCTTACCCGGAGATTCGGAAGAAAGGAGAATGGCGGTTTTGCAAATTGCATTCCGGGGTTGAGGCAATATCTCGACTATCCTCACATCGCCTCCCTCGCCTGTCCGAAACCGATGCTCTTCATCAATGGCACAAAAGACAAGCTCTTCCCTGTACCTGGCGTAAAGGATGCTTTCGCAGAAATGCACAAGGTTTGGAAGAGTCAGGGAGCTGATAATCTGCTGGATACGGAACTTTGGGACATTCCTCATTCCTGCGGACTGAAGGCGCAGGAGAAAATGCTGGAGTTTCTGGATAAGAATTTGAAATAGGGGTTAACAGAGTTAACAGTTAACAGCTGTTTTTCTGTACCTTCTCCTCTTAAATATTAAAAGTTTACTACGCTAACCCCTTAAAAAATGGCGTTAGCGTAGTGGACTTTTTGAATATTCTGTATGATTTTACCACAAATCTGCTGGTGACAGATCCTTGTCCTTTCTGCCCATCAGATAGTAATCGGCAAGGAACTGAAGGTTTGCCTGGGTAATCTTCAAGCCAGCCTCTCTTATGTATCGGCTGGTGAAGATATTGGCGTCAGGCAACATATTGTTGTCTATCAGCTTGCACACAATCTCGTAAGGAAGTGGGCGGCCGTTGCCGCTGATGATGCTGAAGCAGTCTTCCTCAGCGCGCTCAGCGTTGTAGTAAGGATTCTCAGGCGAAGCGATGCAGTGGGCGAAGCCGAAACTGATATTGATACCCGTATAAGGACTTGCGCTCACGATGATGCCCTTTTCGTATTTCTGTGGGAATCGGATATCCTTAGGCAATTCGAACTCAATCTCATTGAGGAACTCCTTCAGGGTCTTCACATCCTCCAGGAAGATGAACTTGTCGCCATAATCCTTTGCCTTGAGCAGGTTGTAATCGTGGATAGCCTTCTCGCGATCTACGCTCGCCTCCATCTTCTCGATCTTCTCCTTGAATTCCTTATCCTCCCAGAGCTTGTGGGTAGGCATCTCAGCCGTAATCTTCTCAAGCCACTCTAGGGAAGTAAGCGCCAGGAGATTGCTTCTGCTGGCAATGGTCATCTCCATCTGTACGGAGTAGGCCATAGGCTCTGTAAGTCCCTGAGGAGAATTTGCCATCTGCTGGAGAGCAAACTGCAGGCGCTGGCGGTTGCCCACATTGAAGTAGCAGCCATAGTGAAACCAAGCCAATGTGTCGCGGCGATGGATTTCGTCGAGCTGCTTCTCTTCTTCTTCATTCTGATTCTCCAGTACAGGCATTTCGCTCAGATAGGTAACCAGACGCTCATTCTCAGGCGCAGTCTCGTATTCCTTGTCGAGAAGATTATAGGCAAGCTTGGCAGCCAGTGTCATCGTACTGAAAAGGAAAGGCACGGCTTCCTGAACATAGGTGCTCTGCTGGTAATGGTGCCAGCACAGGAACTTGATGTCGGCGAAGTTGATCTCTTCCGGATCGTAGGCTGGAACATCTTCGTTCAGGGTATTCGGAACGAAATCGTCCTCGTTCTCATAGAAAGGAATGTAGGTACCGTAGCGCTTCTTGCATTCCGCAGTAAACGCCTTCCAGATTCCTGCGCCGGAAATCACATCCTCAAAGTAGCCCGCAATGCTGAGTGCAAGCTGCTTGGCATCCTCCACATTCTTAAACTGATGGGTGAAGCACGCCTCGTCGAGGGCGTGGTATATTTCGTTAGCCAGTTCTGTATAGTACTGATCTACTTCGTTTGGTTTCTCGTATGGATGCATTGCCATCCAATCCTGGGTGAAAATTACCTTTTTCATTTTTTTCGATTCTTTGTTATTCGAGGTTAAGCGATGTCGTTGTGACGCGATATTCGTTCTTCTCGGTTGATGTTTATGATTCTTGTTAGCCAGTTCGGAGCAATATTGCCCGATTTATCTGTAAAGATAATGCAAAGATAATGAATTCTGCGCAAAAAATGCAAGAAATTCGCAGTTTTTTCGTATCTTTGCACCCGAATTTAGGCAATCTTAATAAATGCGTGGGATTGCCGCAAG
>ERZ831979.2397-NODE-2397-length-12935-cov-3.377873_pt1 | contig 12935 bp, 10 predicted proteins | sample MGYA00519952_ERZ831979 | MGnify/ENA primary metagenome ERZ831979 (study PRJEB31850, sample SAMEA3708723) | human gut metagenome | biome: human gut; feature: human-associated habitat; material: faeces | place: China | collected 2014 ...
CTAAAATCCTTCGTATCCTTCGACATGATATTCATGGAAATGCTGCACTCTGCCAGATGTTCATAATTGACTTTCCGCTTATAATTTACCTTGATATCAATGCTATCTTCTGTCTCATCCATAAAGTAAATCCAATGTAAGTAGCAAAACATCCTCATCCGCCAATTCTGTCTTTTTCATAGAATTCTTTTAAGGATGCTAACTCTCTTTCTCTGCCAATAAACATAGAAATCACCTTTCTGCAAATTTAGTTTATTTTTATTCAAATTGATTTTGTTAAAATTGATTCGAATAAAATATAACCTATCATATGATATCTCGCAATCCTCTTTTAGTTTTCCCTGACAGCATGGTACAATAATTCAGCTTCGTCAAAAGAAGATGGACTATAATACACATCAATTCCATCACTAGCTTTTTCTAAAATGTAATACTCAAAAATAACCGTATCATCTTCATACACCTGTGCCGGGTATTCCAGATATACTTTGTTTTCCTCTTCATTTTTTACATTTGTTTCATTTGCCAGAAATCTATAGGTGTCCTCCGATTCATAATCAGAAATATCAATGCCATCCTCTGTCGCTTCAATCATTAATCGACCTGTTCCATAATCGGAAGTATAATGATACGTTCCGATCATTGCTGATAATTCTTCAAATCCTGCATCAGATTCTGAATTTGTGCCCTTTAAATCATCTCCAAGATCAAAATCAGACGGATACACATATTCATCAACATCCAAACTTTCATGATCAAATATATGATTGTCTGATTTGTTGCTGTCTGTGCAGGCTGCAACCAACATCATTACTGCAAACACCAAACCGATTGTGAATGCCATTTTACAATTTTTCATAATACACTACCTCAACTTCACGATTATCATATCATGTGCAAAAACGGCACATGATTAACATTCATCGTTCGCCGAATGCATAAATGCATTCTTCTCACTTGCACTCCTTATATCCTAAAATCCTTCGTATCTTTCGACATGATATTCATGGAAATGCTGCACTCTGCCAGATGTTCATAATTCACTTCCAGCTTATAATCGACTTTGATGTCAATATTATCTTCTGTCTCATTCACTTTGACATCCGTTGCATTGATTCCCACCAAAAGATTTCCGAATGGTGTGTTGTAGTAAGACATATTTTTCTTGTTTTTCTCAAACATCATATGTACGTTGGTGACACCTTTTTTCGTGACATCCAGAAAATCATCATTCACTTTGATAACGCTTTTCGTCACGCCGTCAAAGCCTTCCTGCACTTCATCATACAAAATATAGTGCTTTCCATTTTTCTTATAGTAGTTTCCGGTTGTGATGATCTCCACCGGACCGTTATCCTGATCTTCTGCAAACTGTAAACCACTGATTTTCACAAGTACATCTTTTGTCATTTATGTAAACCTCTTTTCTGTTTTGCGTCATTGTCTTTTCAAGCCATATATTAGCGTGTTTCTTATAATTTAGCAAGCGTAAGCTTTTTGAAACATTGCTTTCTTATAAGTATGCTGCTTTATTTTAGTTTTCAGTCAGCTTCTCCAGATACGGATTCAGCCACGAAAAATATTTCATTCTAACCTGATAGTCTCCTTCTGCCAGCACCTTCTCATACTCTTCTGTGGTCAGTACTTCACGCAGCTTTTCTCCTGCTTCCTTATCGACCACCTCATACATGCTGTCTGAAAAACACATGTTAGGATACATCACACACCACCAGTTATGTCCGTTTCCTTCTCCGATCACAATGCGGAGTGCCTCGTAATCTCCCGCCGGAAAGGTGTAGCTTCCATAGTTTTTTACCGGAAACGAAGTGTGTTCCAGCTCCGCTGTCACATCATAGTCATAACCGTTTTCTGCGATTGTCTCTGCCGCAGCTTCCTCAATTTCACCGAGGCTCTGGCGCACAACCAGCTCACATTCTTCCAGATTTTCCACATCTGCCAGTTTTTCCTGCATATAACTTCCCACCGCATCACGCACTGCAAGTTTTAAGTTCTGGTCTGCCTCGCTGTCGCTGTTCGCCAGCACATGAAACCGCAGCACTTTGTCCGAAATCGCCTGCTGCAGTCTCGCCTGTCTTGTATACAAAATACCGCATCCCAATGCAGCGCACATCAGACTTCCAACTCCTATGTATCCGATCCATTTTTTTGCCATAATTCAAATCTCCTTTTCACTTGCCAAAAAATAGGCGTTTGCGAAACTCGCTCATAGAATATGTTATATTGCGAAAAATAAACAGAAATATAGTACCGCTGCGAGTGACACATAGCGGGAGCGTGTCTTGAATATTTTTGTTCATTTTTCGCAATCTTCATAACCTAAATTCGAGTTTCGCTCATCGACCTTCTATCCTCAATGATTCCCGAAAGCTTTGCATTTATTCCGTTTTCCAGTTAATTTTTACCAGATATTGGGTCTTGATGTCTTTCTCATAAGCGACAGGAGTGTTTTGATACTTAAAATACCATGTGCGGTTATCAGCGCCGAGATTCCGGTAGCTGTTTGTGATATCGATTTCATTCTCAAGTGCATGTGAGGCGATCGCATTCAGATAGTCCTCCATCCGGGTGTTGAGAAGCTGCTCTTTTTCCCTTGCGGAAACTGTGCCGCTTAAGATTTCGCCTTCTCCGGTCACAGTCACTGCGACAATCTGCTCTGTCAGACCTCCGACACCGATTTTTTCCGTTTCTTTGACTCGGCAGGAAGCTGCATCCACTTTCACATACAGTTCCGGTGCAAGTTGTAAGGTGTAATCATCCGCAAAGTTCTGTGTGAAAAATGCTGCACGCGCGGTATCCGTATCGACAAGCCCCACCGCCCTTCCACGTTTCCAGACTTCGTAGGCTGTAATCTGCGGTCTCCCGGTCATGACCGGCTGCTGTTCTTCCTCCTCTTTTCCCGTATCATCCCACACTGTTGCGGACTGCTTCTCCTTCTCGGTATCACCCTGCACTGCCCCGGACTGCTCCCGCTCTATATCCACAAAAGGAATATAAAGTGTCTCCAAGTGATTAACCCGCTCCTCATAGAGCATGCCAAGCGTCGGGTACGCTTTCTGGTCAATGCCCGATGTGTTTTCCAGCAGTTCTTCCAGATAATTTCCAAGCAGCGTGTCAAGTTTCCCTTCGGTCTGCGCCAGACGGTCACAGCTTTCCGTCGTCATCACATAAGCGTTCCACGGAACCTCTTTTTCCTTCTCCAGCATGGATAGCATATCTTCCACTTCCGCCTCTTTTTCCAGAAAAGACCGCTCGATGAGCACCACTTTCAAATGGTTGTAATCCACCTCTTTGTTTCCTGCATACTCATGATTCAGCCACACATTTTGGAAATCGTCCTGATCCCGGATATTCAAAAGAACCGGGAATACCTTATCCTCAAGTTCTGCGACATTACACCCCTGCAAAAAAAGACACCCAAATAAGAAGCATGCCAGCACCACCACACGCACTTTTTTCTTATGACTTTTTCTCTCATCCTTATTTTCTTTGCTGCTGCGCTCCTCCATTCCTCGGTTCGGCTTTTCTCCAGCCAGACACAACAGTACCGGCACGCCAACGACAAAAGGTGTTCCAATCTTCCACAGCAGGAATGTCACGCAGTCCAAAAACTGCTGATTTCTGTAAAACAGCACAGTCACGCCATACACCAGAAGAAGCAGAATGAGATACGGCAGCATTCTTTTTTTCCCTTCCAGATAACCGCCGCAGTCACGGATCACTTTTTCAGCCAGATTTCCACTGTAAAAAACCATGCTGTTTAGCATCGCATACAGCGTAAAGAACCAGATGCTGAACATAAAAGCATCCGTCCTTTTCAGAAATCCCCCGGTAATCTGCACCCTGCTCATCATCGTGACCGCCGGAAATTTCATCTGAGCCAGTGCCTCGACGCCAAACAGCCCGATCAGGATCAGGTACAGTGCTGCAAATACGCCGCCGGAAAACCAGACCGCTTTTTCTGCTGCACCAACGCATTTCTTACGATCCGCAACATATTCTTTCAGAAACAGTACGATTGACACCATGGAATAACAGAAAAGCACATAATAACTTCCACTTAACACTTCTTTTCCATCCGCCACAAAAACCGGGCTCCAGTAGGCAGGCTTTACCTCCCTGCATGCCGCAAATAACATCAGAAACAGCGGTATCATCAGAAACCAGAACAGTATCTCGTACACTCTTGCCCTGCCCTCGATCCCACCTGCCATTCCATAAAATGCGAGCAGTAATATCAACAACAGCACCAGATAAAAGCTGACGTTTTCCACAAGACCATTTAACATCAGCGTGGAAAACAGATACGCCGTGTACGAAGCCATGAGGATAAAGTACAGAAAATATCCGCCCCAGAGTACATAACCGCATATTTTTCCACACTTCTGCTTCAAAAAATCAGGATAACTTGTTTTCATGCCTTTCAACAGATATCCCAATAATTTCAAGTACAAAAACGTGGCCAAAATCCCCGCCAGAATGCAGAAAATCCCGTCGCGTCCTGCCGTATCTGCAAGCATTGTCGGCAGCAGCAGCGTTCCCATTCCAAGAAAGTCATACGTCAGAAGGCGGAACACCTGTCTGCCTGAAATTTGATTGTTTTCTGAGAACATACTTCCCCCTATCTCTTCTAACATCTGCGCATTTTTTCATCAGATTTCCATTTATCTTAAGATAAAAACTTTTCTCAACCTATCTCTTCTTTGAAAACGTCAGCTTTGTCCGCTCTTTCGGATTTGCATAAATCGGACGTTTGCGCAGTTTCCGGAAAGGCTGCCGCCAGATAAAATCCCGCTCATCCTCATAATTGTTCAAATCTGCTCCCACAAACGGCATGAGATACGGGATGCCAAAGCTTGTCAGATGCGACAGGTGTGTGAGTACCGCAAGCAATCCGAGTAGCATGCCAAAGTAGCCAAGCCACGCACAGACCGCAATAAAAAAGAATTTCAGGATACGGAAGGCTGTGGCAAATTCTTCGTTCGGTATTGCAAAAGAACATAGCGCAGTAAAAGAGATGACGATCACCACGATCGGGCTGACCAGATTTGCCTCGACTGCCGCCTGTCCGATGATCAGGCCACCCACGATCCCGATGGTATTTCCCATCGCACCGGGAAGCCGCACGCCCGCCTCCCGCAAAAGTTCAAACGACAATTCCATGATAAGCACTTCCACGACTGCCGGAAAGGGGACACCCTGCCTCGCCTCGGCAAACGACAAAAGTAGTGTGGTTGGGAGTATCTGTGTATGAAAATTAGTCACCGCAAGATAAAATCCCGGCAGCGTCATTGCAAAAAAGGATGCCAGATACCGCAGGATCCGCCCGAAAGTCGCAATCTCAAAACGGCTGTAATAATCGTCACTGGTGCGGATAAATGAATTGTAGTCCGTCGGCAGTATCAGACCGATCGGCGAATTATCGCACATCACGATCACTCTGCCCTCTAATACCGCCATGGCCGCCCGGTCAGGACGCTGCGTTGTCTGAAACTGTGGAAATGGCGAATACCATTTTTTCTCTGCCAACTGTTCTAACATTCCGCTGTCTAATATCCCATCGATTGTGAAATCCTGCAGCCTCTTTTCAATTTCTTTTACAAGTCCCGGATTTGCAAGATCCTCCACATACACAAGGTAGACGTTCGTGTTCGATCTAACCCCGGCCTTCAGTCCCCTCACTTTCACACGGGGCGAGCGAATCCTTTTCCGGATCAGCGCCGCATTCTGCTTCACAGAATCGCAGAAACCTTCGTTGGAACCGCGGATTACTTTTTCCGAATCAACCTCTGTGATTCCCATATTCGGATAACCGTCATCCGGTATTTTCACTGCCCGGTCAAAACCGTCCACAAAAAGAATCGCCTCCCCGGTGAGCAGACCGCTCACAGCCTCCTCAATAGTCGGAAAATATGTTGCATCTGAAATTCCAAGCGCATTTTCCTGCAGTGTACAAAGGATCTCATCTCTTGTCAGTCCATTTAAGTATTTTAAAGTCTCTCCGAGTGCGGACGTTCCCATGTCCACGGACACTTCAATAAAGGTCAGATAACAGGCGGTATCCTGATTCCTGCCAAGCTTCATCTGCTTCTTTTTGATGTCCGCACAGTCATGAAAATAAAATTCCATTTCCTCTATATTTTGCGTTAAATCCGTCGACACCGGACGCTTACTATTCTCCGACATTTGCAGTTTGTTTCCTTTCTATTTGTTTCTTCTATTAAAAAAACTGCCAGCAAAACTCCTAAGTACAGTAAATAATTATGAAAATTTTGTTCATTTTTCATAATATCCACAGTGAAGATTGGCGTTTTGCCGCTTAATTGTTAAAAAAAATACGAAAGAGGATAAGCAAAATGCTTATCCTCTTTCTAGTCTGTACGGTTTTCCATTTTTTATGCAGTTTTCCTGTCCTCCGGGCAGTTACTTCTTATTCCTGCTCCTGGATCATAGCCTTAACTGCGACTGCCTGATTCTTCACATGCTGGTGCATCGTCTCTGTCACCTGCGTTTTGTTCTTACGGACTAACCCTTCCACAATATCTTTATGTTCTTTCATCAATGTCGGATAGTTATTCTCATCCTTCAGATATTCCACACGATAGCGGTACATCTGCTCCCGGAGGTTATTTAACATATTCACAAGCTTCGGGTTACCGGTTGACTGGTAAATAATATCGTGAAACTTTACATCCGCCTCTGCGATTTTTTTCACATTATCTGTCTTGGTGGATTCCTCAAACTCATGCATGGTCGCAACCAGCTCCTCTAACTGTTCCTCAGAAATCTGCTCACATGCAATTTTTGCCGCAAGCTCGTCTAACGCTTCACGGATCTGAAGGACATCCTCCATATCTTTCTCCGTCATTTTGGCAACTTCCGCGCCTTTTCTTGGAATCGTAACGGCAAGTCCCTCCTGCTCAAGCATACGGATCGCCTCACGGATCGGTGTACGGCTGACACCAAGTTTTGCCGCAAGCTGCAGCTCCATCAGCCGCTCGCCCGGTTTTAATTCCCCTTTTAAAATAGCCTCTCTTAACGTGTTAAACACAACATCTCTCAGCGGAAGATACGCATCCATATTCAATGTTAAATCTTCTGTCATCTTTGATACCATGCCTTTCTACTTACGCGCGTTATTATAAATACTCGTTAAATATACCTGTTTTGCAAGACCGGAGGCTTTCATCGCCTCGTATGCCTCTACTGCCGTCTCTTCCCTGTCAAAAAGACCGAAAACCGTCGGACCACTGCCACTCATCATGGCATTCACAGCGCCATGCTCCATCATGTGATCTTTGATGTCTGCGATCACAGGATAAGCCGGGATTGTCACTGTCTCTAAGACATTTCCCATATCTGCTGCAATTTTATATAAATCTTTCTCTCTGATATCTGCCACAAGCCGGTCAATATCCGGGTGTACCATATCAGAGCCTAACTTCAGATTCTCATAGACGAACTTAGTAGAAACACTGATCTGCGGTTTTGCGATCAAAACAGGACATTTCACCATCGGCGAAAGCTTCGAAAGCTTCTCTCCTATGCCCTCTGCCAAAGCCGTTCCCCGCATAATGCAGTACGGAACATCTGCGCCGATCTTCACACCGCGCTCCATCAGTTCTTCCCTTGTCAGACCCAGATCAAAAATCTGGTTCATACCATATAACACTGCCGCTGCGTCCGTGCTTCCCCCTGCCATCCCGGCAGCTACCGGAATGTACTTGTGCAGCCATACATGCACGCCATCTTTTATCGCAAACTCATCCTGCAAAAGCTTTGCCGCTTTATAGACAAGATTGTTCTCATTCGTCGGCAAAAACGAAAGATTCGTTTCCATCGTGATCTCACCGGAAGTATTCTTCGAGATCTCCAGCCTGTCAAACAAATGAATGGTCTGCATCACCATGCGGACCTCATGATAACCATCCTCTCTTTTTCGTACCACATCCAGCCCAAGATTGATCTTAGCCAGCGCCTTTACTGAAATATCCTTCATCGGTTAGTTTCTCCTTACCAAAATCGTCGCTAACACACATTGATTGTACTTAAAATAAAACTTGTTTTTTTTATGTTTTTTGTATACAATTAGTATCTTATCATTTTATGTCCAAAAGGTCAATCGGCACTAAACTTTTTTCTTTGCCAGTCCGATATAATTAACAGAACCATGGAAGGTTAGTAACTATTCATTCAGGTGGCTGAACATTTTGTTTTCTGTAAAAACAAATGCATCCAGCTTCGCCAGACAAGGAGGATCATATGGCAATCAATTCCATTAACACTGTGACTGCTGCCGCAGCAGCATCTACACAGACAACAACAAAAACAGCAGAAAAGACATCCGAGATAACGAAAAAGGCAGATTCTTCCAAGACAGCTTCCGGTGTCATTTATGAGAAGTGTTCTGACTCCAGGACAGACAAGGCTTCCAATAAAACAACAAGCAAGACCGACAACGCAGCGATCGTTGCAAAGTTAAAAGCTGACGCAGAGCAGCGCACTGCACAGCTCCGCAGCATCGTTGAGCAGATGATGACCAAGCAGGGTGTTGCGATCGGCACCGCAGATGATATGTGGAAATTCCTTGCAAAAGGTGATTTTACCGTATCAGCCGATGTGAAAGCACAGGCACAGGCAGATATCGCAGACGACGGTTACTGGGGTGTAGAGCAGACTTCCGACCGTATTCTTGATTTTGCAAAAGCTTTATCCGGTGATGATCCTGACAAGGCAGACGCTATGTTAGAAGCTTTCAAGAAAGGTTTCGAACAGGCAACCAAAGCATGGGGAGATAAACTTCCGGATATTTCCCAGAGAACCTACGACGCAGTTGTCGAGAAATTCAACAAATGGAAAAACGGAACAGAGGATGCTTCCACTGAGGCATAATTCATAAAAAAGACCTGCGTGTACCTATGTCATGCGAACATCATGACATTGTACACACAGGTCTTTTTCTTTTGCTTTTCAGCGGTTAAAAACTTACTATTATTCTCCTAAAAGCTTCTCAATGCTTGCAAGCTTGACGCAGACAACAAAGATGTCGATCGCAGTCGTAAGATCTTCCAGGCTTGGATAGGATGGTGAGATACGGATGACAGAATCATGCGGATCTTTTCCATATGGGAAAGGCGCACCCGCCGGAGTCATCACAACCCCTGCTTTTTTTGCTTTTGCCACAACATTTTTTGCACATCCATCCAGTGTCTCATATGTGATGAAGTATCCACCCTTCGGGCTGTACCAGCTTCCGGCTCCAAGTCCTTTTAACTCTCTTTCAAATGTATCCAGAATCATTTCAAATTTTGGACGGAGAGAATCTGCGTGCTTGCGCATATGCTCTGTGATTCCGTGGATGTCTTTGAAGAAACGGACATGGCGCAGCTGGTTTACCTTATCATGGCCAATGGTCTGGATCTTCAACTGTTTCTTGATATCCTCTAAGTTGTTGGCAGAAGTTGCGATCGCTGCCACACCGGAACCAGGGAATGTGATCTTGCTTGTAGAACAGAATTTGTAAACCATATCCGGGTTTCCTGCTCTCTTGCATTCTTTTAAAATCTCGATCAGATGATCCTGGTTAATATCATATAAATGATGCACGCAGTATGCGTTATCCCAGTAAATACGGAAATCTTTTGCTGCCGGTTTTAATCTTGCAAAACGGCGGACTGTCTCATCGGAATAAGTGATTCCCTGTGGGTTTGAATATTTTGGCACACACCAGATACCTTTGATTGCTGCATCTTCGCTGACAAGTTTCTCTACCATATCCATGTCCGGACCCTGTGGTGTCATTGGTACGTTGATCATTTCGATTCCGAAGAATTCTGTGATTTTGAAATGACGGTCGTATCCTGGTACAGGACAGAGGAATTTTACTTTGTCAAGTTTACACCATGGTGTATTTCCCATTACGCCGTGAGTCATGGAACGTGCGATGCTGTCGAACATTACGTTAAGGCTGGAGTTTCCGTAGATAATGATGTGGTCAGGATCTACTTCGGACATTTCGCCAAGGAGACGTTTTGCTTCCGGAATACCGTCGATCACACCGTAGTTACGGCAGTCTACACCTGTTTCACATTTGAGGTCTGAGTCGCTGCTTAATACGTCCATTAATCCCATGGAAAGATCAAGCTGATCGGCTGCCGGCTTACCACGTGACATGTCGAGGGCAAGTCCCTGTGCTTTGATGTCTGCGTATTCTTTATCCAGCTGTGCTTTGAGTGCAAGCAGTTCTTCTCTGCTCATGTCGCTGTATTTTTTCATAATATTCCTCCTTGTTCTGCCATGGGTGGAAAGGGGTGATTCCGTATACTGCAATCATTTGTTTTTCCTGTGGCAACATTTTTTATGCTTTTTACATTTTAGTATGGTAAAGTTGTGGTTGTCAAGTGTTTTTGGGGAATTGTTAATATTTTACCAAAAACACGGGGAGAATGCTTTCTTGACGAGGGACGCGTGAAGCATATTCTCTTGCCAGGTTCAGTTCCGGGAGCTAAGTAACTCTAAGGTGGGAAAATTCTGCTAAAAGCATGAAGAAAAATGCAAAACTCGCTCCGTTGCAAACTTCGCTCAGACACGTTGCTATTTTTCTTCATAACGCGGATTCCCCAAACCTAAGAGTTACTAAGCCCCCTCCAAATTCACCCACAGAGAGATGCTGCTTCGCGCTGGAGACTGGCTGTGGGAAAAGTGGCGGTGGGGCGTATTAGTGAAAAATAACTTGCCTGATGGGGCAACATGTATTAAAGTTATATATATTTTCAGTGAGTTTAGATGGGCGCGTGAGTTTTGAGGAGGAGTTTGATTAGATGTTAAAGACGTTTTTGGTAGAGGATGAGGTTGTGATCAGGGAGATGATTAAGAAGATGATTCCCTGGGAGCAGTATGGGTTTGAGCTTGCGGGGGAGGCTTCGGATGGGGAGATGGCGTTGCCTTTGATTTTGAAGAGTAAGCCGGATCTTTTGATTACGGATATTAAGATGCCGTTTATGGACGGGCTGACGCTTTGTAAGTTGGTGAAGAAGGAGCTGCCGAATATTAAGATTGTGATTCTTAGCGGGTATGATGATTTTAATTATGCGAAGCAGGCGATTAGTATCGGGGTTGAGGATTATCTTTTGAAGCCGATTACGAAGAATGCGTTTATTGAGCGTCTGCAGGAGATTTATGACCGTTATGAGCATGAGAAGACGCAGATGGAGTATTATGAGAAGTTTCGTCTGGAGATGCAGGAGTATGAGAGGAATGCGAGCAGGGATTTTTTTGAATCGCTGGTGAGGGCGGATTCGGATCTGGAGGAGGTTTATCAGAGGGCAGATCGTCTGAATCTGGATATTGTGGCGGAGGCTTATAATATTTTGATTTTCAGCCCGGATATTTCTGACAGTAGCAGTAATTTGTCGGAGGGGTATTCGGACTGGGAGGCGGAGGTTCATAAGAAGATTGAAAATTATTTTCTGAGTCATCCGGTTGCTATGCTTTTCAGACATCAGGTGTTTAGTTATGCGATTCTTGTTAAGGGGCAGAGAGAGAGTATTGAGGCGAACACCAGAGAGTGTGTGGAAGCGGTTCAAAAGATTATGGAGGAAACCAGTAAGGATGTGGACTGGTTTGTTGCTGTAGGGGAAGAGGCGGATCGTCTGAGTAAGATTAAGCAGAGTTATCATACTGCGACGAGAGCTTATGCGTTTCGTTATCTTTATGATGGACATATTCTTTATTATAATATGCTTGAACAGGCAAGGGAAAATTCAGCAGATTCGTCGAAGGCAGAGGCGGTTCAGTTAAAGAGTGTGAATGTCAATGCGCTTAATCCTGAAATTCTGCAGAAATTTCTGAGTAGTGGTCTGGAAGAGGAAGTTAGCAGTTTTGTGCATGACTATTTCCATGCGATCGGGCAGGAGCCAATGGAGTCTTTGGTGTTCCGAAATTATGTGGTCTTGAATATTCGCTTTTCGGTGCTGTCGTTTTTGAAAAAGATGGGGTATGACGATACGGAGTTATCCAGGGAAGAGACGGATGATATTGTGGAGAAGACCAGTCAGTCTACGGAGGCGTCTATTGCTTATGCGGAGGATATTCTTAAGAGGGCAATTGCGATTCGGGATGAGAATGCCGGTAATCAGAATCGGAATGTTTTGAAGCAGGCGGTGGATTTTATTGACGGACATTATATGGATGAGGAGATTTCTCTGAATAAGGTTGCGCATGTGGCGAATGTCATTGCGAATCATTTCAGTGCGTTGTTCAGCCAGAATATGGGGCAGACTTTTATTGAGTATCTGACTTCTCTGCGTATGAGTAAAGCGAAGGAATTGCTTCGCTGCACGGCGAAACGTTCGAGCGAGATTGCGGGAGAAGTAGGATATAAGGATGCGCATTATTTCAGTTATCTTTTTAAGAAGACGCAGAAGATGACTCCGAGTGAATATCGTAAAACGAGAGGGGAAGTCTGATTCATGAGGCAAAAGCAGGAAAAGCTGGAAACTAAGATGAAGTGGATGCTTCTGAGCACTATGATTCCTATGGCAATCCTGATCATAGTGCTTCTTCTTTTTTTCTGGCATTATACAAATAAATATAATCAGTTATCTAATAACCTGGCGGTAAGCGCAGAATATAATGCGAATTTTAGAAACTCTAATAATGATATGAGTTTCAAGGACGAGGTAGATATGGATATCTACTATGTGACGATCGGACGAAAGGGAAAAGACGGGCTTCCGACAGAGCAGGTTAATAGAGCAATCGATACCGTAGAAAAGCTGAAAAAAACTACAAAGAAAGAAGAGAGTTTACGTTCTCTTAAATATCTGACGAATTATCTGAAAAATCTTCAGAAGCGGATGAATCAGCTTCTTGATATCAAGGATTATCAGCAGCGACAGGAATTTATGGCGAATAAT
>ERZ831979.2398-NODE-2398-length-12934-cov-2.652613_pt1 | contig 12934 bp, 14 predicted proteins | sample MGYA00519952_ERZ831979 | MGnify/ENA primary metagenome ERZ831979 (study PRJEB31850, sample SAMEA3708723) | human gut metagenome | biome: human gut; feature: human-associated habitat; material: faeces | place: China | collected 2014 ...
CCTTCTGGATCTTCTCCACCAGGTCCATCTCGCCCACGTAGTCGGCGCCGGCGGCTTCCAGCTCTGCGCGGCCACGGAAGCCCCAGGCGACGCCGGCGCTCTTGAGGCCGGCGTTGTGACCGGTCAGGATATCGACATTGGAATCGCCCACATAGAGCGTGGTCGACGGATCGGCGCCCAGCGCTTCCATCACATGCAGCGTAACAGGCGCCTCGGGCTTGGGAGGAAACGCATCGACGCGGCCCTGCACCAGCGCAAAGCGCTCGGAACCAAAATACTTCTCGATAAGCGGAGCGGCCGAAACATGGTCCTTGTTGGTGAGCACGGCAAGCTGAACGCCCGCTGTGCGCAGACGGTCGAGCATCTCAATCGTGCCGGCGTAGGGTGAGGTGTGGTCTTCCTTGTGCTCGCCGTAATAAGCCCTAAACTCGGCAAGCGTCTGCTCAAACATACGGCCGTCGCCCGCATACTCGGCGGGCATAAAGCGCTCGACCAGCTTGAGCATGCCGTTTCCCACCTTGTAGCGGTACTCGTCTACGGCAAACGTGGGCCAGCCGTGCATCTCGCAGGTATGGTTGCCGGCGGCCGCCAGGTCCTCGAGCGTGTTGAGAATGGTGCCGTCCAGGTCAAAGATCACATGGGAAAAAGCTGCTGCCATGGGTGCTCCTGCCGCTTGAGTTGTAAAACGCACCCCATGATACTGGGCATGCGTGCCGGGCATGTTTGGAATCTGAATATCTTTAATAGCCCTGAGCCTTTGTCGTTAGCAAATCCTCGGCAGCTGCTCTCCCACGAGCATGTCGAGGATACGGGTCGAGCCCCAGCCGGTGCGTATGCGCGCGGCGGGACGGGCGCCCTCGGCAAGCGGCAGCACGCGGCCGATAATGGCAGCGTGCTCGCCGTAGCGGGCGGCGCGCATGGCGGCCAGTGCCGCATCTGCCTGTTCGGCCGGCACCACGGCGACCATCTTGCCCTCGTTTGCCACCTGCAGCACGTCGTAGCCGAGCATCTCGCAGGCTGCCTGCACGTCGGGGCGAACGGGCACGGCATCCTCGTCGACCTCCATGGCAACGCCGCTGGCCTGCGCAAACTCGTTGAGCGTCGAGGCCAGGCCACCGCGCGTGGGGTCGCGGAAGCAGCGCGTGTCGGGCGCTGCGGCAAGCACATCGGCAACCAGGTGGTTGAGCGGTGCGGCGTCGCTTTCGATGTCGCTCGAAAACGCCAGGCCCTCGCGTTGGCTCATGATGGCGATGCCGTGGTCGCCGAGTGTACCCGACACCAGGATGATATCGCCGGGCCGGCAGTTGGCGCCGCTGAGTGCCACGCCCGTGGGCACCTCGCCCACGCCGGCGGTATTGATATAGACGCCGTCGGCCCCGCCGCGCTCGACCACCTTGGTGTCGCCCGTGATTATGGACACGCCCGCCTCGCGCGCCGTCTCGGCCATCGTCTGCACGATTTGACGCAGCTTGTCCATGGGATAGCCCTCTTCGAGGATAAAGCCGCACGATAGGTAGCGCACGTTGGCGCCCGAGGTCGCGACGTCGTTGACGGTTCCGCACACGGCGAGGCGGCCGATGTTGCCACCGGGGAAGAACTGCGGCGAGACTACAAAGCTGTCGGTCGACATGGCGATGCGCCCGCTCGCGGGCAGCGCGGCGATGCCGGCGTCGTTGCCTTCGAGCAGCTCGGGCGACCCAAAGGCATCCAAAAAGACCTCATCGATGATGCGTTTCATCATCTGGCCGCCAGAGCCGTGGCCCAGCAGGACGGTGCTATCGGTAACGCTATGGGACATATCGAAAACTCCAATCGTGGGTGGTGCCGGTGTGCGGGTGTGTCCGGGCTAGTCGCGGTAGCGGTAGTACGCCGCGCAGCTGCCCTCGGAGCTCACCATGCACGGGCCGACGGGGTGCTCGGGCGTGCAGGTGCGGCCAAAGAGCGGGCAGCTGCTCGGCGCAATGGCCCCGCGCAGCACGTCGCCGCAGCGGCACCCGCGCGGCTCGACTGTCGCCTCAACGGGTACGTCAAAGCGGACGCCGGCATCAAAGCGCGCGAATTCGGGCCGGATGGAAAGACCCGAGCCGGCAATCGGCCCCAGACCGCGCCATGTGGTGTCGCACGGCTCAAACACCTGCTCGACCAGCTGGCGCGCCACGGGGTTGCCGTCTGCATTGACGCCACGGCGGTAGGCGTTGTCGATTGCGGGCTGCCCCTCAACAACCATCTGGACCAGCATGCAGATACCCTGCAAGATGTCGACCGGCTCAAATCCCGTTACCACGCCTGGAGTCTTAAACTCATCGACCAAAAAGTCAAAGGGGGCTAAGCCCGTGATGGTGGCGACGTGTCCCGGAAGGATAAAGCCGTCGATAGTGGTCTCGGGATCGTTGGCGATGGCGCGCAGCGCCGGCGGCGTGGTCTTGTGGGCGCAATAGACCGAGAAGTTCTGGAGTCCGCGTGCATCGGCCTCCAAAATGGCGGCGGCGATGGTGGGCGTCGTGGTCTCAAAGCCGACGCCCATAAAGATGACCGGGCGATCGGGGTTGTGTTCGGCGATATCGAGTGCATCGAGCGGGGAGTACACAATGCGAATATCGCGCCCCGCCGCCTTTTGCGCGGCGAGCGAGGTAGACGACCCGGGCACGCGCATCATGTCGCCAAAGGTGGTGATGATGGCGCCGTCCATCTTGGCGAGCGCGATTGCATGGTCGATATCGCGGTTGGCGGTAACACAGACGGGGCAACCCGGACCGCTCAGCAGTTTGAGCCCGGCAGGCATAATGGAGCGAAAGCCATAGCGACCGATGCTCACGGTGTGCGTGCCGCAGACTTCCATAAGGTTGATGGCGCGGTCGCCGACGAGTTCACGGATGCGCTCGATGAGCTCGCGAGCCAGCTTGGGATCGCGGAATGCCGAGAAGTCGATACCGGAGCGAGCCGGCTGTCCGGCCGCCACTAGTAAGCCTCCGCCGGGCTGGTGGCCAGCTGGTCTTCTTCGACCAGTTCGGTCATGGTGTTGACCAGGTCGAGCGTCTCCTGCGCCTCCTGCTCGTCGACAATCTGAATGCCAAAGCCGGCGTGCACGAGAATATAGTCGCCTACCTGTGCCGTCGGCACGAGGCGCAGCGAAACGGGGCGCTCGATGCCCATCATGTCGACGGTCGCCTTAAGGTCGTCGTCGCGTTTGACCACTTTACCGGGAACGGCAAGGCACATAATGTTCCCCTTTTATACGTTTTGCGCTGGATAGGCGCCTAATTACCCATCAGTTGATGGTAGCGCTCGCGGGAGTCACGAGCAAATGCGTTACACCTGTGAGACGGCGGCGCGCAGGCTGGCAAAACAGCCTATCGCGATGCTGTCTGCGCGAGGCGAGCGCGAGCGATGGCGGCCTGACCGTAGGCGATGCAGCCGTCGTTGACGGGCACGGCGTGGGAGACCAAGACGGCAAGACTGGCGTCTTTGAGTTCGTGGGTAAGGAGCCGAAGCAAAAGTCGGTTCATGAACACGCCGCCCGAGAGCACGACGGTGTCGAGGTCTTCACGGACGCAGATCTCGCTTGCGATGCGGGCCGACGCGCGTGCGATGGTGACATGGAAGTCGAGCGCGAGCTTGCCGGCGGGCACGCCGGTCCTGATTCCCTCCAAAAGCGCCTCAAAAAGCGGTCTGGAGTTCAGAACATGGAAGTCGTCCGGACGGGATGATTCGGTTACGGAAAAGCTGGCCATATTGCCGGTGGGGCAGGCACTTTCACTGCTGAACGCGCGCCAGGCGGCGGCCTCAAGCTCGATGGCGGGTTCGCCCTCGTAGGTTGCCTTGTCGCAGATGCCCAGAATTGCTGCCGCGGCATCAAAGAGGCGCCCCATGCTGCTGGTACGCGGGCTGTTGATGCCGCGCTCGATCATGGTGGCTGTCACGCTGCGCGTTTGCTCGTCGAGACTGTCCAAAAGCCGAGCGGCACCTGGGTGCTCGAGCAGGCCGAGCTCACTGAGCAGGGCAAAGGCGTTGCGTCGAGCGTCGCGTACGGAGGCCGCCCCGCCGGGGAGCGCCCAGGTGAGCAAATGCGCGGCGCGCTCAAAGCCGCCAAGGCTGGCAACAAGAAACTCGCCGCCCCAAATGGTCCCATCGGTGCCGGCGCCGGTGCCGTCAAAGGCGATGCCAAGGACACGCGTGTCGGTTGTAAGCTGGCCCGCGGCGATGGCCTCGGCCATTACGCTCGCGATATGTGCATGATGGTGCTGCACCTCGACGAGCGGCAGATTGTGCTCCCGTGCCTGCTCGCGCGCCCACTGGCTCGATAGATAGCTGGGGTGCAAATCGCAGGCCAAGGCGGCGGGCGCCAAGTCAAAGAGATCTTCCAAGCGCGTGCGCGCGGCGTTCCAGGCATCGAAGGTCCCGCCGTTTTCAACATCGCCGATATGCTGCGACACAAAACAGGTTGCCTCGCCGTTCGTCCCTTCGCGCGTGAGCGCAATCGTGGCCTTTTGTTGTGGCCCGCAGGCGAGCACGCAGGACGGAGCGCCGTCGAGCGCCGGCAACGGCAGCGGCTGGGGTGCATATCCGCGGGCACGGCGCACGGGCATAATGGCGCCGTTGACCACGCGCACCACGGAGTCGTCGTAGCGCGAGAGGATCGCGCGGTCGTTGCCGAGTAGCGCATCAGCAATGCCGGCGGCAACGAGGCGCTCCCAGGCAAGATCGTCATCGGTCTCGATGGGCTCTTCGCTCAGGTTTCCGCTGGTCATGACGAGCGCGTGCATACCGCGGGCTTCTGCCACGGCAAGCAGCAGATGCTGAAGCGGGGTGTAGGGGAGCATAACGCCAAGCTCGGGCAGGTCGTGCGCGACGGACGGTGCGAGTACGAGGGCGTCGGGAGAATCGCCGTCGCTCCCGCAAACAGCACGCCGGCGCAGCAGCACAATGGGGCGAATGCTGCCGGCCAGCAAGCCGCGCTCAACGTCGTTGACATGGCACAGGCGTTCAACGTCGGCAAGGTCGCGCACCATAACGGCAAGCGGCTTGTTGCTGCGGCGTTTGCGGCGGCGAAGCTCGGCTACCGCCTGCTCGTTGGAGGCGTCGCATGCCAAGTGAAATCCGCCCAGCCCCTTGATGGCGACGATACCGCCACCGGCCAGCAACTCAACACAGCGGTCGATAATGGCGTCGCTGGCCTCGCGTGTGGTGCCGACGGCCGGTGTCGCGGACGAATTCCCGCACGCATTGCCGTTCACAGCCTCGCGCCACGTAATATGCGGCCCGCAATCAAAGCAGGCATCGGGTTGCGCGTGAAAACGCCGGTCGAGTGGGTCGGCATACTCCGCGGCGCACTTGGGACACATGGGAAAACAATCCATCGAGGTGGCCGCTCGATCGTAAGGCAGCGAGCGGATGATGGTAAAGCGCGGCCCGCAGTTAGTGCAGTTGATAAAGGGGTAGTGATAGCGTCGGTCGGCGGGATCGAACAACTCGCGCAGGCAATCGTCACAGGTAGCGATATCGGGCGAGACGAGCGTCGTGTGCGCGGTCTGGTCCTGCGATGCTACGATGCGAAAACCCTCTTCATTGGCGGCATCCCAACCGTTGGCTGCCAGGTCCACAACCTCGACATGCTCTACGCGGGCTGCCGCAGGCGCATGCTCAGAAAGCGCGGCAACAAAAGCATCGAGCGCATCGGCCGGAGCGTGCGCCTCGATATGCACGCCGTCGCCCGCGTTGAGCACCCATCCGCAAATGCCATGCGCCATGGCCTCGCGATACACAAACGGCCGCATGCCAACGCCCTGCACAATGCCCGTTACATGAATATGCACATGCCGCATGCGACACCCCTCATCAAAACCGACCAAATAGGGACAGGTGCGCTACAGCCCCAGACTTTGCCTGGTGGCGGCGCAGGTGAGCTCGCCGTGCTTAACGCCGCGCAGGCCCAGCAGGCGATCGGCCAGTTCGTAGACGCGCTCGCCGCGACCCTTGAGCGCCAGGATCTCCAGACAGTTGTGGTGATCCAGATGCACGTGCATGGTTGATACGATCTCGTCGGTGTAGTCGTGCTGCACCTCGTCCAGGCGGCGCGTCAGATCGCCGGTATGATGGTCGTAGATCATGGTGAGCGACCCGATAACGTGCTCATCGGGCGTGCGCATTTGCTCTTTGGCGATTGAGGCGCGAATCAAATCGCGCACTGCCTCGGAGCGGTTGGCCACGTCGCCGCGGCGTGCGATCTGCTCGTCAAAGCGGCGCAGTAGGTCATCGGGCGCGGTGACCGAAAAACGGACCAGCTCGGAGCCGCCGCCGCAACGGCAGCTCGCCTCGTCGCCCGTGTCGTTGCAGTGGTCGTGCCCGCAGCCGTGCTCGTGTTCGTGTTCGGACACCCTACACCAGCTTTACGGAGCCGACGGAGTTGTGGTCAGCCTCGATGGCTTCCTCGTAGCCCTCGAGCGCGTCATGCGCCTCGTGCAGTGCGGCCATGGCAGCTTCGAGCTTGGCGCCAATGCGCTCCATGTCAAAATTCTCGGTCGCATGCAGCAACTGATGGCTCCATTCGTGAGCGAGCTCGATGGTGTCGTCGACCTGCTTGACGCTCATGGCAAGCTGGCTCATGTTCATTCCGACGTCATGCATGGGAAATCTCCTTTTGTATGGGGCAGTTCAGTGGTTCAGATTTTACTACGCCCGCTTTGCGCGCAGCTGCATAAGAAAACGGGTGCGAGCCTGTGCGACCCGCACCCGTTCACTGGGGGCTGTTTGTAACTACCATACTATCCGTGGTCGCATGCCTTGCGTTTGGCACTCCGGTGAGCGGTGCGAAACCGCTCATGGACGGCAGACAAGTAACAAGCGTATTACAGATGTTTCTCCAGCAGTGCCTGAAGTCTTGCCTTGGGTAAGGCGCCAACCGAGCGGTCGACCTCCTCGCCGTTCTTAAAGACGATCAGCGTGGGGATGCTCATGACGCCAAACTTCATGGCCAGGTCCTGATTGTCATCGACATTGCACTTGGCAACGGCAAGCTTGCCGGCCAGCTCGTCGGCTACCTCGTCCACGATGGGCGAGAGCGATCGGCAGGGCCCGCACCAGGGCGCCCAAAAATCAACCAGTACGGGAAGGTTGTCGCTAACGACGGAATCGAAATTCTCGGGGGTAATCTGCTTAATGTCAGCCATGGTGACCTCCATAATGCGACGCGGCTCGGCCGCGTAAAACTCAGTACGACCGTGCTTATACCCAACGGCCCGCAAAGCAACCACTCACGGGCGGCTCTTTTATATAATGGTGGGCACGCAAACGATTGGAGAGCGCATGCCCACGTCACAAAGCCAGAAAAAAGAAGCCATCGCCCAAGCGGCCGAGCAGGAGCTTGCATCGCTTGCGGCCCGTGGCGTGCGTATCGCGGGCAACGCGTGCTCGCCGATCGTGCTGGTCAAAGGTGATTTGGATGATGCCGAGCGCTCGGGCGGCGAACTTGCCGCCGGCGCGGATGGTGCCGCATTGCGCAAGGCGCTCGGGGCAATCGGTTACGCGCCCGAAGATTTTTGTGTGCTGGCGAGTGTTGCCGGCGCGGGCGACGGAGCTGTGACGGTGGACCACGCCCTGCCGTGCGACCTGTTCCGCGAGGCGCTGGAGACCTTGGACCCCGAGGCGGTGCTGCTGCTGGACAACAGTGCGGCCGATGTCATGCGCGAGACCTATGCCGATATGCTTGTGGCAATTGATGACTTTGACACCGCCATGCTCAAGCCCGGTCTGGTCGCCCATGTGCAGGGCCGTCGCGTGCTCGCGCTCGATGGCTTTGAGGCGGCACTCACCGACAAGGCCGCTAAGCAGCGCATGTGGGCCTACATTAAGCAGCTGACCCCGGCGGCTGCACCGCTGTAGCGAGGTTGGCGGCAGCCCCTACATCACGGCGCGCAGCTCAAACCGGTCGCCGTTAATGCGGAACTGGCAGTTGCCGTTCATGCGCTCCACGGCGAGTTTAATGCTCTTGGTGCCAAAGCCGTGACCGGCGTGCTGAGCCACGGGCGTGCCGTCGACCATGTGCGGCGCCCGTCCAAATGTGTTGGAAACCAGCAATAGAAGCTGACCGTCTTCGTAGCGAAGGTCCAGGTCGACAAACCGCTTGCCTTCGGGGGCGGCGCTCGCCGCGGCGATGGCATTGTCCAGGGCGTTCGATACCACACTGAATAGATCGACATCGCCCACGTGGACGGTTTCGGGCACGGCGGCGCGCAGATCGGCGGTGATGCCGCGCGCGTTGATGTCCGCGGAAAGCGACGAGAGCGCAATGTTGACCGTTTCGTTGGCGCAGTAGCGGCGCACGGCGGTGCGGTCGTTGGTCTCGCAGAGCGCGTCGATGCGCCCGAGTGCCTCATCGGTGTGACCCTCTTCGATCAGGGCCGCAAGACCGCGCAGGTAGTGGCGCATGTCGTATCACATTGAGACCAAGTCAAGAAGAATCGCTTCGGTCGAATCGCGTCTTTTGGGTGAGTTCTCAACGTCCGCTGCCGCTGGTTTCCACCGTATGCCGAAAACACCCGGACGATGCCGTGCAGATCGCTTCGCTCTGCTATAGTCTCCCAAATTCACGTTTTCTATTGGGATGGTGGTTAATATGGGCGACATACTCGAATCGTTCCTGCGCGTGGCGATGGTGGTGTTCATCGTCGGTCCGCTCACTGCATGGGTCGCCCGTCGCGGCGCGCGCGAGCGCAGTGAGGCGACGGACAGCCTCGATCGCTTCACGGTGCGCATGCCCGCTGCCATCCGCACGATCATCGCCTGCTGCGCCGTCGCGTTCGAACTGCTCATGCTGGGTGTCTACGTCTGGCAGGGCGTCTCGCTGGGCGAGTGGGACCACGAACTTGTGTGGTTCGGTCACGCCATGGCGCTCGCGGGCATGGCCATCTGGGCCCTGCTGAGCATCCCGCGCATCGACGTGGACGGTGAGCGAATTCTCTCGCGTAACGCCTTCGGCATCCGCAAGGAGACGACGTTTGGCAACATCACCCGTGCAACGCTTCACGCGCAGATGATGAGGATCGACCTGTTCGAGGGCGACCGGAAGTTCTGCTCGATAAGCCTCGAGGGGGTGTGCTCGCTCAACCTCCTCGCCCGTCTGGAGGAAGAGGGCATCGAAGTCTCGGACGCCGTCGACGGTCCCATGACCAAGGCGGGCCTGTGTTGGTCTGCCATCAAGCCGTTGACGATTGTTTTCAACGGCATGGCCCTCGTCTTCTCGTTCGTGATCGCCTTCATGGCTGTTTTCACCGATGCCGGAGCCCGCTTGCTCTTGCTCGTTCCGTTCCTCTTCCTGTTCATAGGGGGACTCCTGCCCCTGCTTATGCTCAGCATGCCCGCCCGTGGTATCTACGAGATCGGCAGGCAGGAGCGCGAACTCGGTTTCTCCTTCGCCGAGGAGATGGCAAGTCGAGGTGCCACGGGCACTTCGCTTGTCGACGACGATTGGTTCATCGAGATCAGCAACGCCCGCGTCGTGGCGTTCCGCCGCGATTACCTCAAGAAGGTCACGGCGCACGAGGACAGCGAGAGCGGCGACCGCTGCACGGTGACTACGAAGGGCGGTCGAAAAATCAAGGTGTATGCAGCGGGCAGCACGCTCGAGGACCTGCGCACGTGGTTCAAACAGGGTGCCAAGGCCAGAAGCACGCTCGACCGTGCAGAGGACGCGCTCGAGGCGACCGTCTGAGCGGGCTGCCTGTCATAGATTCAAATACGGGAAGGGGCGCAGTTCAGTTGGCGTCCCTTGTCATACCAGGCCTGCGGGCCAGCGAGAGGCCTGCAGGTCGACATGCCCATTGGCGAGGAAGGCAACGCCTTCATCCTCGAGCAATGCACGCTGCACCTCGGGTCTGCCGAAGGCGAACCCCTCCGCGAGGCGTCCGTCGGCGAATACGATGCGATGACAGGGGATGGTGCCGGGTTCCGGATTGACGTGCAGGGCGTATCCCACATATCGAGCTCGACGGGGCTCACCAACGAGCTTGGCGATCTGACCATACGTGGCAACCATGCCGCAGGGCACCTGGCGCACCATGTCGTATACGCGGTTGAAGAATCCGTCGGTGTTCCGGTCCGCCATGCCATCCTCACTTTCGATCGATACCGCCATTGTAGTCAAGAAAGGCGCCTCACATGTGCGGGGCGCCTTTCCAAAGAGGTGTTGCGCGAGGGGAGGGAAGGCGCAACGTTCGTGTCGAAGGTCTTTAATTCGCCTGTGCCTTCGTTGAGTTAACTATAGCTAATTCTATGAGACCCAAGTCGTAGACCGACGAGCACACGGCCTCTCCACAAGTTAACCAAGGGTTACAAATAGAAAGACGCGGCGTCATGCGGGCGTTAGGGCTCGAGGAATCGCTCGACGAGCTCGGAGAACGCGCCGTCGGTCCCGGCCGTTTCAAGAACGACATCGCAATACGGCCGCACGCCGTCGGTGACATTCGCCACGCCGATGCCCAGTCCTGCCGCCTTGATCATGGAGAGGTCGTTTGCGGAATCGCCAACGGCGATGACCTCGGACATCGGAATTCCCAGCATATCGGCAAGGCGCGTGAGCCCCGTCCCTTTGTCAACGCCTGCGGGCATGAGTTCGAGGTAGCGCTTGGAGGAGAAGGTGATGTCAACGCCGAGTCGCTCGGCCATCGGCGCGAGCTTGCGGCCCAATTCCTGCAGCGCATCGAAGTCCCAGTCGATGTACAGGATCTTCACGATGCCACGGCCTTCAAGGAATGAGAGGTCGGGATGGTCAGATCCGCGAAAATGAGTGACCCCGGTGATCGATTCCAGATAGTCGCGCTCCCGTGTGGGTGCGTCATTCACGAACACGTGGCCGTCGGCGACGTTGACGTGCATGCAGAGTCCGAGTTCGAGCCCCTTTGCATAGATCGCGTTCGCGCATTCGTTGGAAAGGCCGCAGGTGGTGAGCGGGGTGGGGTCTCCCACGCGGTTGATGAAGCCGCCGTTATAGGAGAGCACATAGCCGTCTTCGATCAGCTCGCGGGCCTCCCCCGAGAAGTTGTCCATGATAGAGGAATACCATCGCCCGCTCGAAGGGACGAACAGCACACCGAGCTCCCTCATGCGTTTGAGTGCTCGGAGATTGGACGCCGGGATGGCGTGGTCGGCATCGAGAAACGTCTCATCCATATCGCTGGCAACAAGTCGGTACATGCAATCCCCCATACAACGTAAAAAACGAGGCGGGCTTATTATCGCCCACCTCGTAAGACCTTGGCTATGTCGAAGGCATGGACACGTGAAGATGGCCCATTCGCGTGTCGCGGCGCGTTTCCGCGAGCCGGATGGCTTAGTACACCATTCCCATGGCTTCGCGTACCTCGGCGAGCGTCGCCTCGGCGACCTCGTTGGCACGGCGATTGCCCTCGCGTAGGACGTCCTTGACGTAGTCCATATCCTGGACCAGTTCCTCGCGGCGGGCGCGGATGGGGGCAAAGTACTCGTTCACGCTCTCGGTGACGTACTTCTTGAGCTGGCCGGAGCCGCCCATGCCGATCTCTTCGGCGATCTCGACCTCGGAGCGGCCGGTGCAGATGGCGGCGGTGGAGAGCAGGCCGGACACGCCGGGACGGGCTTCGGGGTCGAACGTGATCATGCGCTCGCCGTCGGTCTGGCTCTTCTTGATGCGCTTGGCGGTCTCCTCGGCGGTCATGGAGATGTTGATGGCGTTGCCGTAAGACTTGCTCATCTTGCGCCCGTCAAGGCCAGGCAGCAGCGGCGTATCGGACAGCAGAGCGTCGACCTCGGGGAACACGTTGCCGTAGCGGTTGTTGAACTTGCGGGCGATGGTACGGGTGAGTTCGATGTGGGGCAGCTGGTCACGACCGACGGGCACGACGTTGCCCTTGCAGAACAGGATGTCGCAGGCCTGGTGCACGGGGTAGGTGAGGAGCAGGCCGGTGAGCTCGTGTCCGCTGGCCTCCATCTCGGCCTTGACCGTGGGGTTGCGCTGGAGCAGGGCCTCGGAGACGAGGGAGAGGAACGGCAGCATGAGCTGGTTGCAAGCGGGAACCGCAGAGTGCGTGTAAATCATGGTCTTGTCGGGGTCCAGGCCGCATGCCAGGTAGTCGATGACCATGTTGTAGACGTTGTCCTGGATGTTGTCGGTGCTGTCGCGGTCGGTGATGACCTGGTAGTCGGCGATGAGCACGTTGGTGTGCACGCCCATGTCCTGCAGCTCGACACGGCTCTTGAGCGTGCCGAAGTAGTGGCCGAGGTGCAGGCGGCCGGTGGGGCGGTCGCCGGTGAGCATGGTGTACTTCTCGGGGTGCTGCGGCAGGTCGGCGCGGATCTGGTTGCTGCGCTCGAGGCTGACCTCATAGCTGAGCTCGTTGGGCATGCTGTCTCCTTTTGGGTTAAGTGCCTGGCCGGCATTGTCGGTCTGGGTTGAAGATGAAGGTACCAGAGAAACGGCGTCTCTTGCCGGAATCAACGATGGTTTTCGCCGTGTCGTCCCGCAGGGTCGTTTCCCTTCTTGGGAAGGAGCCCCTCGATATGCTCGAGCCGCTCCTCAAGGGCCACGTGCGCCGCGCGCTCCTCGGCGGCGAAAGCGGGGTCTTCGGGCGTGACGGTCTCATCTCGCTGTCGACTCCGGTACCACCGCGACGGCGCTCCTGAGCCTGCTCGTCGACAAGCCGGTGACTATCTACACCACCAACGGCTATGCATGTCGGTTTACGGGCGAGCTTGCTGCTAAGGTGGTGGTAATTGGCGGCGACTTCAACCCCGTTACCTGCTCGCTCACCGGTCCTATGGTTGAGAGCGCGCTGCGCGAGCTGTACTTTGACCGGGCGTTTATAGGTGTCAACGCGGTGGACGAGGACCGCGGCATCATGACGCCAGGTTATCCCGAGGCTATCAAAAAACGTATCGTGATGCAGAATTCCCAAGCGAGTTACGT
>ERZ831979.2403-NODE-2403-length-12904-cov-4.606273_pt1 | contig 12904 bp, 12 predicted proteins | sample MGYA00519952_ERZ831979 | MGnify/ENA primary metagenome ERZ831979 (study PRJEB31850, sample SAMEA3708723) | human gut metagenome | biome: human gut; feature: human-associated habitat; material: faeces | place: China | collected 2014 ...
TCACCGCCGTCAACACCTCGGAAAGGACTATTTTATGGAACACGTTTTAGATGTAAAAAAACTTGTGAACGAACTGACACTAGAGGAAAAAGCAAGTCTTTGCTCCGGCGCGGATTTCTGGCATACCAAAGCCATTGACCGCTTAAATATTCCTGCTGCAATGGTCTCCGATGGACCGCACGGCATCCGCAAGCAGGAAAGTCTTGCCGATCATATGGGCGTTGCAGAAAGTATTAAAGCCATTGGTTTTCCGACTGCATCAGCTATGGCATGCTCTTTTGACCGCGACCTGCTGCATAAAGTCGGTGACACTCTTGGTGAAGAATGTGTCGCTGAAGATCTTGCTGTATTACTGGGCCCAGGCATTAATATGAAGCGTTCTCCGATCTGCGGACGTAACTTTGAATATTACTCCGAGGATCCGGTCGTAGCAGGTGAACTGGGTGCTGCTTTTGTCAATGGTGTTCAGGAGCATGGCGTAGGAACCAGCTTGAAACACTTTGCTGCCAACAACCAGGAATGGCGCCGCATGAGCATCAGTGCAGAGATTGATGAACGTACTTTGCGCGAGATTTATCTGGCAGCTTTCGAAACGGTAGTCAAAAAGGCGCAGCCTTGGACGATCATGTGCAGTTATAACCGTATCAACGGCGTTTACTCTTGTGAAAATGATTGGCTGTTAAATAAGGTTTTGCGTGATGAATGGGGCTTTGAAGGTCTGGTTATGACCGACTGGGGTGCGATGGACGAGCGTGTTCCGTCTCTCAAAGCCGGATTGGATCTTGAAATGCCGGATTGCCACGGAGAAACAGACAAACTGATCGTAAAAGCGGTACAAAGTGGAGAACTGGAAGAATCCGTATTAGATACTGCTGTAGAACGCATTCTTACTATGGTAGACAAATATCTTACTGCCAGAAAAGGTATTGATCCAGCTTCTATGGTACATCCACTCCCATCCAGCGTTGAACGCGGATACGACGTTGCTGCTCATCACGCACTGGCAAGAACCACTGCCGAGCAGTCCGCTGTTTTGTTGAAGAATGAAGATATCCTGCCTTTGCAAAAAGACAAAAAGATAGCGTTTATCGGTGAATTTGCAAAAGTGCCCCGCATTCAGGGCGGTGGTTCCAGTCATATTAACAACACATCGATCGAAAGCGCTTTAGATGCCGCCGGAGATTCCGTATCGTATGCACAAGGATTTCATATTGACGAAGAAACTACAGATGAGACGCTGCTTCAGGAAGCGATCACCCTTGCAAAAGAAAGCGATGTTGCCGTTATCTTCGCCGGTCTGCCAGACTCTTTCGAGAGCGAAGGATTTGATCGAACCCATCTGAATATGCCGGCAAATCAAAATGAATTGATCGCCCGCATTAGCGAAGTACAACCTAATGTAGTCGTTGTTTTGCATAGCGGTTCCCCGATCGCCATGCCATGGCTTGACAAAGTTGCAGGTGTTTTGCAAATGTACCTCGCCGGACAGGCAAGCGGTGGCGCTGCTGTCAATCTGCTTTTTGGCGATGCAACTCCTTGTGGCAAACTTGCCGAGACCTTCCCACTGCACTTAGAGGATAATCCTTCCTACTTAAATTTCCCTGGAAATCGTGAGAAAGTCTGCTATCAGGAAGGCGTTTTTATCGGCTATCGTTATTATGATAAGAAAAAGATGGATGTCTTGTTCCCATTTGGATACGGACTCAGCTACACCGATTTTACCTACAGCAATATGAAAGTTACCGTAAACGGCAAAAACGCCGCCGACGTCGATGTGATCAAAGAAACCGATGAAATTGTTGTCAGTGCTGACATTACAAATACCGGTAACAGCGACGGTGCTGAAATCGTACAGCTATATATTAAAAATCCTGTCGTATATGAAATCCGTCCTGAAAAGGAACTGCGCGACTTTGCTAAAGTATTCCTAAAAGCCGGCGAGACAAAGACAGTGACTTTCACGCTGAACGCTCGCGCATTTAGCTACTATGAAACTCGCATTCACGATTGGTATGCAGAAAGCGGCGATTATGAAATTCTGCTTGCCTCATCTTCCCGTGACATTCGTTTGCAGGATACTGTATCGATCACCGGCAGCAAAAAGATTCCTTTTGTCGCAGATTACATAACAACTTGCGAAGATGTTGAATTGTTTGCAAAAGATGGCAGTGCTTTGGATGAAATGCTGCGGGGGAGTGGTTTCGCTGAGGCGACCGATCACGATGGCGATGATTCTATGGGAAGTGGAACTGCTGATATGATGAAAGCAATGTTTACCGGAACTCCACTGCATTCCATTCTTTCCTTTAGTAGTGAGGAGTTGACCTATGAAGATATTCAGGATACGATCCGCAAGCTAAACGAAGCTGAGAAGAACAACAATTATTGATTCAAGGAAGTTTGAGGTATTGATAAGTAACGCAGACAACAGGTGCAGAAACGAGGATGAATATGCATATTACAACATTTAGCAAAGTACAAATGAATCCTTTGTGTCCAAAACAGGAAGAGATTCGCATTGAGGACATTGCCCATGCACAGTCACTTATGACCCGCGCAAACGGGCATTTTCCGGAATTTTATTCCGTTGGGCAACACAGTATTGCTTGTGCCAGAGAAGCAATTGCGAGAAACTACTCATCCAGAGTAGTTCTCGCATGTCTGCTGCATGACGGAAGCGAGGCCTATTTATCGGACATCACCAGACCGGTAAAAGGCGAATTGTCCGAGTACCGCCGCATTGAAAAAAATATGCAGGACGCTATTTATGTTCGTTTTTTGGGACAGATACCTTCCGACGAAGAGATGTCCCAGATCACGGACATTGATAACGCCTGCTTATATTATGAATTTGATCATTATATGGGAGAAAAACTCATGGAACAGGCTCCTCTTCTCGTGACAGATCCTGCTTTTGAGACACTTCCTTTTGCGCAGGTCGAGCAAGAATTCCTTGATTTATTTGCAACATTAACCGTCTAACAAATATCTTCTCGCAAGCCTTTATTGAAATCTCTCTGTATGCTTGTAATACAATCTTTGCCCTGTGCATAGACTGTACAAACAACAATTGTGAGGGAGCATTTTGAGAGAAGATATTGAAAAAAGAGCACTGGAAATCGGTCATTATATTGTCGAAAAAAGTGCCACCGTCCGTCAAACTGCCAGTGTTTTTCGTGTAAGCAAAAGCACCGTACATAAGGATGTCACCGAGCGCCTTCCTGCCATAGATCACACATTAGCCGACGAGGTTCGCACCGTGCTGAATGTGAACAAAGCGGAGCGGCATATTCGCGGAGGATTGGCGACCAAAGAAAAATATCTCCATGCACACGAGGACTGCACTGACTAAAGGGCAGCGTTAATACCGGCACTACCACGAGACAAAACGGCAACCTGTGTATTTATGGCACAAAGTTGCCGCAACTATTTAATCACTTTACATGCTATGGCTGACACTTCGTCCTCCAAACTATTTTATTAACCTTACTTGCAACAGCCATTCTCCACGGAAACTATTTGGTAAACTTTCGGTGTTCTTTGGATAATTCCTGATATATGGCGTATCCATTCCAAGAATAATTATACATTGTAACAGTTGCTTTCAACGGAACGACCAGATCCGCCTGTCGCAGTGCAGCTAATACAGCATCCATCTCCTGCCCGGAAATCCCACTAAATATAAGCATCTCACCAATACATGGCATTCCGACTGCCGGAATCGGTGCAGCTCCCGGTATATTAGTGTGGCTTCGAACCGTTCCCACAGCTTTTTGTCCTGCCTTGCCAAGAGCAAGCTCTCCAATCGGATCACCATACTGCGATTTCGCAACCTTATATACGCTGACACCCAATGGGCGCAATGTCTTTTTCAAAGCTTCAAATCGTGTGTCCGACATTTCGTACACTAATATCTTTTTGCTCATACTGCGCTTCCCCTCTCCTATAAATATTCTATCTGCATTAATTTTAATCCCTTGGCTGGCGCAGTCGGTCCTGCATTGGCACGGTCTTTTGACGCTATGATGTCCGCAATTTGGGACACATCTAAATTGCCACGACCGACCTCCAACAGCGTCCCTGCGATAATTCGCACCATATTATACAGAAATCCATTTCCACGAATCCGTATGCGGATCACTTCCGGCTGTTCCCGCTCCACGGTCGCACTGTAAATAGTCCGGACGGTTGACTGCACTTGCGCTCCTGCAGAACAAAAAGCAGCAAAATCATGTTCCCCCACGAACTGCTTTGCCGCCTGATCCATACGTTCTACATCCAAATCTCCATAGCAAAAGAAAGCGGTGTTGCGATATTCCGGCAATGGAAAGGTGCGGTTTAATATCGTATATTCATATGTTTTTCGGCATTCGCAATGTCTTGGATGAAAATCAGCCGTCACCTCACAAGAATCTTGAATAATGACATCCTCGGGCAAACGCTGATTCAAAGCATAGGAAAATTTTTCTCCCGGAATGCGGGATTCCGTATCAAATACCGCAACGTTTCCGCGCGCATGTACTCCTGCATCCGTTCGACTCGCGCCGATCACCTGTATTTCTTCCCCCGTGAGTGCAGTCAGTGCCTCATTAAGTACGCCTTCTATCGTTATCTCACGCGGCTGAACCTGCCAGCCATGATAATTCGTCCCATCATATGCTACTACTAATTTAATTCGTTTCATGCCAATAATCTCCATTCCGGTCCTACGCAGCTATGTTCTATTTCCAATCAAACCTTTCAGCGTATTTTTCGCTCAAAGTAAAATCATTCCACCACAGCTTTCCACATCAAAATGCCACGATCCGATCCACGGCAATCAGGACGATCAAATAGCACACGATACTAATATAACCGATCATATCCCGATATCCATAGCGGAGTGGTTTCATTTTTGTTCTGCCCTCTCCACCATGATAACAGCGCGCATCCATCGCATACGCCAATTCATTAGCACGCCGCATTGCCGATGCAAATAACGGCAATAAAATGGGCAGCATATTTTTTAGGCGATGCAAAAAATTGCCGCTCTCAAAATCAGCACCTCTGGCAAGCTGTGCTTTCATAATTTTATCCAACTCTTCCATCAAGATTGGAATAAACCGAAGCGCGATCGACATCATCAACGCAAATTCATGAACCGGTATATGCAGCTTTCGCAACGGCCTCAGCATTTGCTCAATTCCGTCGGTGAGCTGATTCGGTGTCGTTGTCAGCGTCATTAACGAAGATCCGATCATCATAAGGGTCAAACGTACCGTCAAAAAAATACATTTTTGTACGCCCTCTATCGTGATATGAAGCACTCCCAGTGAAAATATCGCCTTGCCCGGTGTGCAAAACAGATGCAGCAGGGCTGTAAATACCAACATCATCATAATTGGCTTAAGACCTTTTACAATAAAACGAAACGGCACATTAGACATTCGTACCATCACGCCAAATATCAACGCCGCAACAACCAATCCTATATAATGATGTACCAAAAACAAGGAAATAATATATAATAAAGTCCCGGCAATCTTAACACGTGGATCCAAGCGATGAAGCGGTGAATCCGTTGCATAATACTGCCCTATTGTTATTTCTCGTAACATCTAATTCCTCCAAATCACTAACAGCCTGTCATCGTGACGTACCTTTTGCATGCCACCACTGCTCGATCAAAGGTAATCCCTCCTCTAACGTGATCGCATCACCAAGCCGACAGCCCGTTGCCTTCTCCAGACGATGAATCAAGTGTGTCATTTGTGGGACACCAAGTCCAATCTGTTCCAACTCGTCCTGATAGTGAAATACTTTCTTTGGAACGCCATCCAATACCAGTTCACCCTCATTCATAACCAAAATACGATCCGCATATTTTGCAACATCGTCCATATTGTGGGACACCAGCACAATGCTGATCTGGCGCTCCTCATATAATTTACTTAACAATGTAAGCATTTCTTCTCTGCCGCTTGGATCCAGTCCTGCCATCGGCTCATCCAAAATAAGCAGCTTAGGCGCCATTGCCAACACGCCGGCAATCGCTACCCGCCTCTTCTGTCCCCCGGAAAGCGAGAGCGGAGAAACATCCAATAAATTTTCACCAATTCCAACTTGTTTGAGTGCCTCATACGAACGATATTCTACATCCAAATTAGACCACCCTAAATTTCTAGGACCATATTCTACATCCGCAATAACAGACTCCGCAAAAAGCTGATATTCCGGATACTGAAACACTAAACCAACTTGTCCACGCAGACTCCGCATCGAAAAAGATTTGTCATAAATATCTTGTCCATCCCAATAAATGGTACCTTCCGTTGCACGCAAAAGTCCATTCATCAACTGTATCAATGTGGATTTGCCGGAGCCGTTTTCCCCTACGATGCAGAGATAGTCGCCTGCCAGGATCTCAAAGCTGAGGTCTTGGAGAACGGGTCGTCCATCGTAGCCGGCACAAAGATTTTGACAAGTGAGCTGAGCCATAGACCTACTTCCTTACCCCAACGCTTCCTTCAGCACGGAGAGATTCTTCTCCATAACGGAAAGGTAGGTGGCACCGTTTGCCACGTCCTTGGAGGTGGTGGACTGCATGGAATCCATGGTCAGCACCCTCTGATTTTTCCCGGCGGTGTTCTGGACGATGGTTTCCGCGATCCTATGCTGTGCGCCCTCAATGGTCAGCACGCAGGGAAGCCCCAGCTCATCCACCTTCTTTGCAAGGAACGAAACGGTTTCAAAGCTGGCCTCGGTTTCAGCGGAGCAGCCCACAAAAGCGGCATAATAGCGCAGACCGTAATCATCCACCAGATAGCGGAACGGGAAGCGGTCGCCGAACAAAACGGTTTTATGGGCCGCACCGTCCACAGCTGCCTGATAGTCTGCGTCAAGAGCCGCCAGCTTGTCCCTATACGCCGCGGCGTTGGCTATATAGGTATTCTTGTTGTCCGGGTCGATGGCACACAGTGCATCCGCGATCGTCACGCAGAGTGCTTGGGCGTTCTTCAGGGACAGCCAGACGTGCTCGTCCATTTCCTCCCCATGGTCATGCCCCATCAGCTCGTCAAGGATGTCCTCTACGGAAAGCGCATCCTTCACAAAAAACGGATTGGTCTTGGCGTTCATCAAGGCATCGAAGCCGTCGTTGCCGAAGTAGATATGGAAATGCTCCGCCTGGCCCGGCTCGTGGCCGTGGTCGTTGAACTGCACATATTTGGGCGCATCGCCACTGGTGGTTTCGAACTGATAACGGACGCTGCGGATCTTGCCCTCGTCATTCAGCTTCGGCTGATAACCGGCATAGGTGTATTCAGCGGAAACGGATTTTCCGTCTCCATAAGTGAAGGTGATGTTGTTTCCTTCAATCGAGATTTTCTCGGCGTCGCATTGCCACGAGGTCTTGTACTTCTCCAAATAGGTGTCCTTTGTGGTCGAGCTGTCCTCGTCCTCCTCCGCCCTGTGTTGGCAGAATTTGTCCAGGTCGCCGTTCAGCAGATAGGGGTGCAGGGACTTCCACGCACCGGCGAAATCCGAGAGGGTGCGATCCTTGATGTCATTCTCTGTGAACTGTTCATCGTGGCTGTGACCGTGGTCGTGACCGTCCTCCTGCATACCCTCAACGGTCTCCTCCGTTTTCACGGAATCACCCAGCGCCTCCAGCAGATTGATGACCTTCATATTCCTGTTGGCGGCGTTTTTCAGAGCATTTTCTACCCAGCCATCGGACTCGCCGCCCACATAGACAAACAGGTCGCAATCGGAGATCTTGACAATATCATCGGCGGTGGGCTGATAGCTGTGCAGGTCAACGCCGTTATCCAGCAGCATGGTGACCTCGGCATGATCCGCCTTGTCGCCCAGAAGCTCCCTGACCCAATCGTATGCAGGGAAGATGGTGGTGACGACCTTCAATTTGCCGGCTTTTCCGGTATCCTTCGGCTTTCCGCAGCCGGCAAGGACGCCGACCAGCATCATAAGCGCAAGCAGCAGCGCAGTGATCTTTTTCATAGGCTATATGTACCTCCAAATTATGATAAGAACGTAAAAATGGGCGCAAAAATACAAGGGTGACGGCAACGCCGCGAAAGCCTATCCGAAAACGGATAGACTACACCCTTGTAAATAGTTCTTATTTAATCTGAAAGCTTGACCTTGAGCGAAACCAGAGTAAGCGTGCGGACAAGCTCCACGCAGGAGGGAATGACTCTGCACGGGGCATATCTGACCGCCGCGGCGAAAACCGCGGCAGCACCGGCAAGTCCAATGCTCTTGAGCAGATTTTCACAGACCTGCAGCTGGTGGCAGATGGCGCAGTCCTCGCCGGAGCAGTTGTGGTTGGCTTCGACCGCAATATAGATAGCGGAGGACAGCATGACAGCCGCCAGCACGGCTGCCAGCAAGCCTGTGATCAAACGAGATTTCTTTGTCATAGCCTGTCCTCCTTCCAAATATTATTCTTCCCGGCAATCCGCGCAGGTGCCATAGAGAACTGTGTCGGCGGCGTCCAGCGTGAATTGCTCGCTCTGCGCCAGGTGCTTTGCAAACAGGACGGCGTTGCCGCTTGCCATGTGAAAGGTCCTGCCGCATTTTACACAGCTCATGTGCAGCGCACCCTTGCAGCTCTCGGCGTCAAGGTACTGATAGTAGACCTCCCGCGTGCCGCTCTTGCTGCTGCGCCGCACTTTTTCTTCCGCCTCTAACTGCGCAAGGTTTCGATACACAGCGCTGAGGCTGATTTTTTCATCCGCCAGCGCGTCCGCAATTTGCCGTGCGGACAGCAGCTCATCCGGGTGCCGGCTCAAATAGGCAAGCAGAGCCTTCCTCTGCCGCGTGCTGTAACTGGACAAGTCACCACGCCTCCAATTTGCAATTCATTTGCAATTCAGCATAACATGATGTCGCCCCGATGTCAATATGCAAATTCGTCGCAAATTAACCGTCAGCGCGGATAGTGTCTGCTCCGCTGAAATGGGCTGCGGCAGAGCTGAATGATCCGCGCTCTGTTTTCGGCGGCGAAAAGGCAGCGGCAAATGCCAGGTGAAAAAGCGGTAGAAAAACGCAAAAAGATTTCCCACTTATCAAACCGAAAAAGCACCTTCAGAGCAAAAGGGCTTCGTTACGAACAGCAGCTGACCCTCCGTATGCACTGAAGCATACGGAGGGTCAGTTGGCTTGTGTGGTCTGCTCAGTCGAGCGGAGGTTTTCTTTTCTGCTGCGTCAACATATCCGTGCCCGGCCTATCCCTCAAACAAATTCAGGAGGTATCCGTAGCCCTCGGCCTCCATCCTCGCGTAAGGCACGAAGCGGAGGGCGGCGCTGTTGATGCAGTAGCGCACGCCGTTGGGCGACTCCGGATCGCCGGTGAACACATGGCCCAGATGGGAGTCGCCGGCGCGGCTGCGCACCTCCGTGCGGCGCATGCCGTGGCTCAAGTCATCCCGTTCCACCACAGCAGGACTCTCGATGGGCTTTGTAAAGGCAGGCCAGCCGCAGCCGCTTTCAAACTTATCCGTAGAGGAGAACAGCGGCTCGCCGGTGACGATGTCCACATAGACGCCCTTTTCGAACTTGTCCCAGAGCTCGCCCGTGAAGGCGCGCTCCGTGCCGCTCTCCTGTGTGACGCGGTACTGCTCCGCCGTCAGCGTGTCCCGGATGGCCTCCGCCGCGGGCTTCCGGTAGTCGCCCGGGTCGATGCGCAGCCTGGAGAACAGCTCCATCTCCGCCCGGGGGATGTGGCAGTAGCCGTTGGGGTTCTTTTCCAGGTAGTTTTGGTGATATTCCTCGGCGGGATAGTAATTCTTGAGCGGGCCGATCTCCACAAAGAATTTCTCGCTGCGGCCCCGCTCAATGTCCGCGATGCGCTCCACTGTTTCCCTGGCCTTGTCGTTGGTGTAGTACACGCCGGTCTGATACTGGCTGCCCCGGTCGTTGCCCTGCCGGTTCTGCACCGTGGGGTCGATCACATAGAAGTAGGCCAGCAGCAGCGCGTCAAGGCTCACCTGCTCGGGGTCGTATTCCACCCGAACGGTCTCCCGGAAGCCGGTGTCGCCCTTGCAGACGGTTTGGTAGGTGGCGTCCGCCTCGCAGGTGCCATTGGCGTAGCCGCTCTGGGCGTCGATGACGCCGGGGATGGATTGCATGAGCTGCTCCATGCCCCAGAAGCAGCCGCCTGCCAGATAGATGACATTTTCCGTGGTGTCCATATACATACCCTCCTCGCCGGACATATCCGAGGGCTGTCCGGCCATGTCCGTTCCCTGCGTGTCCTTTTCCCGCGGTATACGCTGCCGTCCTGCGGCGCAGCCGCTGAGCAGCAGTACCGAGGCGAAAAGAAGGGCCAATACGCTTCGATACATGGCGTTTCCTCCTTTCAGGGGGAGCAAGGGTCACTCCGCCCCGTCGCCGTCCTGTCTCTTGCCGCGGCCGGGCCGCAGGACGGTATACAGCAGCGACCCAAGGACGCAGCCGAAGCCGGTGGAGAGCCACGGGCTGGACGTAACGGCGCAGGTGCCGGTGGCGCAGCCCACATAGCGGTAGTACAGAAACCCTCCGGCACTGCCCACCAGGGGCAGGGCAATGACGCGCAGAATGCCCGTCAGCTTACAGTTCTTTTTCTTCATAATAGCCTCCCTTTGAAGATATTGGATCAGCCCATATCGGCAGCCAGTGCCTTGTCGATCTGGGCTTGCAGTGCATCAGCCTGCGCCTTGCTGGTGATAGCTCCCACAATGGGATCGCCCACGATGCGGCCGCTGCGGTTGACCACGTAGGTGGTGGGATAGGCGTAGATGCTCTCCACGAACTTACCCGCCTCGCTGCCGGAATCGAAGTACACGTTCTGGTAGGTGGCACCGCTCTGAGTCAGTACATCCTTGGCGTCAGAGATAGCCGCCTCGTTGCCGTCCAGCGTAAAGGCGTTGATGCCGATCAGCGCACCGCCCTTGCCGGAAAGATCCTTGTTCAGCGCGTCCAGATCGCCCAACTCGCCCACACAGGGACCGCAGGTGGTGAACCAGAAATTCACCGCGGTGACGGCTTTGCCGGAGAACAGATCGCTGCTCTTTACCGTATTCCCGTCCAGATCCTTGCCCTCAAAGGCAGGGAACTTCGGCAGGCTGCTGTCATCCGTCTTGTTGCCCGTGCTGCCGCTATCGGTCTTGTTGCCTGTGTTTCCGCTGTCGGTTTTATTGTCCGTACTGCCGCTGTCGGTTTTGTTGTCCTTATTGCCGCCGTCGGGCATCGTGTCCATATCCTTGTCCGTCGGCATATTCATATCGCTGTCCAGAGATTTTTGCATGATCTCGGGATACTTTTCCTCCAGTGCGGCCAGCTTGTTTCCGATGTCGCGGATCTTCTCCGCCTCACTCTGAAGCAGCTTCAGCTCGTCTGATGAAAACTGATCCTTGGCGGCGTTGATGGTTTCCAACAGGAAGTCGCCGTAGTTTTTTCCGTCCTCCATCATGATCTTACCTTTGTCCGCTGCCATAAAGACTTTTTCCCAAAGTGCTGTGTTCTCCGCCAGAATAGCAGCCTCCTGCGCTGTCAGTTCCTTGTGCATGGCGGCTGCCTCCTCGGCGTTCTTCGGCTCGTTGTCCATGCCGTCCATGTGATCGCCGCCCTTTGCGCCGCAGGCGGCCAGAGAGAGCACCAGCACGACTGCCAACAGCAATGTCATTAGTTTCTTCGTGTGCATGTTCGTTCCTCCTTGATCTTTGTCGTCGTTCTTCTGCGGCGTTTCTGCCGCAAGGACGGTTTATTTTTACTGTCCCCACGGCCGCAGCGGAAGAGGGCGGCGCTGGTGGGACAGACACGCTGCATTCTATTACCATAATAAAGTGAATGGGTTAAAATCCTTGTTAAGAACGGGGATTTAATGGAAATATATCTTAAATTCGCTGAAAATAAAGCGATTGGGGCAAAAAGGCAGGGGCAGCAAGAAGAAAGCCTCTGCGAAAAAGAACCAAGCCCAAAAGCCGCGCGGCTGCGAAGAGCGTTCTCCTCGCAGCCGCGCAGCTGTTTTCGGGCTTTATGGCTTGTCGCTTGGCTTCTGCCTCTCAGAAGGCTCACGCGCCCTCGAAGCTGTCTTTGCCCACGTGGCACAGAGGGCATTCAAAGTCCTCCGGTACCTCGCTCCATGGCGTTCCCGGGGCGATGCCGCCCTCGGGATACCCCGCGCTCTCGTCGTACTCCCAGCCGCAAACGGTGCAAATGTATTTCATGATGCTTCTCCTTTCGTGTCCTCCTGTTTTTTAATCTTCCTTCAATCGGCCGTCCACCGTGACGGTGACCACCTGCCACGGGATGAACTTCCCGCTCTGCTGGAGTGCCTTTTTCGCCGCCATCTCCAGCCCGCCGCAGCAGGGCACCTCCATGCGGACGACGGTGACGCTCCTGATGTCGTTCTCCCGGATGATCTCCGTCAGCTTTTCGGCATAGTCCACGCTGTCCAGCTTGGGACAGCCCACCAGCGTGATGTGTCCCTTGATGAACCGCTCGTGGAAGGCGGCGTAAGCGTAGGCGGTGCAGTCGGCGGCGATCAGCAGCCGTGCGCCGTCAAAATACGGCGCGTTCACCGGCACCAGCTTGATCTGCACCGGCCACTGGGACAGGCGGCTTGCCTGCTCAGCGCGGGGTACTTCCTCGGCGGGCGCGGCCTCGCGCTGAATGTTCCGGGACTGGCTGCCGGGGCAGCCGCAGGGCAGTGTCATGCCCTGCTCCCGCATTTTCCGCTGCTTGTTCTCCATGACGGCTTTTTCGTCATAGGCCGCCGCCTCGCGCTCGACAAAGGTGATGGCACCTGTGGGACAGGTGGGCAGGCAGTCCCCCAACCCGTCGCAGTAGTCGTCCCGCATCAGCTGTGCCTTGCCGTCCACCATGGCGATGGCGCCCTCGTGACACGCCTCGGCGCAGGCGC
>ERZ831979.2406-NODE-2406-length-12893-cov-2.842577_pt1 | contig 12893 bp, 13 predicted proteins | sample MGYA00519952_ERZ831979 | MGnify/ENA primary metagenome ERZ831979 (study PRJEB31850, sample SAMEA3708723) | human gut metagenome | biome: human gut; feature: human-associated habitat; material: faeces | place: China | collected 2014 ...
GGCTTTCTCTTCGCGCGGCGTCTTCCTGCGCGTCTCTGACCGCTTTTTTCGCTTTCGCGTCATCGGCGTCTTCGGCGTTATAGCACGATTCTACAAGCATAAGCGCTTGTCCGTGTTCTATTTTTACGATTCCGGATGCGACGAACGCCGATATTTTTTGTCCGTCGGCGGTAGTAAACAGCACGATACCCGGGGTTACGGCTATTACGGCGTTGCAATGTTCCGCCAGTATGCCGTATTTGCCGTCGGGCGACGGAACCGTCAGCGACAGACATTCGCCGTCGTAAAACGCTTTATCCGCCGCAAGAAGTTTCAATCGGAAAGACTTCATTATATTTCACCGTTCCTGATTTTTTCGGCTTTGGCGTAGACGTCGGCGATCGTTCCGACGTTGTAAAATGCATTTTCGGGCAGATCGTCGACCTCGCCGTTGACGATTTTTTCAAAGCCGTCTACGGTGTCTTCTATTTTTACATAGACGCCTTTAAGCCCCGAAAACCTTTCGGCGACGTGTGTCGGCTGAGACAGAAATTTCTGAATTTTTCTCGCGCGGTATACGCTCTTTTTATCTTCTTCGGAGAGTTCTTCCATACCGAGTATGGCTATGATGTCCTGAAGTTCTTTGTATTTTTCAAGCGTCTCTTTTACCTTCATGGCGACTTCGTAATGTCTTTCTCCGACGATATTCGCCTCGAGGTTTCTCGAAGTCGATTCCAACGGGTCGACGGCGGGGTAGATGCCCTGTTCGGCGATTTTCCTCGAAAGAACGGTCGTCGCGTCGAGGTGTGTGAACGTAGTCGCGGGGGCGGGGTCGGTGAGGTCGTCCGCGGGAACGTATACGGCTTGTACGGACGTTATAGAGCCGTTGTCGGTGGAGGTGATACGCTCTTCGAGTTTACCCATTTCTTCCGCAAGCGTGGGTTGGTAGCCGACCGCGGACGGCATTCTGCCTAGAAGAGCGGAAACTTCGCTGCCTGCCTGAACGTAACGGAATACGTTATCGATAAAAAACAATACGTCCTTGTGTTCGGCGTCTCTGAAATGTTCCGCCATGGTAAGCCCGGAAAACGCAACGCGCATTCTGACGCCCGGCGATTCGTTCATCTGTCCGAAAACCAGCGCGGTTTTATCGAAAACTCCGCTCTCTTTCATTTCGCCGAACAATTCGTTGCCTTCTCTCGAACGCTCGCCGACGCCGGCGAAGACCGAATAACCGCCGTGAACCATAGCGACGTTGTGTATAAGTTCCTGAATAAGTACGGTTTTGCCGACGCCCGCGCCGCCGAAAAGACCTATTTTGCCGCCTTTCGCATATGGTGCGAGAAGGTCTATTACTTTTATGCCCGTTTCGAGTATCTCCGCCGACGGCGATTCCGATACGAATGCGGGCGGGTTGCGGTGTATGCTTGCGCGCGGAACGTCGTCCGAGAGCGGCGCGCCGCCGTCGATCGTGTTGCCGAATACGTCGAACATTCTGCCGAGGACGGCTTTGCCGACCGGTACTTTGATACCCGCGTCGTCGCTTTCGACCGTCTGACCGACCGATAAGCCCTCGCTTTCCGACAGCATTATCGCCTTTACCGCGTTGCGGTTTATATGCGACGCGATTTCGGCGTATCTGATTTTCCCGTCCGATTCGATTTTCAGCGCGGCGTTTATTTTAGGCAAAGACCCGCCGTCGAATTTAACTTCTATTACGGAACCGTTTATTTTAGTTATTTTACCCGTCATTTCTTTTACTCCGTTGGAATTTCGCACCCGAAGATATTTCGGTTATTTCCGTCGTGATTTCGCTCTGTCGCGCGCGGTTAAAGTCGCGTTGCAATTTCGCGGATATTTCGCCCGCGTTGTCGCTTGCGGATTTCATCGCCGCCAGCCTTGCGTTCTGTTCGACGCAGTAACTGTCTACCAGCGAACTGTAAACGTAACCGTAAACGTAACTCGGTACGAGGTTGTCGAGGACGACTTCGCGCGACGGGAAAAATTCGAATTCCTCTTTGATCTTGTCTTTTTCCGCGATGAATTCCGCCGTGTGAAAGGGCAGTATTCTCGTAGATTTTATAATCGTCTCTCCGTCCGCCATATCCGAATAGAGAATGAACAACTTTGAAAAATCGCCCTTTAAGTAACCTTCCAGCAATATATCGGCGATTTTCCTTGCGACGGAAAGCGTCGGTTTCAGCGCGCCGAAAGTAAAATCTTCGGCGACGCGATAACCCTTCGACGTAAGGTATTCCCGCCCGAGATCGCCGACGACGAAGAGTTTTGAATTTGAGTGTTTTTTCAGTTCGTTTTCGGCTCTTTTGACGACGTTGTGGTTATACGCGCCCGCCATGCCTTTGTCCGCGGTTATCACGAGATAGCCGTATGCGGCGTTTTTCATATGGTCGTTTTCGGGGTAGAAATACTTGCTTTCGATATGGTCTACCGTTTTGAAAATCGACTTGATTTCCTTTCGTATTCCGCGGAAGTACGGCGCGGTCTTTTCGAGTTCTTCTCTCGCTTTGCGTACTTTTGCCGACGATATTAAGTAAAGGGCGTTTGTTATCTTCTGCGTTTCCGCTACGCCCCTTATTCTGTTTTTTACTTCGTTTATCTCAGACATTGCGTTCGGTTAAAAATTTCTTCGCCGCCGAGACGATAACGTCCGCGTCGGAGTCGGAAAGAGTTTTTCCGTTTTCGATATTCGATACGACGTCGGCGTGAGCGCTTGCGAAAAAGGGCAGAAACCCGCTGAAAAACGGACGTATCTTTTTCGCATCGATCGTAGTGGTGACTTTACGCAACGAAGCGGTAAGTATTACCGCTTCTTCCCATTCTTTGTACGGTCTGCCGAGCGGTTGAATCAGAATTTCCGTAAGGGCTTTGCCGAATACGAATTGCTCTTTTACGGAGTCGTCGAGATCGCCCGAGAACTGCGCGAACGTCTTCATCTCGCGATACTGCGCCAGTTCGAGTCTCAGCGAACCGACTGCCTTTTTCATCGCCTTGGTCTGTGCGCTGCCGCCGACCCTCGATACCGACAAACCGACGTTTACCGCAGGTCGCTGACCCGACAGAAAGAGTTCGCTTTCGAGGAATAATTGTCCGTCGGTAATCGATATTACGTTGGTGGGAATATACGCCGATACGTCTCCGCCGAGAGTTTCGACTATCGGAAGTGCCGTCATACTGCCGCCGCCCTGTTCTTTGCCGAGATGTGCCGAACGCTCGAGCAGTCTGGAATGCAGATAGAATATATCGCCGGGATAAGCCTCGCGCCCGGGACTTCTGCCGAGCAGTAACGAAAGCGTGCGGTAAGCGACGGCGTGTTTGGACAGGTCGTCGTAGACAATAAGTACGTCTCTGCCTTTATGCATAAAGTATTCGGCGACGGCGCATGCGGCAAACGGCGCGATATACTGCAGCGACGCCGAATCGGCGGCGGACGAAAATACGACCGTCGTATATGCCGACGCGCCGCCTTGCGCAAGAGTTTCGACGATGCGCTTTACCGTGCTTGCCTTCTGACCTATGGCGCAGTAAACGCATATTACGTTCTTGTCTTTCTGATTGAGAACGGCATCGATCGCAAGACTCGTTTTTCCCGTCTGACGGTCTCCGATTATGAGTTCGCGCTGACCTTTACCGATCGGGAACATCGCGTCTACGGTGAGCACGCCGGTTTTAAGCGGTTCGTTTACGGGGCTGCGCTCGATGATTGCGGGGGCGGGGTTTTCGACGGGCATATATTTGTCCGTCGCGAATTGTCCTTTGCCGTCGAGCGGTTCGCCCAGCGGGTTGACGACTCTGCCGACGATTTCGTCGGATACGGGTACGCCTGCCGTTTTGTGAGTTCTGCGAACCTTACCGCCGGCGATTACGTCGTCGCCGTCGAACAGAATACAGCCGGTTTCGTCTTCGCCGAGGTCGAGAGCCATTCCCTTTTCGCCGCCCTCGAATTCGAGGATTTCGCCGTAGCGCACACCGTGAAGACCTTCTACTCTCGCTACGCCGTCCGCAACCGACACGACATCGCCGATTTCTTCCGCAGTCGCTTTGGGTTGCCAGTTTGCTATCGCGCTTTTTACCAGCGAGATATAGTCGCCGTCGGATTTCCTGACGTCGGCGACGGCGGTTTTAAGACTTTTTATCAGCCCTTCGGGTGTGTTTTCGTATACCTCGTTCAGGACTTTGAGTATAAAGCCCTTTGCGACCGATTTGTCTTCGCCCCATTTAAGCGTAACGGGCGAATTTAATTTCTTTTCAAAGAATGCGGCAAGTCTGTTCAATTCGTCGGCAGTCGGTTCGGTTGCCGATACAAACTCGCCTATAATGCGGTTATCACTCATTTTTGTCGTTCTCCGCCAAGAATCCGTCTACCGAACAAGCCTTAGCGATTTTCTTTTCCGCCGCATCGGCGATAACCGAGGAAAGTTCTTCCATGGCGCGGTCTTCGGCGTTTTTCTTTATCTTTTCCGCCTTTTCGGTCGCCGCGCGCAAAACTTCTGCGGATTCCTCTTCGGCGGATTTAAGTATTTTTTCGCTTTCGGCTCTGGCATCCGCTATCGCGGCGCGTTTTTTGTTTTCGATTTCTTCGTCGGCTTTACCGAGAAGTTCGTCGTATTTTGCCTTTCTTTCGGTCGCGGCTGCCAGTTTCGCATTGCTTTCCGCATCCCGATCTTCGTAATATTTTTTGCGTTTTTCCATGAATTTCTTTACGGGGTTGTACAGCAGAAAATATAAGATCAGGAACAATATGACGAGATTCAGCAAATGCAGAAGTATCTGTCGCCAGTCTATGTTCAGCGGAATTCCGCTTAAAAGATTATACATGTTTCACCTTTACAAAACGAATATTACCAGAATAGCCACTATCAGGGCGTAAATTATCGCGGTTTCGATGAATACCAATCCGAGCATAAGCCCGGACTTTATCTGAGACGTCGCCTCGGGTTGGCGGGCGATTGCCTCGTTCGATTTTGCTATAGATATGCCCATGGCGAGCGCGCCTGCCGCGGCGGCGAGACCTACCGCTATCGCGGCGGCTATCGCTTTGCTGCCTTTCGCGTCGTCTTTGCTTTCGTCGGCGGTCGTGTCCGCATTCTCGTCGGCGGCGAGAACGACTTCGGTTTCGTTTGCGTCTGCGGCGTATACGGTTTTTATCGCAGGCGCAGCCACGAGTGCGATAAGGGTTATCGCGCATAAAGCGATTGAAATACGTTTCAGGATCTTAAGCATTTTTCGTTACCTCTTTTGTTTTTTTGATTTTTACGGTTTTCGGTTTTTCGGACACTTCGCCGTAGAACAGCGATGTGAGCATTGTCAGAACGTAAGCCTGTATCAGCGCATGCAACAGCGTGAACATCACGCCTACGACGACCGGCAGTACGAACGACAGAGCGGTGTAATAATATACGAGTTCGGTTACCAGCGCACCCGACAAAAGCGCGCCGAACAGACGGAAACTCATCGATATGGGCAACGAGAAATCTTTAAGGGTTTTTCCCGCGCCTTTTATTCCGTTGGAGACGATGCCTCCGCCGAGAATTATCAGATACGACAGACAGCCGAGCGTTATCGCTCCGTTTATGTCAGAAAGCGGAGCGGGCAGGGCGACCGAGCGACCTAGCGTGGTTACCGCCTGCAATCCGAGAAGTTCAAACAACGTTCCGATAAATATATAAGCCGCGGCGGTAAAGATATACGCGCCGAGAAATTTGTTGCGCGACGGACTGCTGCTTTTTGCCATATCGTCGAACGTACCGACCGCGGTTTCAAGAACGAGTTGGAATTTCTTCGGCACTATCGTAAATTTCGGAATGACGAATATTCTGACGATCAGCGAAAATACGAAGAGGACGCCCGTGACGGTGAACGCCGATATAAGTCCGGGGTTGACTTTGAGTCCGAACAGGCTTATTTTGTTCGTTTCGTGCAGAACCTCATCGCGCATGGCGTCGTTTATACTCTCACCGGTTTCAGCCGCCGGTGTAAGAAATATTCCCGCCAGCAACAGCGCTATGATAACCAGACACACCGATAATACTATGATTTTTTTCTTTTTCATTGTTCTGCCTCAGCTTCGGCTTTTTCTTTGCCGACGAACGCAAACGACGCGATAAACGTCAGCAGAGCGGAAAACATTATCGCGTAAGTACCGAACACTTTCTGCAACAGATAACCCGCGCCCGCGCCGATCGCGAATATTATTACTACGATAAGATAAAGTAAAAATCTTTTAAGCGCGGCTTTGTCTTTTTCCGCTACCGCCGTTACCAGCGCTCCGGACATCCTTACTATGTTGCCTATGCACATCGTGCTGGCGAAGTCGTTGCCATATACGCGGTCGAACGACAAAACCTGCATCGCACAGGCGAACGACACTGCCGCGTTGGCGTACAGATTGAGACTTTCGGGCATAAAGCCGACGGCAAACAGCACCGCCGTTTCGATCAGCAATACGATTTGTTTCCAGAACGAGACTCTCTTTTTGTCGAAGACGAAAAAGAGAGTTTTTGCCAGTATCGCGCCGAGGGCGAAGAACGCTATCGGAACGAGGTACTTTACGACTCCGCCGCCGTCGCCGTTTACGATGTTGACGCTTAAAAACACGACGTTGCCCGTCTGTGCGTTGGCAAACACGCCGTCGCGGCAGAAATACGAGTAAGCGTCCTGCAGTCCGCCCGACAATATTATAAATACGAGCATTGGTAACGACTGCGAAATTTCATTTTTGGACTTTTTCATAAGAACTTCCTTGACATAATTACCGTAAGGCATTATAATACCTTTGCAAACATTTGTAAAATATATATTTGCGATAGCGGTCATATCGGAATTATATGTCGATTGCGGTTTGATACCGCCTGTGGGAGGGTTATGAACTCTGATTTCAACAATTACAAGACGTTTTATTTCGTGGCGAAGTGCGGCAACATTACCGCCGCCGCAGAGGCTTTGTATTCCGAACAGCCGAACGTCACGAGGATAATAAAGAACCTCGAAAGAGACTTGGGTTGCGTGTTGTTCACGCGGTCGAACAAAGGCGTCACGCTTACTCCCGAGGGGGAAAAACTCTACCGCAGGGTGTCGATAGCGTACGAACAGATAACGGCGGCGGAAGAAGAACTTTCCCTGTACAACGGGTTGAACGAGGGAATAGTCCGCATAGGCGTTTCCGAAACGGCGTTGCACGAAGTGTTGCTTTCGGCGCTGATAAAATATCACGCGCTGTACCCGAAAATTAAATTCAGCCTTATAAATTTAACCAACGCGCAGGCAGTCGGGGCGGTCAGAAATCAAGCCGTCGACTTCGCGCTGATCGCCACGCCGTTCGATATAGACAAGCCGCTTAAATCGTTTACCGTAAAGAAATTTCAGGATATAGTGGTTTGCGGAGACAGGTACAAATACCTTGCCGGCGAAAAGGTGAGTTTTGAAGAACTTACGAAACATTGTATAATAAGTCTCAGCAAGAATACGAGAACGTACGAGTATTACGACGGATTGTTCCGTCGGCGCGGACTTAATTTTTCGCCGGATATAGAGGTGTCCACGTCAAATCAGATACTGCCGATCGTAAAGAGCAATTTAGGCATAGGCATGATGCCCGAATCTTTCGCCGCAAAAGAGATCAGAGACGGTACGGTGTATAAACTCGAGACCGAAGAGGAAATACCTCAACGCGAAATCTGCCTTATAAAGCGTACCGATTTTTCGCTTTCGGTGGCGGCTAAGGAATTCGAGAAGATTTTAAGGAGCGACCGAGAATGAAAAACCGCCCCGCGATTTACGATCGCGGGGCGGTAAATTTTATTTTTTTATTTCGTCGTGCGGGAGCGGTTGAACGCAGGCGGTTTTATAGTCGGTGTAAATAACGCTGCCCGGTTTTGCTTTCGGCGGTTTTTTCACGAATTTGCGCAGACAGTAGTCGACGTGTACTTTTCCGCCTTTTCCGCCGTCGGAATAATACGCGCATATCTCTGCCGCGGTTTTTATTACTTCGTCGGGTATTTTTTCGCCCTTTGTTTCGACGATGACGAACGGCGAGTGAAAACCCTTGGCGTGCAGCCACAAATCGTCTTTGTAAGCGCGCGACAGCAGTCTGTCGTTCTGCAGATTGTTCTTGCCACACTTTATCGCGTAGCCGTCGGCGATATATTCGCGATAGGGCGATTCTGCGGTTTTTACGGATTTATTTTTCGGCGCCGGCAGCAGCCCCTGAGAAATGAGTTCTTCCTCGATGTCCTTAAAGTCGCTTTTGTCGGCTGCCAGCGAAAGTTCGTGACCGACCGAGCCGAGATAATCGAGGTCTTTTTCGGTCTGTTCTTTCTGCGGCGTGACTATTTCGACGGCGCGTTTTTCTTTGGCGTACTTTTTGAAGTAACGCTGCGCGTTGGCGTTCGGCGTCAGATTTTCGTCGAGCGTTATTTTCATCGGCTTATAGTCGTCGTAATAATTTTCGAGTTCGCAACTCTTCATTCCCTTTTCGAGGCGGTAGAGATTCGCGGTTATCAGTTCGCCTTTTACGCGTAGTTCGTCGTAATTTGCCGAAGACAGCAATTTTTCGTTTTCGCCCTGCAGTTTTTTGCCGAGTTTTTTCGTAAGCGAATTGACCTTGTCGGATATGCGCTTGTATTCGAGGTCGAAAGCCTTTTTTCTCTCCTTTGCCGAAAACACGTCGTCTTCGGCGTCGGTTATCGTGTCGAAATATTCGGTCTGCCCGCCTATCGTTTTATAATCGGTTATATAATAGTCGCGTTTTTTGCCTTCGCCCTTTACGCACGGGCTGACGACGGGGGAGAGGTAGAAAGTTTTTACGGCGTCGTAGACGGCGTCGACGTCGGCATCCGCAGGCACGTTTGCGGCGATTTCTTCGGCTGTGACGAACGACAACCCCTTTACGTTCTCAAACAGAAATTTAGGCAGGTCCCCGAAAAAAGCCGACATATAGCGCGATTTGAAGGATGTTTCGTCGGTTATATCCGCCTTATCCTGAGACTTTGGCAGAACGTAATCCGCGCCGGGCAGGGTAAGCCTTGTGGTGGCGACGTCGAGCGGGGCGTTTTTTATACAGCCCAGAATTTTGCCGTTTTCGGTCAGAATGAGGTTCGAGTATTTACCCATTATTTCGCAGTACATCGTCTTGACGACCGAGTCTTTGAAATCGTTTTTCGTGCGGAAGTCTATTTTGATTATTCTTTCGAAACCGACGAGTGATACGCTTTCCGTCTCCGCGCCGAGCAGGTGCTTTCTCAGCAGCATACAGAACGACGGGGCGACCTGCGGTTTCGGTTTTTCTGCCGAAGTGAAAGCCACGCGGCAATATTCGGCGTTCGACGATAAAACGAGGGTTCTCGCCCCCGATTTCGTGTATACCGCGAGGTATACGTCGTCCTTGTCGGGCTGTACGACGCGGTTGACCTTTGCGCCCGAAAGCAGATTGTTAAGTTCGCGCGCTGCGTGCAGCAGCGTGAATGCGTCCTGCGGCATAAACTGACCTCGTTATCGTTTTACGATATGAATTATATATAAAATTTTCGGAAAAGTAAAATTTATAGACGGAAAAATTTGCAAATCGCAAGAAAATGTGTTAAAATAAATCGGACTAAATAAGATAAACCGAAAAATTTCGGCGTTATACAGGAGTTAAAATGAAGTACACTACCGCTCAAGGAGAAAAAAGCACCGTTAAAATCACCATCACTCTCACCGCTAAAGAGTGGGCGGATATGCAGGATAAAGCCTATGAGAAGACCAAGGGTAAATATCAGATTCCCGGTTTCAGAAAAGGACACGTTCCCAAGGCAATTATCGAACAGCATTACGGCAAGGGCGCGTTTTACGAAGACGGCATAAACGAGGCGTTCGGCAAATATTATTACGACATACTCGAAAAAGAACCCGCGATAGAGCCGATCGATCGTCCCGACGTATCGATAGACAAACTCAGCGAAAAAGGTCTTACGATGATCGCCGTCGTTCCCGTTAAACCCGACGTTAAACTGGGCGATTACAAAGGTATAAAGATTAAAAAAGTTGAGTATAATGTTACCGATGCGGACGTTCAGACCGAACTCGACAGATTCCTCGACCAGAACTCTTTTGAAGAGGAAGTGACCGGCAGACCCGCCGAAAACGGAGACATTACCGTAATAGATTACAGCGGCAGCGTCGACGGCGTAAAATTCGACGGCGGTACGGCGGAAAATCAGACGCTTACCCTCGGCAGCGGGGCGTTCATCCCCGGCTTTGAAGACGGCGTCGTAGGTATGAACATCGGCGACACGAAAGACATAACCGTTAAATTCCCCGACGATTACGGCGCGAAAGAACTCGCCGGCAAAGAGGCTGTGTTCGCGGTTACTCTTCACTCGCTTAAAGTAAAGAAACTTCCCGAACTCACCGACGAACTCGTAAAAGACAAGACGGGCAGCGAAACCGTCGAGGCGTATAAGAATTCGGTTAAAGAAAGACTCGAAAAAGCCAACGCCCAAAGAGCCGAAAGAGAGACCGAAGACGAAATCATCAAGGCGATCACCGACAAGAGCGAAGTCGAAATCCCCGATTCGCTTGTCGAAAGAGAAATCGACAACATGATTCAGCAGACCTCTTACAGACTTATGTATCAGGGTCTTAAATTCGAGGACTACCTCAAATATACCGGTCAGACCATGGAGACTTACAGAGAGGGTTGCAAGGACGCCGCAAAGGGTCACGTCAAACCCAACTCGTGATAGATAAAATTCTTACCGCCGAGAACATCAAAGCGGAAGAGTCCGATATAGAGGCAAAAATAAAAGAACAAGCCGAATCGATAGGCAAGACCTACGAAGAATACGCGAAAGACGTCAACGACAGACAGAGATCTTATATCGAAAACGAAGTCGTCGTAGACAAACTCTTCAGATTCCTTAAAGAGAACAACGAGATAGCGTAACGGCGTAAATTTTATAACGACTGAAGAAACGGGGGTAATTATGGCAATTACCCCGTTTTTAATCGATAAGGAGAATTGTATGGCATTGATACCCATGGTCGTGGAGCAGACCGACAGAGGCGAACGCTCTTACGATATTTATTCAAAGTTGCTCGAAGAGAGAATAATTTTCATTACGGGCGAAATAAACGACGCGCTTGCGAATACCGTCGTCGCGCAACTTCTGTATCTCGAGGCGAAAGATTCGACCAAAGATATAGACGTGTATATCAACAGTCCGGGCGGCAGCGTTACGGCGGGGCTTGCGATTTACGATACGATGAATTTCATCAAGTGCGGCGTTTCGACCATATGTATCGGTATGGCGGCGAGTATGGCGGCGTTTTTGCTTTCCAGCGGAGAAAAAGGCAAGAGGTTCGCTTTGCCGTCAAGCGAAATAATGATACATCAGCCTCTCGGCGGCGCGCAGGGTCAGGCGAGCGACATAAAAATACAGGCAGAGCATATTTTAAGCCTGAAAAAGCGGCTTAACGAAATTCTTGCCAAAAATACAGGCAAACCCTACGAACAGATCGAAATCGATACCGACAGAGACAACTATCTCACCGCGGAAGAGGCTCTTTCGTACGGGCTTATCGACAGGATTTTCGTAAAGAGATAAAGGAGAATATATGGCGAATAACGACAAACGCGGAGACGACCTCTTCTGTTCGTTCTGCGGAAAACCCAAAGAACTGGCTAAAAAACTGATAGCGGGTCCTAACGGGGTTTATATCTGCGACGAATGCATAGACATCTGTAAAGAGGTTCTCGAAAACGACGAGGCGAAAGAGGAAAAGCAGGCTGTAAGACTGCTTAAACCCAAGGAAATAAAAGCCGAACTCGACAAGTACATCGTCGGGCAGGAAAAGGCTAAAAAGGTACTTTCGGTCGCGGTTTATAATCATTATAAAAGAGTAAACAGTCTGAGCGGTAAAAAGAGCAAAGACGACACCGAAATCGAGAAGAGCAACGTGCTTTTGCTGGGACCTACCGGTTCGGGCAAGACGCTGTTTGCGAGAACGCTTGCCAGAATTCTCAACGTTCCGTTCGCCGTTGCCGACGCCACGACTCTGACCGAGGCGGGATACGTCGGCGAGGATGTCGAAAATATCCTGCTTAAACTTATTCAGAACGCCGATTACGACGTCGAAAGAGCGCAGAAAGGCATAATTTACATCGACGAAATCGATAAAATCGCAAGGAAGAGCGAGAACGTTTCCATAACCCGCGACGTCAGCGGCGAGGGCGTTCAGCAGGCTCTTCTTAAGATTATCGAATCTACGATAGCGTCCGTTCCCCCGCAGGGAGGAAGAAAACACCCCCAGCAGGAATTTATCCGCATCGATACGACGAACATACTGTTCATCTGCGGCGGGGCGTTCGTCGGGCTGGATAAAATCGTCGGCAGACGCAAGGATTCGTCGTCGCTCGGGTTTGCGGGCAAACTCAAAGAAGAGGTGGAATCGTCGGACGCGTACGTCGACGAAATTCAGCCGCAGGATCTGACCAAATTCGGTCTTATCCCCGAGTTTGTCGGCAGAATGCCGATAGTCGTCGGATTGCATGCCCTCGACGAAACCGCTCTCGTCAAAATCATGACCGAGCCGAAAAACGCGATAGTCAAGCAGTACAAGAAACTCGTGGGGTTGGACAAAGTCGAACTCGTCGTGACAGACGATGCCGTAAGGGAGGTCGCGAAACGCGCGATTGCGCTTAAAACCGGCGCGAGAGGACTCAGAACGATTTTCGAGAATCTTATGCTTGAAAGCATGTACGACATTCCGTCCGAAGAAAACGTCGAAAAAGTCGTCATCGACAAAGACGTCGTACTCGGCAACAAACAACCCGATATAATCAGAAAAGAAATAGCGTAACGTCGGCGACGACGAATGAAAAAGCCTGCGTCCGAGATTTACTCTCGGACGCAGGC
>ERZ831979.2417-NODE-2417-length-12849-cov-4.348835_pt1 | contig 12849 bp, 5 predicted proteins | sample MGYA00519952_ERZ831979 | MGnify/ENA primary metagenome ERZ831979 (study PRJEB31850, sample SAMEA3708723) | human gut metagenome | biome: human gut; feature: human-associated habitat; material: faeces | place: China | collected 2014 ...
CTAAAACACTGTTGGGTTGGGATCCACGTAAAACATCATTCGAAGAACTGGTAAGTATCATGGTTCGCCACGATATGGAGAAAGTGAGACGAATGATTGCTACCAAACATTAAAACTTGCTTTACTAATAGAATGGAAAAGAATGCAAAGATATATGTAGCAGGACACCGCGGACTTGTGGGATCTGCTATCTGGAAGAATTTGCAGGATAAAGGATACACCAATCTGGTAGGCCGCACTCACAAAGAGCTTGATCTGCTGGATGGCACGGCTGTCCGTAATTTTTTCGATGAAGAACAACCGGAATATGTATTCCTTGCTGCTGCCTTTGTGGGTGGTATCATGGCGAACAGCATCTACCGTGCCGACTTTATCTATAAGAATCTGCAGATTCAACAGAATATTATCGGAGAGAGTTTCCGTCACAACGTGAGAAAGTTGCTCTTCCTCGGCAGTACGTGTATTTATCCACGCGATGCCGAACAGCCGATGAAAGAAGATGTATTGCTTACTTCACCGTTAGAATATACCAACGAGCCGTATGCAATCGCCAAAATTGCCGGACTGAAAATGTGCGAGAGCTTCAACCTGCAATATGGAACGAACTACATCGCTGTGATGCCGACAAATCTCTACGGTCCGAATGATAATTTCGACTTGGAACGCAGTCATGTACTGCCTGCCATGATTCGGAAAATCCATCTGGCACACTGTCTGAAAGAAGGAAACTGGGAAGCTGTACGCAAGGATATGAACCTGCGTCCGGTGGAAGGCATCAACGGCGACAGCAGCAAAGAGGACATTCTGAATATCCTCCGGAAATACGGCATCAGCGAAGAAGAAGTGAGATTATGGGGTACCGGCACCCCCTTGCGCGAATTCCTCTGGAGCGAGGAGATGGCAGATGCCAGCGTCTTCGTCATGGAACACGTCGACTTCAAAGATACCTTCAAGCCGGGCGACAAGGAAATCCGCAACTGTCACATCAATATCGGTACGGGCAAGGAAATCACTATCCGCCAGTTGGCAGAGCTGATTGTCAACACCGTAGGCTATCAGGGCCGGTTGACCTTCGACACTTCCAAACCCGACGGCACCATGCGCAAACTGACCGATCCCGGTAAGTTACATGCATTGGGATGGCATCATAAGATTGATATCGAGGAAGGTGTGCAACGCATGTACCGATGGTACTTGGGAAAGTAATTAGTGACGTCTGATTAGCCATGAATGCCATACGGTACAAGGTGGGAACTGTATTGTTTATATTGCTGATACTTTTATCAGGTATCAGCCCAACCATGAATGCCATGATAGCTCCCGTGACCTATTCCGTTCGCGGCAAAGTCATCGACAGACAGTCCAGACAACCCGTGGCCTACGCCAACGTTTTCGTTGCCGGCATCCCCGGGAAAGGGGCATCCACCGATTCACTCGGCACATTCAAGATAGAGCAGGTACCTCCGGGCATCTATAGCCTTGAGGCATCCTGCATAGGATACCAGACTGTTTCCACCCCCGAATATATCGTTTCAGCCTCAACCCCGTTCATCGAGATAGAGATGGAAGAGGATGCCAATCTGCTGAACACAGTAGTGGTGGTGCCTTCCCCCTTCCGGCGAAATATCGAAAGCCCGGTCAGCATGCGTATCATCGGCTTGCAGGAAATAGAGAAAAGTCCCGGAGCCAACCGGGATGTTTCGCGCATCGTACGCTCCTATCCCGGCGTCTCTTTCTCTCCCATCGGCTATCGCAACGACTTGATTGTTCGGGGCGGTTCTCCTTCCGAAAACCGCTTTTATATGGATGGCATCGAAATCCCCAACATCAACCACTTTGCCACTCAGGGTGCATCCGGAGGACCGGTAAGTATTGTCAATGCCGACCTGATACGCGAGATTACATTTTATACGGGCGCCTTCCCCGCCAACCGCTCCGGAGCCTTGAGTTCCGTCCTCGACTTCCAACTCAAGGACGGAAATCCGGACAAGCAGGCGTTCAAAGCCACCATCGGCGCATCGGAAGTCTCGCTCAGCGGAGCAGGCCATCTGGGGCAGCGCACCACTTATCTGTTCTCCGCACGCCAGTCCTACCTGCAACTTTTGTTCAAGGCTTTGGGACTGCCCTTCCTGCCCAATTTCATTGACGGACAATTCAAAACAAAAACCCGTTTCAACGAGCACAGCGAGCTGACCCTGCTTGGTCTTGCAGGCATTGACAAGATGAAACTGAATACCGATGAAAAAGGAGAAGATGCCGAATATCTGCTCAGCTATCTCCCCACTATCCATCAGGAAACATTCACTCTCGGAGCCTCTTACAGACACTACAATGGAAGGCACGTACAATCCCTTATACTGAGCCATAACTACCTGAACAACCGCAATCTGAAATACCGCAACAACGATGACTCTTCCGAAGACAACCTGACCCTGCGCCTACGCTCCACAGAGCAAAAGACCACCCTGCGTTTTGAAAACCAAACGCGCTTGGGAGCATGGACCCTAAAAGAAGGAGCAGAACTGAACAACTCCATCTATACAAACCACAGCAGGCAAAGACTATACGGCAGTCATTCGGGTACGCTCTCCATCTACGAAACCTCACTCAACATCTTCGGCTGGGGGGCTTTCTTCTCTTCCAACTATACCACCGCCGACAAGCGTCTGGCCCTTTCTGCCGGTATCCGTATGGATGGCAACACTTACAACCGAAAGATGCGGCAGCTATGGAAACAGTTCTCCCCACGCCTCTCTGCATCCTACAAACTCTCGGAACAATGGACCCTGAGCGGAAGTACCGGCCTCTACCACCAATTGCCTCCCTACACCGCTTTGGGATATAAAGACAATGAAGGGCAATATCTCAACAAAAACCTGAAGTACATGCAGGTCTTTGAAAGCAGCCTCGGTGTGGACTGGCACCTGCAAGACCGGTTCATGGTTTCTGCAGAAGGTTTCTTCAAGCGTTACAGCCGTATGCCACTTTCCCTCCAAGACAACATTCCGTTGGCATGCAAAGGAAACGATTACGGTGTCACCGGCAACGAAGCACTCGTCCCTACAGCCAGCGGCAGGGCCTACGGACTGGAAACCATGTTCCGCTGGCAGGCATCCGGCAAGTTCAATCTCGTATCCTCCTTCACCTTATACCGCAGCGAATACCGCAACCGTTCAAATGGAGACTTCATTCCATCTGCCTGGGACAACCGTTTCATACTCAACATGAGCGGTACATACAACCTGCCCCGGCGCTGGAGCATAGGAGGCAAGCTAAGCTATATAGGCGGCAGCCCCTACACTCCCTATGATGAAGACAAATCATCACTCGTAGAAGCATGGGATGCCAAAGGACAGCCCTACTACGACTATGCGTACTATAATACCGGGCGGCTTCCCAACTTTGCCCAGTTAGACTTGCGTGTGGACAAGTCCTTCTACTTCCATCACTGCATGATAGGAATCTATCTGGACATACAGAATATCACCGGCAACAAACTGAAGCAGCCGGATGTGATAATGAGTACGGGCATCATCGAAAATCCGTCTGCTCCTGTTGCCGAACAGCGCTATAAAATGAAATACCTCAAGCAGGAAAGCGGCACTATCCTGCCTACTTTAGGTATAACTGTCGAATTTTAACAAATAGCCACCATAAAAACTATTTTCCTTATAAAAGTTTGCTTTCTATATATAAACCCTTATATTTGCACAATTTTCAACCAAATGTGCAATTAATATCATGGAACAAAGTTTTATCGCCTATATAGAGAATAGCATAAAGGAAAATTGGGATTTAGACGCTCTGACCGACTACAAGGGAGCAACTCTACAATATAAGGACGTAGCCCGCAAAATAGAAAAGCTGCATATCATTTTCGAGGCAAGCGGCATCAAGAAAGGCGATAAGATTGCCGTCTGTGGCCGCAACAGTTCCCACTGGGGCGTAACGTTCCTCGCAACATTGACCTACGGTGCGGTAATCGTCCCCATCCTTCACGAGTTCAAGGCAGACAATGTACACAACATCGTGAACCATTCCGAAGCCAAACTGCTTTTCGTAGGCGACCAGGTTTGGGAAAACCTCAACGAAAGTGCCATGCCGCTGCTGGAGGGCATCATGATGATGGCAGACTTCTACATTCTTGTCTCCCGCAGCGAAAAGTTGGACTATGCCCGCGAACATCTCAACGAAATGTTCGGTAAAAAATACCCCAAGAACTTCCGCAAGGAGCATGTCAGTTATCACAAGGACCAGCCCGACGAACTGGCGGTCATCAACTATACATCCGGCACCACCAGTTACTCCAAAGGAGTGATGCTGCCCTACCGCAGCCTTTGGTCAAACACCACTTTTGCTTTCGAAGTATTGCCGCTGAAAGCCGGTGACAAGATTGTCTCCATGCTGCCAATGGCACATATGTACGGACTTGCATTCGAGTTTCTGTATGAATTCGCCGTAGGTTGCCACATATTCTTCCTCACTCGTATGCCCAGCCCCAAAATCATTTTCCAGGCTTTCACCGAAGTGAAGCCTAACCTGATTGTGGCTGTTCCGCTCATTATCGAAAAGATTATAAAGAAGAGCGTACTGCCCAAGCTGGAAACTCCCGCCATGAAGCTGTTGCTGAAAGTACCCATCATCAATGACAAGATAAAGGCGACCGTACGCGAACAAATGATTCAAGCCTTTGGCGGAAACTTTGCAGAAGTCATTGTAGGAGGAGCTGCCTTCAACCAGGAAGTGGAGCAGTTCTTAAAGATGATAGATTTCCCCTATACGGTAGGCTATGGAATGACGGAATGCGGCCCCATCATCTGTTACGAGGATTGGACCCGCTTCAAACCCGGTTCTTGCGGAAAGGCCGCACCGCGTATGGAGGTGAAAATCCTATCATCCGATCCCGAAAACATTCCGGGAGAGATTGTCTGCCGTGGTCCCAATGTCATGCTGGGTTACTACAAGAACGACGAGGCCACCGTACAGGTACTCGACAAAGACGGCTGGCTGCACACCGGAGACCTTGCCCTGATGGATGCCGAAGGCAACGTAAGCATCAAGGGACGCAGCAAGAACATGCTCCTTGGTCCGAGCGGTCAGAATATCTACCCGGAAGAGATAGAAGACAAACTGAACAATATGCCGTATGTAGCCGAAAGCATCATCGTGCAGCAGAATGAGAAACTGGTAGGTCTGGTTTACCCCGACTTCGATGATGCCTTTGCCCATGGGCTGAACAATGACGACATCGAACGCGTCATGGAGGAAAACCGTGTGGCACTGAATGCAGAACTGCCCGCATACAGCCAGATATTCAAAATGAAAATCTATCCTGAAGAATTTGAAAAAACGCCGAAGAAATCTATCAAACGCTTCTTGTATCAGGAGGCCAAAGGATAATGTAAAAAAACAATTAAACTACAACCTATCTAACCCTTTCTAAATTATTATCTAAATGAGAAACGAATTATTATTATCCGCCATGCTTCCGATATGCGGAATGGCGGGAGAAGCGTATGGCATGCCGCCTGGGGATGCCGTACCTGCTCCAAAAGAGCAGCCAAACATCATTCTGTTCCTAGTGGATGACATGGGATGGCAAGACACGTCCCTCCCCTTTTGGACACAGCGTACCAAGTACAACGATACGTACCATACTCCCAACATGGAACGGATGGCTACACAAGGCAAAATGTTTACGCAGGCCTATGCATGCAGCATCAGTTCACCTACGCGTGTCAGCCTTTTTACGGGAATGAATGCTGCCAGGCATCGAGTCACCAGTTGGACCCTCCGCAAGAACACTACCCATGAACAACCCGACTCGGTCATGATTTATCCGGAATGGAACGTTAACGGCATTTGTCAAGAGCCTGGCGTGGAACGGACCACACAAGTCACCTCCCTGGCCGAAGTGCTCAAAGACCATGGCTATCACACCATTCATTGCGGAAAAGCCCACTTCGGTGCTGAAGGCACTCCCGGAGCCGACCCGTTGAAAATGGGGTTTGAAGTGAACATAGCCGGACATGCTGCCGGTTCACCTGCCAGCTACTATGGCAAGGAGAATTTCGGCAACAAAACAGACGGTAAAAGCCCGCTGGCTGCCGTACCCGGTCTGGAGAAATATCATGGAACCGACACTTTCCTAAGTGAAGCCCTTACCATAGAGGCCATGAAGGCCCTGGACGATGCACAGCAGACTGACAAGCCATTCTTTCTGTACATGGCACACTATGCCATCCATACCCCTATACAACCTGACATGCGTTTCTACCAGAAGTACCTGGACAAAGGCCTTCCTCCGGTAGAAGCTGCCTATGCTACTCTCATTGAGGGTATGGACAAAAGTCTGGGAGACATTATGGATTATCTGGACAAGAACAACCTGACGGAAAACACTATCCTCATCTTCATGTCCGACAATGGCGGTTTGGCGGCCCATACCCGCGCCGGACAACTGCATGTCCAGAACTATCCGCTCAACAGTGGTAAAGGTTCCGCCTACGAAGGAGGCATACGTGAACCGATGATTGTCCGCTGGCCGGGCATCGTAGCGCCCCAAACCCAATGCGACCATTACCTGATGATAGAGGACTTCTTCCCCACCATCCTTGAGATGGCAGGCGTAGACAACTATACAACCGTACAGCAACGCGACGGCATCAGTTTCATGCCATTGCTCACCGGAAAAGGTAAAATGAAAGACCGTGATATCTACTGGCATTATCCCAATAGCTGGGGTCCTTCCGGCCCGGGCATCGGAGCCACTTGCTCCATCCGTTCGGGCGAGTGGAAGCTGGTGTATTATTTCGGTGACGGTAGACGGGAACTTTTCAACATCCCCGCCGACATCAGTGAAAAACATGATATGGCCCGAGAGAAGCCTGAAGTTGTCAAAGAGTTGTCACGGAAATTAAGTAATTACCTCCGGTCTGTGGATGCGCAGCGCCCTCTGTTGCGTGCCACCCGCCAACCAGCTCCCTGGCCGGACGAAATATAGAAAAAAGTATGAAACGAAACCTTTCCCTCCTCCTTGTGTCCCTGCTTTTTGCAGGGACAGCTCTTGCCCAAGAACATAATCCGGGCAGCGTACAGCCGGATACGATTCAGAAATCCTCCGAGAAATCTTTCCGGAAACAACGCTCTCCACGAACAGACCATGGCCCGGTAGGTATCAATATCTCCTTATGGAAAAACATCTCCACACAGCGGACTGATACCATAGGAAGCACCTGCTTCAATCTGGGTGTGTTCTCCTCCATGAACCGTCTGAATGGCCTCGGCATGAATATTCTTGGCAGTGTAACCGGCAGGGATGTGAACGGTGTACAGATGGCAGGTCTGTCAAATATGGTGGGGGGAAGCATGCGAGGCATGCAGATAGCAGGAATTACCAACATCAATGGCAACAACCTTATCGGAGTATCCGTTTCGGGACTGGTAGGTATCACCGGAAACCATGCGCAAGGCGTCATCATTTCCGGTCTGGCAAACATCAGTGGGGACTATAATCGTGGCGCCTCCATAGGCGGCCTGTTGAATATCAGCGGAGAAGGTGCTTCCGGCATACACTTTGCCGGACTCGCCAATATTTCCGGTGGAAATTTCAAAGGATTTTCAGGGGCCGGCCTGCTAAGTGTAATCGGTGAAGACTTGAATGGCATGCAGATGTCCGCCCTTACCAACATCACCGCCGGAGATATGACCGGTGTTCAGGTTTCCGGCCTGGGCAATGTGGTGGGTGGTACAGCCCGAGGATTACAAATAGGCGCTGCCAATATGGCCATACGTGCCAAAGGGCTTCAAATAGGTCTATTCAACTACTACAAAGAAAAATTAGATGGTTTCCAGTTGGGATTAGTCAATGCCAATCCCCAAACAAAAGTTCAACTGATGTTTTTCGGTGGTAATGCCACCAAGCTGAATGTAGGTGCCCGTTTCAAGAACCGGCTCTTCTATACCATCCTCGGTGGCGGTACCCATTATCTGGATTTTGGCGATAAGTTTTCCGCTGCCCTCTTCTACCGTGCCGGTCTTGAATTACCGCTCTACAAACAGCTGTTCATCAGCGGAGATCTGGGATACCAACATATAGAAACCTTCAAGAACAAGGACTACGGCATTCCGGCACGTCTCTATGCCCTCCAGGCACGTGTCAATCTGGAATACCACCTGACCGAGCGCTTTGGCATATTCCTCACCGGCGGTTATGGCGGCAGCCGCTACTACACCCAAGGGAAAACCTATGACAAAGGCATCATTGTAGAGGGCGGGGTGACGATACTGAAATTATAAATTATTGTTTCTCCTTAATCAGCCCCGTCCTATACGCCACCAGCAGTTTCATCAAATCCTGAATCTGCGTAACGAGTTCACTTCCTTTATCCGTATCCTTCACCATCATACGCTGCGAATTGAATTCGACAACCAGGGTTGTAGACTTGATGTCTTGTCCTTCTTCAATGGCTTTCTGACGGCTCTGGAACGGCTCATGCTGCACCAACTGCAAGCCGTGGGAATGATATACCAGCGTATATCCCGCAATTCCCGTTTCCGGCTGATAGGCTTTTGAAAAACCACCGTCAATCACCAGCAGCTTACCATCCGCTTTGATGGGTTTCTCACCTTTAATGGTCTTTACCGGTACATGTCCGTTGATGATATGCGAATGTGGCCCCGGCTTCACGCCGAACTCTTCAAGAATGCGGTCACACACCTCAGCCTCGTTGCGCAAAGCATAGTAATGCCCTTTCGTCTCCTTATGCAATGTTTTGTCGGCCACAAAATAGCGTTCAAAGGTAGCCATCTTGTCTTTATCGAAGGAAGGGGCATCCGGTCCGCACCACATGTACCAGACATAATCCAGTGCAAACTGTTTCTCGTCCGAACCGTCCTCGTCAAAGTAAGCGGTACGTATCAGCTGGTCGGTCTTTTTCAGCAACTTACGTCCCCAGTATTCCTTTTGGCCGATGCGGACATGTTTAAAACTGCCGTCCGCATTCAGAGGCACGGAAGCATGATAAAGCAGGTTACTGTTGCACACCAGATACATGCCGCCATACGTAAACAAGCAGCGCATGTGCTTCTTCATCTTCTCGCTGTTCATGAAAGAAGAATGAATCCGGTGCATCAGTTCGCGCTCTTCGTCCGACAGACGATACGGGTCCGCCGGGTCTACGGTGGGGAAATTCACATCGCGCAACGGATATTCCTTGCCTTCGTATACAAACACACCACGCTCGAAATCCACCAGATGCAGCAGTTTCCGGTTCTCCATACCGAACTCAGGACGGCGGCTGATGATTTCCGCCTCCAGTTTCAACTGGATAACCGTAATCGCCTTGTGCATCTGTGTAATCAGCCGCAAGGTCTTCTCATTGTATTCCGCATCGGCAAAGTTCATTTTCGGCGCAAAGATGGTGCAAGGGTCATCCGCATAGGTATCCATGGCAAACGTTGCAAGCGGCAACAGATTGATGCCATAACCATCCTCCAGCGTTGCTAAATTGGCATAGCGCATCGACATACGGATTACGTTGGCTATACAAGCATCATTACCTGATGCGGCACCCATCCACAGAATATCGTGGTTACCCCATTGGATGTCGAAATTATGATAATCACAGAGAGTATCCATGATAATATGCGCACCCGGTCCGCGGTCGTATATATCGCCCACGATATGCAGCGAGTCGATGGTCAAGCGCTGGATAAGGTTGCACATCGCCACAATAAAATCATCCGCACGCTTCGTAGAGATAATGGTACTGATTATGACATTGATATAGGCATGCTTGTTAGGTTCGATGCTCGATTCGTGCAACAGCTCTTGAATGATATACGAGAACTCTGCTGGAAGTGCCTTGCGTACTTTCGAACGGGTATATTTGGACGAAACGTTCTGGCATACTTTTACCAACTGGTTCAGTGTTATCAAATACCAGTCATCCAGGTCCGTTTCCTGCTCCTTGATAAGTTGCAGCTTCTCTTCCGGATAATAAATTAACGTACAGATTTCCTTCTTCTCACTTTCGCGCAGTGTATGCCCGAATATTTCGTTCACCTTACGTTTCACTGCCCCCGATGCATTCTTCAGCACATGCTGAAAAGCCTCATACTCGCCATGAATATCCGTCAGAAAATGCTCTGTACCTTTCGGCAGATTCAGAATGGCCTCCAGATTGATGATTTCTGTACTGGCATCAGCAATGGTAGGAAAACTGCGTGATAATAATTGCAAATAACGCAAGTCATTGACAATACTTTCCGGAGTTATATTTCCCATAGTTATTTAATTGATAGTTGATAATTGACAGTTGATAATATCCCTCATTCTTCATTATCCATTAATGAAGAACATGAGCAGCACTTGGGCTATAATTACCCGTAGAAACATGCACAGCGGATAAACCGTAGCATAAGCTACAGACGGATTGTCTCCCGGAATGGTGTCGTTGGCGTAGTTCAGCGCCATGGGGTTTGCCATGCTTCCGCACAGCATACCCGCCATTGTTCCGAAATCTATCTTCAGCCACTTGAAGGTAACGATACCCATAATCAATACCGGAACCACAGTCAACGCAAAACCCGTAGCAATCCATAACAGCCCTTCCGGCCGGAATACCGTATCGAAGAAATGGGCACCTGCATCCAGTCCCAGGCAAGCCAGGTAAAGAGACAATCCCAATGCACGGAGCATCAGGTTCGCACTGCGCGTAGTATAAGTCACCATGTGCATCCTCGGACCGAATGTCCCGATAAGAATACCTACGATGATAGGGCCTCCTGCCAATCCGAGCCGCACGGGAGCGCTGATGCCGGGAATGGAAATAGGAATTGCTCCCAAAGCCAGACCGATGACAATGCCGATAAATACCGCCACCAAGTTCGGTTCCTTCAGGCTTTTCACAGCATTGCCCAGCACCTTCTCCACATTTTGTATAGCAGCGGCTTCGCCCACTACGGTCAGGCGGTCACCCAATTGCAAGGTCAGTTCCGCTGTGGCCAGCAGCTGCACGCCGCTACGATAAACCCGGCTGATATTGATACCGTAATGATTACGCAGATGGAGAGAACCCAGCTTCTTGCCGTTCAACTCCGGGCGCGTCACCACGATACGTTGCGAAATCAACTGGCTGTCTATGGCATTCCAGTCTATATCTTCCTTGTTCCAATCAGTATGCTCCTGCTCGCCGAAAAGCACGGTCAGAGCCGGCGTATTTTTCTCCGAGGTAATCCCCAGCAGGCGGTCACCTTCCTTTATAATCTTTTCCGAGGTAGGAATACTCACATTCCCATCCCGCCACAAGCGGGAAATCACGAACTTCGGATAGCTGTTCAGCCCGCCTATTTCCTTGATACTCTTGTTGAAGATGGCAGGATTGTGCACCTGGAACGCAACAATGTAAGGCTTGTTCACGTCATCCTTCTCTTTCAATTCCAGGTCTTCCTTATGCGCCAGCGTCTTACGGATGAACAGTACGGCCAGAATGACCCCTACCACCCCCAGCGGATATGCCACCGCACACCCCAAAGCAGGGGTACTGGACTCCAATCCCATCTGTTTCAATGTCTGCTGTGCCGCACCGAGTGCCGGTGTGTTTGTCGTGGCACCGCAAAGTATGCCCACCATATCCGGCAGGGATACTCCCAACCCATAGCTGCCCAGTACAGTCAGCAGGGTGCCGATAAGCACTACACCCGTGGCGAGCATATTCAGTTGTACCCCTCCTTTACGGAAAGAGCTGAAAAAACCCGGTCCCACCTGCAAACCCAAAGCATACACAAATATCACCAGCCCGAAGCTTTCCGCATAATTCAGCATCTGCGGGTCTATGGACAACCCGAAATGCCCGGCAATGATGCCGGCAAAGAATACAAACGTCACTCCCAATGAAATGCCGCAAACATGTATCTTCCCCAATCCCAATCCGATAGCAGAAATCAGTGAGAGTACCACAACCGCCTGCAAGGCGGAGTGCTCGACGAATAAACTATATAGCCAGTCCAATGTGCATTCTATTTTACAGTTTCAGGCTGCAAAGATAGTGCAAACCTCATGCAAAATAAAACGAACCCGTCTATTTTTTATGCGGCAGCACTTCTAAAAAAGGGATACGATACAATAAATCCCTGCTGCCAGCAAAGCACTGACGGGGATAGTCAGCACCCAAGCGGTCATCAGACTCTTCGTAACTCCCCAACGCACAGCCGAAAGCCGCTTCGTGGCCCCTACTCCGATAATAGCTCCCGTAATGGTGTGTGTCGTACTTACCGGAATCTTCAGATACTCCGTCAGATAAAGCGTAAACGCACCGGCAGTTTCCGCAATCACCCCTTCCAGTGGCGTCACCTTCGTAATCTTAGTCCCCATGGTCTTCACAATCTTCCACCCGCCGGACATGGTACCGAGTGAAATGGCCGTAAAACAAGAGAATGCCACCCAGTCCGGCAGGTCATCAATACTGTTTATCCCCATTCCCAGTCCTTCCGAATGTCCGGCTATCATAGCCGCAGCAATGATACCCATTACCTTCTGTGAATCATTCAGACCGTGCCCGATGCTGAACAAAGCCGAAGACACCAGCTGCAGTTTCTTGAACCACACCTCGGCCGTATGGGGATGCGCCCTGCGGCAAATGTACAAGACCAACAACGTAAAACCAAATGCCACCACCATACCAATCAAGGGAGCCAGAAAAATGAATGCCGCAATCTTCAGAATGATACTCAACTGGATGGCCTCAAAACCGTGTGCCATGATGGCAGCTCCGGCAAAACCTCCGATAAGCGTGTGCGAAGAAGAGGAAGGGATTCCCTTCCACCAAGTGAACAGATTCCAGGCAA
>ERZ831979.2420-NODE-2420-length-12822-cov-5.815070_pt1 | contig 12822 bp, 7 predicted proteins | sample MGYA00519952_ERZ831979 | MGnify/ENA primary metagenome ERZ831979 (study PRJEB31850, sample SAMEA3708723) | human gut metagenome | biome: human gut; feature: human-associated habitat; material: faeces | place: China | collected 2014 ...
CTGAACTCTGCCGGTGACGTGGAATTTGCCGCCACCGCCGAGTATCACCAGTGGCTCAAGGAGGGCAAGCCTCTGCCGGCTTTCCTGAAGGGCTGATCGTATCCCAGCACAAACAAAGCAGCCGCTGCACGAGAAAGTGCAGCGGCTGCTTTGTTTGTTGTAATGAAATTCACCCAAACAGCACCACAGCGTAGCTTACGCCTTTGTCTACCACGTAGGCAACGCCCAGTTTGGTCTTGCCCTCTGCGGCCTTAGTCATAGCTTCGGGATAAGTGCCGTCCTTCGGCAGAACAAAGGTAATGTTCGACGTGCCGTTGGTTTCCAAACCACCGTCGATTACAATTGCAAAGCCCGGGATAAAGTCATTTACGCCCATGCCGCCGCCGATGCCCTTACCGATGCCCATGCTGTCAAAGGCATAGGCGTAGTCACCCTGCTTCAGGTAGGTTTTTGCGACGTTATCTACATTATCATACCGGTAAAGCTCCGTCTTTTCCGGGATCCAGCAGGACTGCGAGGTGCCGGCGACCCAGTAGGCAATATAGTAAGCTTTTTCGCTCAGTTCCTTATCGTAGGTCACGCCGAATCTGGTGCACAGCGCCTTTACGCTTTTGCTTTCGGCGTTCGAGCGCTTAGCGCCCATGGGTGCGCCCACGCTGGCATCGCAGGCGGTGAACACGGTCAGTGCCATCAAGCCGACCAGCAGGCAGGCCAGCAGTTTTTTCCAGTTTTTCATAGAACGATGCTCCTTTCTGTTCCGGGGTCGTTGCTTTTTGCTTTCTTCTGCATCCATGATACCTTTTTTTAGCGGGAAATGCAATCGTTTTGGCGCAAAAAAACAGGCTGCCGTGCAAAAAACACGGCAGCCTGCGGAAAAAGCTTTATTTTGCGTACTCCACAGCGCGGCTCTCGCGGATGACGTTGACCTTGATCTGGCCGGGGTAATCCAGCGTATCCTCGATCTTTTTGGCGATAGCGCGTGCCAGCAGGATGACCTGATCGTCGCTGATGACGTCGGGCTTGACCAGAATGCGCACCTCGCGGCCTGCCTGTACGGCAAAGGCCTGCTCCACGCCCTCGAAGCTGGAGGAGATCTCCTCCAGATTTTCCAGACGCTTGACGTAGCTTTCCACGTTCTCGCGGCGGGCACCCGGGCGGGCGGCGCTGATGGCGTCGGCAGCCTGAATGATGAAGGCCAGCGGGGTCTTGGGCTCCACGTCGCCGTGGTGTGCCTCAATGGCGTGGATGATCTGGGTGTTCTCCTTGTACTTGCGGCAGATGTCCACGCCGATCTGGACGTGGCTGCCCTCGATCTCGTGATCCAGTGCCTTGCCGATATCATGCAGCAGACCGGCGCGGCGCGCCATGGTGACGTTCACGCCCATCTCGCCTGCCAGCAGACCGGCCACCCAAGCCACTTCCATGCTGTGGGTCAGGGCGTTCTGGCCAAAGCTGGTGCGGTACTTCAGCCGGCCGATCAGCTTGATCAGGTCGGGGTGCAGACCGTGGATGCCCAGCTCCATCACTGCACGCTCGCCCTCGCGCTTCATCTGCAGTTCCAGATCGTGGCGGCACTTTTCCACCGTCTCCTCGATGCGGGCGGGGTGGATACGGCCATCGCCGATCAGGCGCTCCAGCGTCATGCGGGCCACCTCGCGGCGGGTCTGGTCGAAGGAGGACAGGGTAATGGCCTCCGGGGTATCGTCGATGATCAGGTCCACACCGGTGGCGGTTTCCAGCGCACGGATGTTGCGGCCCTCGCGGCCGATGATGCGGCCCTTCATCTCGTCACTGGGCAGCGGCACCACGCTCACGGTGGTCTCGCTGCAGTGGTCGGCGGCGCAGCGGCTCACGGCCTGACCGATCAGGTTGCGGGCGATGTTGTCGCAGTTCTCCTTCAGGTCGGTCTCATAGGCGGCAATGCGCACGGCCTTCTCGTGGGTGAGCTCCTCATCCACCTTGTGCAGCAGCACCTCGCGGGCGTCCTCCTGGCTCAGGCCGGCCAGCGTTTCCAGACGCTCCATCTCCTTGGCGCGCAGGGCGTCGATCTCGGCCAGACGGGCGTCGGCCTCGGCGGTACGCTTCTTCAGGTCCTCTTCCTTGCGCTCCAGGGCTTCGGTCTTGCGGTCCAGGGCATTTTCCTTCTGGTCAATGCGGTTTTCCTGACGGCTGATCTCAGCACGGCGCTGTTTGATCTCCTTGTCGGCCTCTGCCTTCTGGGCATCGACCTCGGCCTTCAGCTTGAAGGCCTCGTCCTTGGCTTCCAGAACCGCTTCCTTGCGCTTCTGGTCTGCGGTCTTGATCGCTTCGTTCACCAGGCGGGTCGCCTCGGCTTCGGCGCTGCCGATCTGTGCTTCGGCGGTCTTTTTCCGGTTGTTGTAACCAACAAAATAGCCCGCAGCTGCACCGACAACACCCACGATCAGGGCCACGATCACTTCGATCGCGGTCATCGTGTTCACTCTCCTTTGTTCTGATTTTTCATTCAGGTTCAAACAAGCAGGAGACGCTGTGCGGCAGGCTGTGGGCAACGATCTATAAGGGAGCCTTCCATGCAAAAAGTGACAACAAAAATCACACGCGCAGGCAGACCCTGCACGGGCATTGCGGCTTTTTTCTATCCGGTTCTGGCTTATATAAAACAGGCGCGCTTCGCCTGTGGAGAAACTCCGGTCACGGGGACGACCTGCACACAGCGTCTTTTATTCCATACTACTAATTATATTACGAAACATTTGCACGCTTGTCAAGAGAAAACCGGTTCCCGCCGCATATTTTTTGTGCACATGGCCGATTTTATGCCGCAAAAACCCCGGTGCATCTGCATACACCGGGGCTCATTCTGCATCATTATTCCAGATACATCCTCCGCAGGCGCATCCGCCGGGCGGGAGTCAGGCCGTACTCCCGGGCCAGATACTCCTCCGCGCTACCGCACGCTTCCCGGATGACCTGCAGCACATAGGGTGCCGCACCCGGATCCACGCCCGCCTGTGTGCAGAACCGCATCCGCTTGGACGGGTCGGCGGCGATCTCTTCCGCATGGCCCGCCAGAAGGGCGTCGATCTCGGCCTTGCGGCAGACATTCGTCTGCACAAAGTCCGCGCAGATCGTCTCGTCGGACGCACCCAGCGCCAGCAGGATCAGCATGGCGGCCACGCCGGTGCGGTCCTTGCCGGCAGAGCAGTGGAACAGGATGGGCGTCTCGCCGGCTTCCAGCGCCCGGAACAGCTCCTTGAAGGCCTTGTTGCCGAACAGCATCTGTCGGTACATCCGGTACAGGATGTTCTCGCCCTCCCGGGCGGTGTGCATCATGCGCTCGATGTCACCGGGGGCAAAGCTGATCTCATGGCCGTCGTCGCCGCACAGGGCACAGATCTGCACCAGCCGGGCACCGTCCGGCACATAGTCCGGCTCGGCCTGGGCCTCGGCAGTGCTGCGCAGGTCCAGAATCAGCCGCAAGCCCAGCGCATCCAGCCGGGCACGGTCCGCCGGGTCGGTGAGCCGCGCGGTGCACACGCCGCGCCAGATCTGGCCCCAGCGCACGGTCTTGCCCTCATCGGCCGGATAGCCGCCCAGCTCCCGGAAGTTGGTCGCACCCGCAAAGGGCAGCTGGGTGCCAGGGGCCGGGTGCACCGGAGCGGCAGGCTTTGCCGCCGTGCTGGACAGCACCGGGAAGTTGTAGAAGGGCTTGGCCGGACGGCCCCGGCGCGGCGGCAGCGAGGCGGCCCCGCCCAGCACCTCCATCAGGTAGCTGCGCAGCAGGTCGATGTAGGCCGAGGTATAGTCCCGGCGCTGTACCAGCGACACGCACAGCGGGGGCAGGTCCTCCAGCAGCACGTCCCGCACCCGGTCCAGTTCCCGCCGGGCACCGGGCTCGTAGCGGGTCAGGCAGGTGCACAGCTGCTCCTGCACCAGATAATAGGCCTGGTAAAAGCTGGGGCCGATCTCGGCGTTGGGCGCAAACCCGGCCCGGGCACAGGCCGTCCACAGCGGACTGAACAGGTCCTGCCGCAGGCTGGGCAGCAGCACCCGCTGCCCCCGCAGGTCGGCCAGCGGGATGCTCTCCCGGTCCCAGAAGGGGTGACCGCGGGGCACCAGCAGGCAGGCAGGGTCGGCCCGCAGGGTGGTGCGGGCCAGTACCGGGGCCGCACAGCCCAGGTCGATGACCAGACCGGCGTCCAGCTCGCCCTGCTCCACGGCATCGGCCACAGCGTCGTTGTCCAGCAGGCGGAACCGCATCTCCACATGAGGGTACTGCTGGCGGAACTTGTCCAGCTGCGTTTCCAGCCCAGGCAGGTAGTCCGGCACCAGCGCCACGCTGATGCCGATGTGCACCGGCTGGGCCGACTGGATCTCGGCCCGCAGGGCGGCCTGCATCTGCTGGAACTGCTCCACCACCGGGGTGGCATGGCGCTGCAGGCTCATGCCGCGGTCGGTGAGGGTGAGCTTGTGGTGGGCACTGAGGAACAGCGGCCCGCAAAGTTCCGCTTCCAGCGCAGAGATGCTCTGCCGCAGCGCCTGCCGCGACAAAAACAGCCGCTGTGCGGCCCGGGTATAATTCATTTCTTCGCACAATACCAGAAAGTAGTGCAGCTGGCGGATGTCCATGGTTTCCTCCTGCGGATGTTTGTCATAAATAAAGAATACCGCCTTTTCCGGCAATTGTAAAGCCGGTGGACCTTCTTCCCGGTCACATTTTTTGCTGCGCTCTGCATTCCGCCGTATCACGCCGTCACATGGACCGCATTTTCCCGGACGGCATCAATGGTTTCCATCAGCTCACCGCCCATTTTGCCATCAAACAGGCGGGTGAACAGGATGGGCTGGTCGAAAGGCGGTTTCATCAGAACGGCTTTGCTTTCCACATAGCCGTTCTGCTCGATGTAATGGATGACCTTCTGCACGAAAGCGATCTGCTTTGCATTCAGTGATTCATCGTTGATGAACTTGGAGAATGCCTGCATCGCGGCCTCGTGGTCGAGCTTTGCCACCTTGCGCACCAGCAGACCAAACGGGGTATCTTTGAACTCCCGGGCATAATCTTCTTTGCTGCCCAGCTCGCTGGTGAAGATGTGTTCCAGCTCAATGTAATCGCCCTGCGAGAGCGGGATGTTCTGGGTCAGCTTGTGGATGGCCAGTGTATCGCTGCGGTGCTCCATGATGTAGCGGTTGACCCGCTCCCGGTACTCCCCGAAGTCATAACCGGAGTCCAGCGCCTTGCCCTCAGTCTGTTCCAGCACCGGGTCAGCAAGGGCAGTATAGATGGGTTTTTGCCCTTCCACACCGTCCACCAGAAACTTGACCAGCTCTCGCAGCTCCTGCCGCATTTCCTCAAAGCGGAGCAAATCGTGGGAAGTCAGGAACTCGTCCGTCTGTACTTCCCGGATGAGCGGCAGCTTGGCCTGCACCTGCGGGATGGTGGCTTTCTGTTCCAGCAGAGCAGCGGTGTTTTTCAGCTGCCGCTGTGCCCGCGTCAGCCCGGGCAGACCTTCCAGCTCACAGAGCAACAGTCCGTACACAAAATTATCGAACCGCTTGGCCGCTTCGTCCTTATCGTCCAGCGAGATAAGCGGTGCGACTTCCCGCATCAGGGTACCCTTGTCCGTTTCGGTCAGGGCTGTGAAGGCTTCCGGCTTCTGGTAGTGTTCCACGGCCTTCCGGTGCAGGCGCACGGAGACCAGTTCCGGGTTCAGTGCGCCCACCTCAGCCCGACAGGTTTCGGTGAGGATATTGCGCCAGCACTGGTATTTTTCATCCGTGTATGCACCATCCTGCAGTGCGGCGGCAATGCGTACCTGTTTGCAGAAAATGCTTTCGGACAGGCTCTTGGTGTCGGTGCTCTCGTAGCCGTTGGGCTTTTGGCGGAAGAACTCAAAGTTGCCGCAGTAGTCGAAAATCAGAAACCGCCGCTTGCCGGTATATTCGCCGTCGATGGCATCCACGCAGGCAAGGGACGGGCAGAGCCGGGTGCCCCGGCCGATCATCTGCCAGAACTTCGTTTTGCTGCGCACTTTTTTGAAGAACACCAGATTCACGCACTCCGGTACATCGATGCCTGTGTCCATCATATCCACCGAGACCGCAATAAACGGCGGCTTGTCCGGCTGTTTGAAATCGTCAATGATGGACTGCGCATAGGCGTCATCGCAGACCACCCGCTGGATGAACCCCGGGTACTGGGTCTCCAGCTGCGGGTAGAGCTTGCCGAAGCGTTCCCGGATAAACTCCGCGTGGCGCTTGTTCTGGGCAAAGATGATGGTCTTGCCGATGCGGTCGCCGCCCGCCGTCTGGATGCCCCGTTCCATCAGGTCTTGCAGCACCGTGTCCACGGTGTTGGCGTTGAAGATAAACTTATTCAGCTTTTCGGATGGGATGAAGGTGGGCAGGGTGTCGTCCTCGACGAAATCGTCCTCGTAGCGCGCCTTATCCTCCGGTGAAAGCTGGTCGTAGTGGATGCCCTCTTCTGTGAATTTCGTCTTGACCTCGTAGTTGTAGTAAGGCACCAGCACATGGTCGGTGTAGACCGCCGTGTCGTAATCGTAGGCGTAGGTGGGGATGCCGTGCTCCATCTCGAAAAAATCGTAGGTGTTGCGGTCTACATCGGTTTTCGGGGTGGCGGTCAGACCCACCAGAATCGCATCGAAATAATCAAAAATAGCGCGGTATTTTTTGAAAATGCTGCGGTGGCTCTCGTCCACGATGATGAGGTCAAAGTGAGCGGGCGAAAACAGCGGCACGCCGTCCTTGGTCTTGGCGTTGTCGATGGCGTTGAGCATGGTGGGATAGGTGGAAAACACGATGCGTGCCGCCTTGTCGTCCTTGGAGGAGCACAGGTTGCACAGGGACTGGTCAGGCAGATACTTCTTGAAGTCGTCCTTTGCCTGCTTGACCAGTGCAGTGCGGTCGGCCAGAAACAGCACATTCGTCACATGACCGCCCCGGCTCAGCACGTCGGTCAGGCTGGACGCCGTGCGGGTCTTGCCGGTGCCGGTGGCCATGACCAGCAGGTTGCGCCGGAACCCCTGCGTGATGTGGGCGCACACCGCACGGATGGCATTTTTCTGGTAGTAGCGGTCGGTGATCTTGTCGTCGATCTCAATGGTGTCCAGCGGCTTTTTCTCGGTGCGGCGGTTCATCAGCTTTTGCAAATCATCCTTGCAGAACACGCCGCTCACCGGCCGCTGCGGGCCGCTTGCTTCGTCCCAGAAATAGGTGGTGTAGCCGTTGGTGGTAAACAGCATCGGGCGGCGTCCGAATTTCTGTTCCAGACAGTCTGCATAGAGCTGCGCCTGCTTGCGCCCGATGTTGGGGTCTTTGGTGCTGCGCTTGGCCTCGATGACCGCCAGCGGCTTGCCATCCTTGCCCATGAGAACGTAATCCGCATAGCCCTTCTGCCCCAGCACGCCGTTCATGTTGTCCACTTCGTACTCCACGCGCACATCGGCATCCGCCCCGGTAAACTTCCAGCCCATGGCCTTGAGGTCGATGTCGATGATCTTCCGCCGCGTCTCGGCCTCGGTCAGGTCGGCGGCGGTAAACGTGCGGCACTGCTGATTCTGCTGTTTGCCCGCTGTGTATGCCGCCGAAAGGCTCTCCACCTGCTTGCGCAGGGCTTCCAGCTCGGCATCTTTCTGTTCCAGCAGGCTTTCCTGCTCCCGGATCTTCCGGGTGTCCAGCTCCACCTTCTCGCCGGGGATGGCGGTTTCGTCAAAGGAACGCTCCACATAGTCCGTGCCGTAGCAGTAATCCACCCACTGGATGAAATCGAACAGCCCCCGCAGGCTGAACACTGCATCCGCCGCCGACACGCTATGCCCTGTATGTACCGCCAGATTGCCCGCCTTCACGATGCTGGGCAGCACGCTCCACACGTCCCGGTCCACCGCGAACCGGAAGCTCGGCTCATGCAGTAGGGATTGCAGGTTGTCCTTGTAGGGCATCGTGATGGTCTTGTCCGCCGCATACACCCACTTCACCGCCAGCTCCAACGCCTTCCGACAGCCCACAGCGCACATGGCCGGGGAGGTGGCGAACACTTTCTCGGCTTCGATGGCGGCAGAAGAAAAGAGGGAATATTCGGGTTTGGTGGCAAGATAGGAGAAGTTGGACATGAGGGGGCTCCTTTCACACATACACAAAACTCTGTTATGACTTACTAATCTTACATTCGCTTTTAGTATAAATCACATACTCGCAAGTGAGTTCATCATGATTTGCTCCTCTAGTATCATCAGAAATTGACACTATTTGAGTTGCCGCATAGTTTCCAAAGATATTCTTCCAAATTATAATATCCCCGATATTAGGGTTTCTGCATCTAGAAGAAAAATCATATTCCCCGGTCAACAATCTCTTATCTAACGTGCACGGAGCTTTTATTCTTGCTATTGAATCAATATTTGAGCAGTCATTATATGCATAAATACTTGTATTGCTTGCCTTACTCCATTGTGTTGTAAACAGATATTCTCCCTTTCCAATAGAGAATCTTCCGTTATTGTTCGAGTAATCAAATGTAAACACACCGGCATCAGTTTCATCTGCATATATTTTTGTTTTTACGCTTATCACTTGTACTTCATTCTTTACAGCCGATGACTGCATCTGTGTATCTCCACGAACCCAACCGACAGCCGGATAATCCCGTATAGCAGCATTTATTGCTGTGGCAACATTTGCCTTTAGGTCAGACATTCCGGAGTGGAATTTGACAAGTTTCTTGGACTTCAACACCTTATCCCGAAATTCATTGAATTTTTCTCTTGTAGTATCTGTTCGGTCATGCTTATCAAACGGCAATTTTTCCGGATGGTCAAAAACAAATGCCATTACTGGAATCCCATTTTGGATAGCATAGTCGTATTCTTTTTCTGTATATCCAACCCCGTCATCATCCAGTGAACCATATCGTCCGCCTACAATCAAAATATAATAATCACAATCGTCCAGCATCTTCTTGATATAGTCCATCTGGCTCATATTGCTTGATGGAAATTGTTCCATTCCAACAGGAATACAGTTATTGTCAAGCAAACATTGTGTCACAGCCGCCCGCTCATCTTTCAAATCCTCGTAGGTAGAGCTGATAAAAACCTGATATTTCTTTTTTAAATCTTGCATAAATCCTCGCATTTCTTCTTTCACAGAGCAAACTCCTTCCGTCTGCTCGCTTCGCTCGCATCCACCTCCCTCAAGGAGGGAGGCTTTCCGCAACCGCAACGCCAGAGGCTCCCTCCCAGAGGGAGCTGTCGCCGTCAGGCGACTGAGGGAGTTACCCAAAATATTCCTGCATCAGTGCCTTTTTCATCAGTTCCAGTTTCTCAAGGCTCTGCTGTATGGTCTGCTTCTGCTGGTCTACGCACTCCACAAAGGCGGCAAATTGATGTACTTTAGAAGTTTCCGGCTTTGGAACCGGCATAGTCTCTATCTGTTTTCCACTTATATTAGGCTGTGCACATCCTGCGGATGCTTCTTGAACAAGATTATACATCCACGGAAGCTGCAAACATGCAAACAAAAATATTGCACTCTCATCATCTCTCGCTCGAATACATGCAACTCGTTGGTTAATTAAAAGCCGTTCATCTGATTTATATATTCCAACTTTGCCGGTAGTTGCTCCTGACATTGCCATTAAGATATCGTATTTTCTCGCTTGAAATCTAGGATTTTTGTTCCAAAATTCTTCTGCATAGCAAGTATTATAATCTATATCTATCCTGCCATCATTTATATTTCCAATCCGAACTACTGGAACTCCTTGATTGCTAAAGCAATCACTCTTAAATGCATATCCACCAAGAACTTCCGCACATTCTCCAATCTTAGATGCACATTTTTTTGGAGATATTGCATCAAACATCTCCACAAACCGTGCCTTTACCAGCTCGTCCAGTTTGAAAAGTTGCTGTTTGCGGAGAGAAATCAACTCTTCCGACTTCTTGAATTTTTCTGCAATAGCCTTTTGCTCTTTTATCTCCGGCAAAGGAATATTGGTGTTTAATAAGTCTTTTGTTCCTAATCTCGGCATTTTTGCACCGGCTGTTTTAGATACAGCCCAGTTTACAAATCCGTCAGAGCGAAGAAACACTGCAAGATACGAGCGGTCAAGTTTTCTAGCATCTGGACGAAGCGGCAATAATTCTGATGTACAAAATCCATTTCTTTCAGGAAGTACAACCTTATTTAAGTTTGGGCGCAATTTGGAATATAAAACATTTTCTGTATCAAATTGCGTGATTGAACCATTCAGACCATCTTCACCAACAAAGTTATACTCGACAACCCGTCCCGTTTGCTGTTCAACCATGTCAAGATTCAAAAGCCACGCTTTGCTCTTATCAATCATCTTGGTACTAGCCGAAACCTTGCACACCTCTCCCAACTTTGCCATCACACCATCTCCTCCCTCTCCCACAGTTCACTCTGATTTCTCGTCATCTTTTTCCGTTGCCACGCTCTCAATCATTCCGGCAACTGTCTGGCCCAACAGCATGGTACTTGCATTCTCGGCGGTGACCACCGGGCGGCCAGTCTTGGATTCGATTTCTTTCCGGGCATTTCCGGCCACCGCACCGCCCTGTTTGGCAACGACACGGTTTTCTTCCAGCCCCTGCGGGTTCTGGGCATTCGTCAACTCCGTTGTAGTGGCTTCTGCCAGCATATTCAAGGCAAGTTCCAGCGTGCTCATGTTATCACGCAGATTTTCCTTTTTCAGCCCCTTGAAGTTTTTATACTGCCGCGTGCTCATGCCAGACCATGCTTTGGTCACTTCGTCCGTCAGAATGGCATACTCCTGCCCCTCTTTCACGCCGTGCACCTTCCATGCATCGGTCAGTTCTTTTCGGGCACGGATGGTTTGCAGACGCTGATTGATCCACTCCGGGGAATAGCCTTTTTGAGCATAGGTGTCGAGTGCACGCTCGATGGTCAGTTCCGGGTCGATGATTTCCTCGATGCGTTCCCGCCCGACCATTGCCAGCCACAGCTTGAACGGTTCTGCCTTTTTGGAGGGCACCGACTGGATGATGCGCAGGAGCTGTTCTGTGTTGGCGACATCGGTCAAACGACGTTTTCCGTCTGCCGCTTTCATCTTCAACTGGTGACAATTTGTCACCAGTTCACTGCCCTCAGCTTTCAAGCGTTGCTTCAACTTATTCCAATATTTTCGCCCGGTGCTGTAATCTCCGCTTTCTGTTAAAACCGTCACGACATCAACAATGGAAAAATACCATTCTTCCTGTGTTTCATCCCACGCGGTGCGAATCGGGCGGTCCTCAAACATTTGCAGCTTATCATTTTCTGTCATCGTATTTTTCTCCATCACACCATTTCCTCCAACTCTGCCAACCCCTTGGTGACCTCCATTTCCAGCTCGTGCAGGTCGGCAAGAATCTCCTGCGTGGAGGGATACTCCACCGGCACATACTCGGTCTCCTTGTACTTGTTGATGGACAGATCGTACCCGTTGGCGGCAATTTCTTCTTTGGGCACAAAGAAGCTCTGCTCGGTACGCTTGCGGTCGGCTTCCGCATCGAGGTTGTGGAACCGGGCAATGATGTCCGGGATGTCGTTTTCCTTTACTTCAATGCGCTTGTCGTCCAGCGAGAGGCCGTCGGCTTTCATATCGTAGAACCACACCTTGTCGGTGCCGCCTGCGCCGGTCTTGGTGAACACCAGCACCGCCGTGGACACACCCGCATAGGGCTTGAACACACCGGAAGGCATAGAGATGACCGCCCGCAGCTGGTGGTTTTCAATGAGTTCTTTGCGGATGCTCTGGTGCGCTTTGCTGGAACCGAACAGCACGCCGTCCGGCACGATGCAGGCACAGCGGCCGCCGGTTTTCAGCATTCGCAGGAAGAGTGCAAGAAACAGCAGTTCGGTCTTTTTTGTGTTGGTGACGGCTTTCAGGTCGTCGTTGATGCTCTCGGCATCCACGGTGCCCTTAAACGGCGGGTTCGCAAGGCAGACGGTATACTTGCTGCAAATGGAGTTTTGCTTGGAAACGCTGTCTTTGTAGTCGATATCCGGGTTGGTGATGGAGTGAAGCATCAGGTTCATAGCCGAAATGCGGAGCATGGTGCGGTCCATGTCAAAGCCTGCGAACATCGGCCCCGCAAAATGCTGCCATTGCTCCGGGGTCATGGTATCCTCATAGTGCGCACGGAGATACTGTGCACTGGACACCAGAAAACCTGCCGTACCGCAGGCCGGGTCGCAGATAAAGTCGTCGGGCGTGGGCTGCACCAGTTCCACCATCATGTCACGGATATGTTTGGGCGTGCGGAACTGGCCGTTCTGGCCTGCAGTTGCCAGCTTGCCCAGCATATACTCATACAGGTCGCCCTGCATATCAAGGTCGGCGATATCGTGGGTGTATAGGTCTTCCAGCCCGGTGATGATCTTTTGCAGCACCTGCGGTGTGGGGATCAGGAACATGGCATCATCCATGTACCGTGCAAAAGCGGTGTTGCCCTCGTCCAGGCGGGTGGGGTCGTCCTCAATCTCCACCAGCTCGCCGTTTTCGTCAAAGTCCGGCAGGCGGCCGTACTTCATCTTTTTGATGGCCGGGAATACCCGCTGCTGCATGGTCAGGAAAATCTCACGGGAGTCCTTATCCTTGAACTTGCTCCACCGCATGGACTGGCCTGCCGCACTGGCCGGGAAGATGTGCTCCATCTTCTCGCCCGCCATGCTCTCAAACTCTTCGGTGGCAAGCTCCTTTTCGTCCAGAGACCGGATGAACATGAGATAGGTCAGCTGCTCAATGACGGTCAGCGGATTCGTGATGCCGCCCGCCCAGATGTCCGTCCAGAT
>ERZ831979.2427-NODE-2427-length-12778-cov-12.550656_pt1 | contig 12778 bp, 10 predicted proteins | sample MGYA00519952_ERZ831979 | MGnify/ENA primary metagenome ERZ831979 (study PRJEB31850, sample SAMEA3708723) | human gut metagenome | biome: human gut; feature: human-associated habitat; material: faeces | place: China | collected 2014 ...
GCAAATAAAGTTTTAGCTCCGCATTTTTCTTTATCTGAAATATATTCAGCTACTGCCCATGCAATTGAAAGCCCATCATAGGTTGAAGTTCCTCTACCTATTTCATCTAAAATTACTAAACTATTTGATGTAGCTTCTTTTAAGATAGCTGCAACTTCCATCATTTCAACCATAAAGGTACTTTGTCCCATGCTTAAATCATCTGATGCACCAACTCTTGTAAAAATTTTATCAACTACACCAATTTTTGCATAAGATGCTGGTACAAAACTTCCAACTTGTGCCATAAGTGTTATCAAGGCAACTTGCCTCATGTATGTAGATTTACCAGCCATGTTTGGTCCTGTAATAATTGCTAAACGATTATCATTTTTATCTAAATATGTATCATTTTCAACAAAGCTTCCACCTGGTAATATTTTTTCAATAACAGGATGACGTCCATCTTTTATATCTATCATTCCACTATTATCAACTATTGGCATTACATAATTCATGTCATCTGCTACTGTTGCTAAAGATGCTAAAACATCTAATGTAGCTATAATGCTTGCTGATTTTTGAACTCTTAATATTTGCTTTTCTATTTTTTCTCTTATTTTGCAAAATGCATTATATTCTAAATTTATAACTTTTTCTTCTGCTCCCAAGATTTCATTTTCAACTTTTTTTAGTAGTTTCTTTTCTTTTTCTAGATCTTTTTCATTTGCATCAGGTCTTTTTATATAAAACTGAAGTGCATGTTTTACAATTTGAATATCTTTATAATAAGTTGACATTTTGATCAATTCCTTTCATATCTTTTTCTTTTATTTCAATGTGTATTTCATATTACGTTGTTGACAAGATGAGTGACAACCATAATAATCGTTATGCTTTCAAATAGCAAATAGAACTGCGAAACATGTAATGAACACAAAAAAGAATGACGAAATAGAATCAGTTAATAAATCAGTTTGATAAACAATTTTGAATAATCTATTGAGCAAGTATATTAGAATTAGATGATAAATAGTAAATCGTATGATATTTAAAAATATGCTATCCAAGAAAAGAACAGGTAAAAACACCAAACAAAACGCTTCAACTATTGATATTACACATCCAGCAATTGTTCCTAAAAGCAATATAATAGCAATACATATCTTAAAGAAATTATTAGATAATATCCTTTTAAAAAAAATATTTTCATCATTTCTAAATTTGTTAATAAGATTTTATTATTAGTTATTGACATTTTATTTATAAAATAATCATTTTCTTTTACATTATAATAATTACAAATTACTATATCTGAATCATTTTTTTTTGCCTCTTTTATTAAAATTTCACACATATTTTTATCTATATAATCATCACTGTCTATAAATAAAATATATTCGCCACTAGCAATATTAATTCCATAGTTTCGTGCTTCTGATAATCCTCCATTTTTTTTGTGTATAACTTTTATTCTATTATCTTTTATAGCATAATCATCACAAATTTTTCCACACCTATCAGGAGAACCATCGTCTACTAATATAATCTCTATATTTTTATATGTTTGATTTAAAATACTTTCTATACATTTTTCTAAATAATCTTCTACTTTATAAACTGGTACAATAATTGATATCAAATTATTTAACTCTTCATTCTTTATCATATTTAATTCATCCTTTTACTAACCTTCTAATAACATATAGTAATTTAGGAGAAATTATATATACCATCATCTGAAATTTTTTCTTTTTATTAATATAACTCCTAGAAAGAATAAAAAATATATTTTTTTTCATTTTCATATATATATTTTTTTCTTTTTCTTTAGATAAATATCCTTTTCCAACTAATAAACATGCATTTATAAAAACAGGTATCATTCTGTATTTTTCATCTATATTAGGATATTTTCCCTTGATAAAAATTTCCCGCTCAATAGATATATTATACATAGAATAAACATCTTGCAAATTTTTATGCGATAATGAATTATTTAACACTCTATAATAGTATAAAGGTTTTTTTAAATAAAAAAAAGTTTTAGCTTTATCAAATAACATATGATATATTGAAAAATCCTCCATCATTTGTTTGCCTACAGGAAAAGAAATATTTTTATAAATCTCCTTTTTTACAACAGTTCTCCATAATAAGCTGGAAAAAGCATCTTGTGCTATATCTACCATAATCATATCTTTAGCTATAAAACCACCATACTCTTTATATTTTTTATATTTATATTGATAATTATCTTTTACTTTTCTTACTTCATAATAATCAAATATTAATATATCTACTTCTGTTTCTTTTAAATATTTTTTTACTAAAAAAATATAATTATTATTTACCCAATCATCTGAATCAATCCATACGATATAATCACCTATAGCTAAATCTAAACCTACATTTCTTGCTATTGATACTCCTTCATTTTTTTTATCAATAACTTTTATATTTTTATAAATACTTTTATATCTATTACAAATATCTAAACTACTATCTGTTGAACCATCATTTATTAATATAATTTCATCATTATTATTTATTTGCTTTACTATATTTTTTAAGCAATTTTCTAAATAAATATCTGCATTATAAATTGGAATTATAATACTTAATTTCAAAAGTTTCATTCCTTTCTAAATTATATTTTCCACTTATATCCAAATATTAACGGATACAATAATTGAAAACTCCAACCTGAAAATGCAAAAACATTAGAAAAAATACTTAAATAAACTAATGTAGTGAATGTAACTATTCCTATTATTTTATATTTATTATTTCTCATTAATAAACTACAATATACTATTGATAAAATAATATAATATAAATATATTAATATCATTCCAAATAACCCTAAAATATTTGCAGAACCCGCATAGAATGTAGATACATTAAATGCATGTGTAATTAAAGGAGGCTCTAATTCTCCACTATCAATATTCATATATTCTAATATTCTTTTACTAATTGTATCAGGTAAATATTCTGTTATAACCAACATTTCTATATTATTAGTATCTAATTCTATATTTGGTCTTTGATTTATTATATTTTGTAAATTTGCTAAAGGTGATGATATATATATATACCCCCAAAAAAACTCTTTTGGTATTAATGATTCTTGAAATTCCTCTGTTGCTTGACCAAAAGTTAAAATAGTCTCACTATCATTAATACTCTCTCCATATAATTGTTGATTTAACCTTATATTCCCTGCTACACCAAAAACATATAATACAAATATCCCTATAAATATAGTAAATAAAATATATTTTTTCTTTAATACATTATATGAAAAAAATATTAATACCGCACTTATACAGCTTACAACTATCGAACCTCTCGTAAATATTAATACATATGGTATCAACGAAATAATCCATATTAATAAAAAAATTTTTTTCTTTGATATTGCATATTTTTCAAATATAATATTTGAAAAAAATGCATTACCTGTAATAATTAATACATGTAAAACAGGAATTCCATCATACCCTCTATATCCTTCAATATCCGCTGGAGAAAATAATGGAATAGCTCCCATATATATAAAATCTAATGTATATAATATAAAAAACAAAATCATTACATATTTTATTTTACAATTACTAAAAGAATCAACTTTTTCCTCAATATAATTATTTATTTTAAAATACTTATACAGAAACAAACTAAATAGTATCGTAACTACAAAAAAAACAAAAAAATCTATTTCAATACTTGGGTATAAATTTGAAAACGGCAATATATATAACAAAAAAACAAAACTATATACTAATACATATGCAAAAAAAGGGTTCGATATAAATTTTTTATTTTCCAATTAATTACACCTCTTGCATTATTGATATTAACAAATTTTTTAAAAATTTCCTATTACTCTTCCAAGAATATTTAATTAAAATATCTTTTTCTCTATCTAACAAATTTCTTATTAATAAATTATCGCTTAAAATATTAAAAGCATTTTTCCAAGATAAATTATCTCCTATATTTATATAAATAGCAACATCTTCAAAAATTTCTTTAAAAACATCAATATTAGATAAAATTACTGGTTTTTGATATCTCATTGCTTCTAATGGTGGTATACCAAAACCCTCCCACAATGAAGGATATACCAATGCTGAGCAATTTCTATATAATTCGTCAAGCTCTTTGTCCGATACAAATCCTTTTATTTCTACAATATCTTCTAGTTTTCTCTGTTTAACTAAGCTTTTCAAATAGTCTCCATAACTACCTTTGGCTGATACTATTTTTAATTTATATCTATCTTTCCAGTACTTATCGTTATTTATTAATTCATGGATATTTTTATGTTCATAAGCAGCTCCAACAACAAGAAGATATCCCTCATCCCTTGTATCTTCAATTATTGAATTATCTTCTAAAGCATTTGGTATAACATATACAAAATCTTCACTAACATGATAATAACTACAAATATCTCTTTTAGCTGTATTAGATACTGTAAATATAGCTTTACAATCTTTTATAATATGAGGCAATATATATTTAAAATACCAATACTGTATTTTATGTTGTTCAGGTTTATGTATACAAATCAGATCATGAATAGTAATTACTTGATTTTTATATCCAATTAAACCATGTTGAGTAGGTGTATATACAAATCCCAAATCAGAACGTAAAGCTATTTTTTTTGAGTAAATTAATCTATTTAAACTAGCCCATTTAGAGTATCCTAATGTAATATTTTTAGGTGAAATAATAGTATTTTTCATATCTATATTTGGCAAATTTAAATTAGATAGAATTTCTTTGCATTCAAATATATTTTTTAACTCTCGTCTACAATTTAAAGCATAAACACCTAATCCTGTATTTTTTTCACCAATCATAGACATATTCAATGTTATTTTTTCCATTATTTCACTTCCAATAACTTTTTGTCATACTAATTTTTTTCTTTATATTTATAGGCAAATATTTTTCTTTTATACCTAATCTATATCCTAAAAATTTCATACCATCTCTAAAAACCATTTCAATTAATAATAATGGATTATTTTTCATTAACATTTTTACTTCAGAAATAACAAAATTTTTTCCTTCACCTTCAGCTTTACCAAAAATTTCTCTAATCCATGCTTCTCTTGCATGAAAAACACCTATATCAAAATATCTTTTAAATTCTTGCCATATAGTATAATTATGTGAATGATATACTTTAGCATCTGCACAATAAGCAACAGACCAATTTTTTAATAACATTTTTGCAGTTACATACATATCTTCACTCAAAATTGTATTAGTTGGAAATCCTCCTACATCTTTTAATGCTTTTCTTCTATATGCTGCAAAAGAATTTGAATTAAAAGCTGTTTTCATTCCATATTTTTCTTTATCCTCTACAGAGTATATATAACTTTCATTTTTATAATTAAATAATCTAGCATGAGTTGCAAATATATTTGCTCCTTTATGTGGTAATTGTCTACCATAAGCACAACCCACATTATTATTCTCAAAAACTTTAACTATATTATTAATAGCATACTCATCTACTAGAATGGCATCCTGTGTTAAATAAATATATATCTCTTTATCAGGAAACATATCTGCTCCCATTTGTCTAGTTCCACCATGATTAAATGTTTTAGCATCTATTTTTTTTACTAAACAATTCATATCCTCTATTTCATCTCTATATTCATCATTAGAGCCTGAATCTATAATTAATAATGGAATATTTTTTATCGTTTGTTTTTTTATTTGTCTTAATAACACCAATAATTTACTATCTGGTTTATACACAGGAATAATAATTTGTATATTCATTTTTCATCCTTTATCTTAATCATTCAAAAACTACAATATCATCTTCATTAATATATTTTCCAGATTGTACCTCTATAATAATCAAAGGTATTTTCCCTGGATTAGATAATTTATGTTTTACTCCCATAGGAATATAAGTACTTTGATTTTCGGTAAAAATACTTTCCCTATCATTGATAATAATCTTACCTGTGCCAGAAATAACAGTCCAATGCTCACTACGATGATAATGCATTTGCATAGTAAGCGAAGCCCCTGGATCCATCTCTATCTTACGCACTCTATAGCCTTCAGATTCTGTGAGTAAAGTATATTTTCCCCATGAGCGATACATAGTGACATTTTCTTTTGCTTCCTTACGTTTATTCTGCTTAAGCTTATTCACTATATTTTTTACTTTTTGACTCTCACCTTTTTTAGCTACAAGAAGTGCATCTGGTGTATCTATAATCATTAAATTTTCTAAATCAATACCAGCTATTAAACGATTATCACCAATAATCATCGTATCTGTACAATTTTCCGCTAAAATATCACCTTTAAATACATTTTTTTCCTCATCAGAAAGTACTTCTGCAATAGCATCAAAACTGCCAATATCATTCCAATAAATATTTTCCATTGGTATCATCATCATCTTTTGTGATTTTTCTGCTACTGCATAGTCAATGGATATATCTGGCATGTTGATAAAATTATCTACTATATACTGATAACCATTTTGGGTAATATCTATTATTGCTGGCATATATTTAGTGAGTTCAGCCTGCATAGTAGCTATGCTAAACATAAACATACCGCCATTCCAATAATAATTACCAGAAGATATATATTCTTTAGCTGTAGCCAAATCTGGCTTTTCTTTAAACGAAATAACTTTTTTAGCTAAGTTATTATTTTTCTCTGCTTCAATATAACCATAACCAATCTCTGGTTTTGTAGGTCTAATTCCTAAAGTAACTATATTATCTTTAGCTACATCTTGAGCATTTCTAATTAAATTTTGAAAAGCATCTATCGGTTTAATTAAATGATCTGATGGACTAACAAATAATATTTCATCATCATCACATTGCAATACATCTTGACAATAACTCTGTGCTAAGGCAATAGCAGGAGCTGTATTTTTTCCCATAGGTTCAGTGATAATATGAGCTTCATGTGCATTTATAATTTTTAATTCTGCTTGCACATGAAAAATATAACGTTCATTAGTCACTATAATAATATCTTTTGCTTCTACTAATCCTAAGAATCGCTCTATAGTTTGAGCAAGCAAAGATTTATCTCCGATTACATGAAGAAATTGTTTTGGATAACAATCTCTAGATAAAGGAAATAATCTAGTACCCCCACCACCTGCTAAAATAATAACTTTCATTGATCAATAAGCTCCTTTTTTCGCAAATACTGCTTTAAAAGTTCTCCATAAAATCATTATATCTAGCCATACAGACCAATTGCGTACATACCAACTATCCATATGCACACGTTCTGTATAATCTATATCATTACGACCACTACATTGCCACATTCCTGCAATTCCTGGTCGCACCATCAAATAATCATCAATATAACTGCCATAACGTTCCATTTCAGCTTTTATTATTGGTCTTGGTCCTACAAGACTCATCTCACCTTTTAATACATTAAAGATCTGTGGCAATTCATCAAGGCTAGTCTTACGTAAAAAAGCTCCAGATTTAGTAATTCTAGGATCATGCTTTAATTTAAAATCTCGTTCCCATTCTGCTCTTGCCTCAGGATCATTTTGCAATAATTCTTCTAATTTTTCCTTAGCATCTACACACATAGAACGAAATTTATAACAAGGGAATTCCTTGCCATCTTTACCGACTCGCATATGTTTAAATATCACAGGTCCAGGAGAATCTTTATATATCCATATAGCTATGATGACTAAAAGTGGAGAAATACAAATTGTTCCCACTATAGTCAATATCATATCAAATAAATATTTAATAATGCGATTAAATCTGCGCTCTAAATTATTACGCACACGAATAAGCATAATTTTTTCCGTAAAAAATGTTTCTACATCTATTCCCCCCATAGGAATAGCTGTAAGATTTGGAATGATACAGATATTTTTTACTAAAGGTTGTACACGATAAATAATATTATGCATTTCTTTTTGTTCTAGATAAGGAACTGCTATCAATACATTATTTACGCCAGTAGATTTTATTATTTTTTCAATATCCTCAAAATCACCCAATAAAGGATAATCTTTTAATGTTTTTAAAGGCTTTTTATCACTGATTAGACCTACCACCTTATATGAACTCATGCCTATATCATTATTTATACTCTCAATAAAAGCCAATGCTTCTTCTTGAGCGCCTATTATTAACAATGGTATTCTAAATATCTTACGTTCATCTAAGATGCGTTTTAATAAATAACGCATAATTATAAGACAGATAAAGCTAAATAACCATAATAAAGCTAAAAAAGCAATACTATGTGCAGTAGAGCTTGCTCGTACGAAAAAGAATAATAAAATAGCAATAGTACTATAAATACTGCTATAAAAAAGCGACTCCACCCTCTGCCAAAAAGGAATGGTACGACGATAAGTCCTAGCAGCTGCGATAAAAGCTATATAAATAAATGGTATAACAACAAATAAATCTATGAGGCGAAGATCTTCCTCACTAAAATATATTGCTATCATCTCAGCTAATAATACCGCTAGATAATCTGCCATCAGTGATATACCGGACCAAATTATGCGGATATTCTGTTTTAGCTTAGTTTTATAATTTTGTGCCAATAAATTCACCTACATTGCATTTATTTTTATTTATAGTATAAAAGGAGAAGCTATATTTATTTTTAAATTTCTACTTCTCCTTTTACTTTTATTTTCTATTATAAACCATATCTTCTACTATAATTATATAAAGTATAACCAAAACTAATCATTATACCTAAGACAAAACCTATCGCTACAATTATTTTTTTATTTGGCTTAGCTGGCATATCTTCTTTTGGTAAATCTGCTGCATCGATGATCTGAATATCCATAGAGTCTTTTGCTTCTTGAATTCTAGTCTGTTCATAGTTCTGAACAAGAGAAGTATATACTTGACCTGTGATAGTCGCTTCACGAGATAGACGCATATATTCCACACTATCAGCAGATAATGTAGCTATACTTTCTTGAGCTTCTGCTTGTTTTGCTTTCAAAGCTTCTAGAGAAGCATTATTTACAGATATCTGCACTTCTGTACTGATTTTATCCTTTAAAAGATTAGATTGCACTGGGCTTAAAGTCACTGATTGAGAATTTACAGCCTTTGCTATCTCATCAGATAAAGATCTTTCGAGACTATTTAATTCTTCTTTCGCTTTAATCACATCTGGATGTTCATCAGTGAACTGTTGCTGAAGACCTACAAGTTCTACACGTTTATTGACGATAGCTTCACGAATATTGCCGATATTTGTATTATCAGATACATTATATTCCACTAAAGATGCATTTTGCTGTTCCAATTGACTAGTCACACCAGCAAGTTTAGCATTATCTCCTTCAGTTTGCGCTTGAAGCTGAGCAATAGTTGTATCATAATTATTTAAATTAGCAATAATAGCTTTAGCTTGTTCATCAGGTGCATAGATTTTATGTTCCTGCTGATAAGCAGCTAGTTTATTTTCTGCTGTTTCCATCTCTTCTTTAGCGATTTTTATACGTTCATCAAGGAATTTCAAAGTAGTAGAATTATCTTCTTTGTTTAATTTAGTCATCAATGCTAAGAAATTATCTGCTACCCCTTGAGAAATCATCTGTGCTTCCTCTGGAGTTTTACCATAAGCTGCAATATTTATTAAATCTGTTTTCTTTGTATTTGTAATCTCTAAATATTTTTTAAAAAAGTCATCTGCTTTCATTTTTTCTCGTTCTTCATCTGTTAAATCTATTTTTTCAATAATTGGATTTAATACTTCACGAGATTTCATTAACTCTATATAAGACTCTGGTGAAGCAGAACTTCCTGCTCCCCCTATATCTATACCAAAGCCAGCTGCCATAGCTGCATAGCCTGACATAGAGCTACCACCAGATTTTACACGCACAAGTGTAGTAGATTGATATGATTTTGGTAAGACAAAAGCAACTATAGTGGCAATAATAGTACAAATTACTATTATCGCTATAACAATCTTTTTCTTTTCGAGCATTAAAGAAAACAATTTTCTTAAATCAATTGTATCATTATCATTTGCATTATTTATATCCATTATTTCACTCCTAATTAATCAGTCAAAGCTCTATACGTACTATATACATTGATAAGTGGTAATACGTCTTTATGGAAGTCAATTTTATTGGATTTAGGAATATATAAGATATCTCCATCTTCTAGGGCAAAATTCTGACTGATATCATGTTTTTCTATATAATCTTTAATATTGGCTTCTTTTACATACATAACACCATCATCTATGCGAATGACTTGTACTTTTTTGATACGACCATATGTAGTCACCCATTCAGCTTTAGAGATAGCTGCTAATATATTCATATCATCAGAAGCTAATTCCACTGTACCTGGAGCATTCACTTCTCCCAATACCTGTACTTTTCTAGGTCCATAGTTAGTGACGATTATTGACATATCTGGTATTTTAATATATCTGCCAAATTTCGCAATCAATACTTGTTTTGCTTCTTCAATAGTTAGACCTGCTAATTTCACGCTACCAGCATATGGTAGATTTACATAGCCATCTGTACCGATCATAATGCTATCCAATCCCTGAGCATCTTTGTAGCCTATAATTCTAATTGATATCGTATCATATTTATATAAACGATAATGTTCATCATAATCATCCAATGATTTTATTGATGCTGGTTTAAACACTGAAGTATCTGCTGCATCCATGATTACTGCACTATCAGCAATATTTGTATATACATCTTCTGGCGCTGCAAAAGCAGTAGTTGATAATGCTGATACTAATAAAGCTGTAACTATCGCTTTTTTATAAAATCTTCCCATAAAATCCTCCACAAATTTTATTATTAATTTATAAATCCATTCTTAACTAATTTTATATTATATCATATATATGTAAAAATCCAATACTATATTATTTTCTTATTTTATATTTATATTTTACAAAAAAATATAATTTTCCTAATAATATCAAATATAAACTTAGATATAAAAAACTCTAGAATATAAATCCTAGAGTTTTCTTAATTAATCTTTATTAATCTTTCATTAAAACTTTATAAATATAAGTCATAGCTATAGCTAATAAAACAAAACCAGCTACTACACCAATCCAGCCACTGCCTGCAATACCTGCTACTAAATATCCTAAGAAAGAGCATGTAGCTACTACGATTACATATGGAACCTGTGTACTTACATGGTCGATATGACTACATTGAGCCCCCGCAGAAGCTAAGATAGTAGTATCAGATATTGGCGATACATGGTCACCACCTACAGCACCAGCCAATACTGCTGCTACTGTAACTACTAAAAGATGAGGATCAGTAGATACTACAGCAAGAGCTATAGGAATCAAGATACCGAATGTACCCCAAGAAGTACCAGTAGCAAAAGCAAGACCGATAGCTACTAGGAAGAATACAGCTGGCATGAACATACCTACAGTAGCATTATTGGATACGATACCGCCAACATAACCACCGATATTTAAATAATCTTCACCGCAAACACCAGATAAGCTCCAAGCAAGACATAAAATAAAAATAGCTGGAGTCATAGCTCTAAAACCTTGGTTAAAACATTCACAGAATTTACCAAAGCGAAGCACCCCACGTGGTACATAGAGTAAGAATGTAAATACTAAAGCGATAAAGGAACCAATTACTAGACCTCTAGCGGATTCACAATTAGCAAAAGCATCAGATACACTAGCACCATCTAAAATACCGCCAGTATAAAGCATACCGAAGATACAGCCACCGATTAAAACGATAAGTGGCAATAATAAATCTAAGATTTTACCATTACCTACTATTTCCATCTGTTCTTCTTTATATTCTTCAGGAATAATTAATTTACCATTGCTTCTTTGTTCTAAAGTCTTCATAGCGGCAAAATCTTTACCTGTCCAAATCAAGAACAACATAAAGATAATAGTAAACCATGCATACATATTAAAAGGAATTGTCTGCAAGAATAAGGAGAAACCATCAATAGCACTGTCTTCTGGAAGTGAAGAACTAACTGCTGCTGCCCAGCTAGATACTGGAGCGATAATACAAATTGGTGCTGCTGTAGCATCAATGATATAAGCGAGTTTTGCACGAGTTACATTAAATTTATCAGTAACAGGTCGCATAACTGTACCTACAGTCAAACAGTTAAAATAGTCATCGATAAAAATAACTACCCCTAAGATAGAAGTAACGAGTAAGGAACTGCGTTTTCCTCTGATTACACTTGCTGCCCATTCACCATAAGCACGAGAAGCACCAGAGCGAGCAATAGCTGCTACAATAATACCTAATAAGACCAAAAATACTAAAATATATACATTTCCGCCAACTTTATCGGACATAATCGCAAAGAATGCATCAATAGCAGCTAATAAATCAAAGCCTGTGAACATTAAAGCCCCTACAAAGATACCCACAATCAACGACATGTATACTTCTTTTGTCGCCAAAGCCAATACTATGGTAATTATCGGAGGCAATAGCGACCATGCTGATTCAACCATTCATTTCCATCCTTTCTTATATATACAAATTATAAATAGTTAAAAACAATAGCTATATTATACCATCTATAGACTATTTGGCAAAATGCTTTTTGATTATTGTGAGCCGCATACTTGTGATTTAAATCATGAGTTAGGCGAACAAAATAGTCAGGCGTATATAGAAATATGTACGTAGAGATAGACAAAGAGCTATCCAATACTGTTTGAATTGCTGGAAAACCCTAAAGATATCTGAACTACAACG
>ERZ831979.2429-NODE-2429-length-12764-cov-399.459123_pt1 | contig 12764 bp, 10 predicted proteins | sample MGYA00519952_ERZ831979 | MGnify/ENA primary metagenome ERZ831979 (study PRJEB31850, sample SAMEA3708723) | human gut metagenome | biome: human gut; feature: human-associated habitat; material: faeces | place: China | collected 2014 ...
TATCCTTGGGCTATTCAAGGCCGTCGCCAGTATCGTCCTTGCCGGTAGTGCCGCCGCCCGATTCAGAGCCTTGGCCATCGCTGCCCGTGCCACCGGTGGTTCCTGAGCCGCCCTGGGTAGAACCGCCGCCGGAAGTGCCGCCGGAAGTGCCGGTGTTATCGGTGCCGGTGAAGGCGCCATACTCTTCAATCTTGCACTTCTTTCTGAGCTCGGAGTTGCTCCAGGTTTTGGTGTTGCGTACAATCAGGTGAACGCCCTCTACGCTGGCAGCGGTTACCTTGTCGCGGGTGTCTTCCGCTTTTGAACTCATGCCGATGGAGAAGAGGCCGAGACCTGAGAGGCGGACGCTCTTGCCGTCGAGAATCAACTCCTGCAAGTGGTCGAGAGCATCCATCAGTACACCGTGGATGGTGCCTCGGCTGTATGGCGAGCCGTGGTCGGCGATGTGTGTAACGAAGCCTTCGAAATCTACTTCGCGGTCGGTTACTGAGGTGGCATACCACTTTTTCTTACCTGCGTTTTCTCCACTCTGTGGTGTACGCTGAATCTTACGATACTTCAATGTTCCTTTCTGTTCCATGTTCTTTTAGTGTTTAATGTTTAGAGTCTGGTGTTATGGGAAGCCGCCGCCATCTTTTGTCCGGAGCTTGATGAGGCTTTTCCTAATCACGATGCAAAGATACGCATTTTTTCTGTAACTGCCAAATTTTAGGTTGCAGATAGGGGCTGTTTTCAGCAAAGGGGGGATGGAGGGAGGAAGAGAAGGGAGGGGGACCAGCGATGGAATCGCAGGGAACGGGGGCAGGCGGGGAGGCGAGGCGAGAGGCGGGGGGGAGCGATTCTCGTTGATAAAGCAAAAAATATAGAGTAGGGGCTCGCTACTCTTAGAGTTATGAGGGATAAGTCATAGATTAGCGCAGAGAGAAACGCTATGGAGGGTGATTCTGGTGCTGCGTTTTGCTGACACTGACACTGACAGTTTTTGTTTCTGCTAGCTGCACTAATAGGTGAAAGAATGTTAAGATAATATTTTATATTTATATATATATATAAATATAACTTTTCTTCTTACTCTTTTACTACCCTCGGAAAAAATAACTGTCAGTGTCAGTGTCAGAAAATGATTGAAAAAAAATGTGTTCATTTGTTTGGTCATTCAAAAAATTATATATACCTTTGTGCTACTTTTTCGCTTTAAGCGGGAATTGTATTAACAACTATATATTTTTAGATAAAGGATGAGGCCCTGCAGCTTTGTTTCCCGAGCCCAAGCTCAACAAACTTGAACCCCCGAACCGGAACCGCATCTTATACTTTACCCTAAAAACTAATTTAAACTTATAAAATTTATGAAAGAAACATTAGAAGGGCATTTTTGTGGAGCTGATGATGAACATTACTTTGTTTATCCTAAGGAGAAAACTCTTTCTGACTTGTATAAGAAAAAAAATACAACTGCGGAGAAGCAGAAAGAGAAGTTGGAGGATGAAGAGGGGAAAAAACATTCTTCTGTCTGTACCTACATCGATATGATAAATGACGCTAGCCAGAAGCTGAAGATTGGATTCGAACAGTATCTTAAAGCAAAGGAAGACGAGATTAGCAAGCTGAAGAAGGAGCTGGCTAAAGAGAAGAGTATCTCCGATAGTCTTCTTTCGAATAATCTGCAGCTGGTTCTGGATCTAGATGAGGCTAAGAAGGAAAATAAGCAGCAGGCTCTGAAGCTGGATAAAGTTCAATCGGAAAAACTGCAGCTGGCTCAGAGTCTGGATAAAGTTCAATCGGAAAAACAGCAGCTGGAGCATAGACTTCGCGAGGTTCAATCGGAAAAACAGCAGCTGGCTCATGACTTGGAAGCAACTCAAGCGGAAAACAGGCAGTTGGCGTATAAACTATATCAGGCTCAGGAGTCAAACAAGCAGCTGGCGCAGAATCGGGAAGATATTCTGAAAGCAAACCAGCAGCTGGCGCAGCAACTGGATGAAGTTCAGACGGAAAACCAGCAGCTGGCTCATGACTTGGGTGAGGCTCAGACGAAAAGTAAGGAGCTGGCTAGGGGGCAGGGAGAAGCTTTGGCGGAATGCAGCATGCTGGAATATAAACTGGAAGAGGCTCAGGCGGAAAACCAGAAGCTCAGTAAGAAACTTGATGATGCAAGGTTTGATATCGGCCGCCAGAATATCGCCATAGGCCACTTGAAGAAAAAAGCAGAACGTAAAGATGACGCAATGCCGGCTGATATATCTGAGGTGAAAGAAAAATTTGCCAGGGAAATGATTGACTCCGGTATCAGATTTGTTAAAGATATGAAGACTGCGATAGATGATTCGCAGACTTTTAAATGTATGGGGCTGTTAACCCATATGACAGATGATTGCTTTGGCAAAGATGAACCTATACATCACGAACTGAAGGATATGATTCAAGGCATTTTTGGCAGTCGTGAACAAGTTGCAAAGGAGCAGAATGAACCTAGACCTAACAATGTTACGGTAGAAAAAGGCGGGGTGTACAATGCTGAGGTTCATCATCAGGATATTCATCATGAGGTGGACCAGCGGGATTTTCTGCTTAAGGCCGACCATCCGCTTTCTCTGTCTGAGGTGGACAAGGCTTTTTCGCTGTCTAGATATAAACGCAAAAGATTAGGATTAGAAGGAGATGATTATGAGTGGAGATAAGATTATTATATGCCCTGGGGCTTTTTACAACGAGCATGTTGAACAGCAGAATATCTTTGGCGTGGATGCATTTTTTGAAGAGAATATGTAGGATTAATGACTGAAAAAAGAAAAAACGTAGGCAGAAATAATTAATCCTATTTTGCCTATTTGTCCTAAAGGTGAAAAAGCCGTATCTTTGCCCCGTAATCAGATGACAAGTCTGGTTGCGGGGCATTTTTTTGTCCGTAAATATGATTTATTAATTTTTAATTTTTAAGTTTATGAAAAAGATGAAAGTAGTCAAGCTTCTTGACGTTCAGAGTGGTGTAAGCCAGCAGACAGGTAATCCTTGGAAATCTCGCGAGGTAGTGGTGGAATCAATGGAGAATGCGGTTCATCCCGACCGGTATGTGGCGCGGCTCTTCGGCGATGCGGTAGACAAATTTACGGCCAAGGAAGGCGATGTACTGGGCATCGGGCTCCGCCACAGCGTAAGGGAGTATAACGGCAGATATTATGGCGAGACGCATATCTCGGAGTTTGAGCAAGTGCAGCCATTCTGATGTTAGTTAATAGTTGACAGTTAATAGTTTATAGAGTTTTGCCTATTATAAAAAATAAAGAATTATGTATATTAAAATTCAGATTTCAGATGCTTTGTATCAGGCTCTCCTGACGCAGGGCAAACGCAAGAAGGGCTCTATCGCCCTGGTCAGCCCCAAGGAGGGTAATTTCAACGCATTCGCCAGCAATAGCGAAACGCGGAAACAACGCAAGTTTATACGGCTGGCTCATGGAAGTGCCAGCGTGGGCGATGAGGATGTGAGAATGCATCTGCGTATCAGCCGCAGAGAAGCCGAGGTTATGCCGGCTCAGGTTATCTGCAAAGAGAGTGAGATTGCCGGTGAGTTTGTAACGAAAAATTGCTAGTCTATGAGTTTTGGAATATCCGAAAGTGTAAGGAGCAGGGCGGTACAGGTTTGTACGCCCCAGCTCTTTCATCAGGCAGCCCAGAGCGGTGTGGTGGTGAAGACTTGCGCCGAGATAGAAGACGCACTTGAGAGCCTGCGCAGAGGCGAGATGAGCAAGGATGATTATGTGGCGCTGAAGACGAAGTTGAAGGCTAAACTCCCGATTCTCACTCCGCATGCTACCTTCAAGAACGGCCGACGACTGAATGCGGATGCCATCCCCAGCGGGCTTTCTATCTACGACAAAGACCATATTCCCGACCCGAGAGGGTGGTGGAAGACGAAGAGCCAGGAGCTGAAGAAGAATAAGCCTGAGGTGCTGGAATGCATCCTGCTGGTTCATGTTACGCCTTCGCTCGAGGGACTGAGGCTTGTCTTCGTTATCCCGGGAAGAATGAACCTGGCTGATGCGCAGAAATGGATGTCGGAGCAGCTGGGGGATAAGGATTATGATTCTTGCGTGAAGGACCTGGCTCGGCCTTCGTTCATCGTGCCCGAAGACTATATCCTCTTTATTAATGAAGAGGAGCTGTTTAAGGATAGAGAGGCTGCAACCCAGAGCGAGAAGCTGAAAAAAGACGGAGAGCTGAAGGGGGACGGAGAACTGAAGGGGGACGGGGCTTGGAAAGCCCCGGAACGGGGGCTGCCTGACGGGAGACCGGAGGGAGCTGGCGCTGAAGGAGGCGGAGCTGGCGCTGAAGGCAAGCAGGCTGAAGGCGGGGGTGCTCCTACCAGCTACCCCAAGGAATACCAGGGGGTGCCTTATCCGGTTATCATAGAGAAGCTGATAGAGCTGCTGGGAGGAGAGCCGCAACATGGCTCCAGAAACTCGTTTATCTTTACATTAAGCTGCTATCTCCGCTATCTCTGCGATGATAATGCGGAATGGATCAAGCAGGTGATTCCAACCTTTGGCGAAGACCGGAAGAGGGCGTTCATAACCGTGGAGAGTGCCTGCAACAGAAAGCAGAGCTTCCGAATGCCCAGCATCGTGAGCAAGGCCATAGAGCTGGTAAGGAATGAAGAGATGAATACGCTTTCTGCCAACTATGATGACAGCGATTTCGGCGATATCAACAATCCGGAATCTTACTTCTATCATATTCATCAGATGCCGGAAAAATTGCCCAAACTCATCAGACTCCTGATTTCGAAAACACCGGGGATTTACCGTCCAGCCGTATCGCAGGCCATCTTCCCGCCACTGGCATCGCATCTCTGCGAAACCCGATTCCGCTATCTCGATAATGTAGAGCATGAGGCTACAATTTCTTCTATCCTGTGTGCCCCTACAGGAAGCGGAAAGGAAGCCATCACGCAACCTATCAACCATATCATGGCTGACATCAGAAAGCGGGATGCTGAACAGAGAGAAAGAGAGCGACTGTGGAAAGATGAATGCAACCGCAAAGGCTCGAACAAAGACAAGAGAGAAAGACCGCAAGGACTTGTTATACAAGAGGTTAATATTGATATGACGAACCCTGCCTTTGTGCTCAGAATGAAGGAGGCTGAGAACCATTTCCTCTATTCAAAACTGAACGAGCTGAACCTCTTCGATGCGCTGAAGGGTAAGACCAACCAGCACTTCCGTATCATGGAGCTTGCCTTCGATCTGGGTAATTACGGACAGGACAGAGTGGGCACACAGAGCGTTACCGAAACCATCAAGGTGCGCTTCAACTGGAATGCCTGCTGCACCCCGAAAAAGTGTCGCGAATATTTCAGAAGGGTGGTAACGGATGGTCCTATCAGCCGTATCTCGTTCAGCACCATCGAGCGCCGTCCATGCGGTTCGGAGCTTCCGGTATACGGCACTTATGATGCAGCCTTCGATGAACAGCTGAAGCCCTATATCGACAATCTGGTGAAGGCTAGAGGACTGGTAGACTGCCCTGGAGCACGCAAACTGGCTCAGACGCTTCTGGATGAAAATGCCCAGTTTGCCCGTCTGTCGCAGGATGTGGTATTCGAGAATCTCTCGTTCAGAGCCAATGTCATCGCCTATCTGAAGGCATGCGTGCTGTATGTGGCAAACGGCATGAAATGGGAGAAATCCATCGCAGATTTCGTGCGCTGGAGCGAGCGTTATGACCTCTACTGTAAGCTGAAATTATTTGGACAGATGATTTACGATGCAGACAGAGAGCAGGACAGCGTGCCTAAGACAGCACCGAGGGGTCCGAAGAATATGCTTGAGATGCTGCCCGAACAGTTCTCGCTCAAGGATTATGCCAATCTGCGCAGGGAACAGGGTTTCGACGACAACCGCAAGCGTACGATGGATGCTGTTTACCAGTGGGTATCGCGCGGATATGTGGTGAAGCTGCTAAAAGACGAAACTGCTGACACTGACACTGACAGTTTAATTTTCCGCAAGGTGCATTACAACAGAAGTTATCTTCTCAATAAAGAATAAGCTTATGGAAATAATAGTAAAGCGAATAGCCAAGAAGAAGACCTATACGATAGGTCATCTTTATCTTCTGAAAGAGGATGAGGTAGAGAGCCGCCAGAGTTTCAGCAAGCGTCTGGAAGACAAACGTGAATTTCGCGATACCTTCGACCGCTCGTTGCTGGATAAGGAGCATTATTTCTGCGATACGCTGGAGCCTACCTGGCGCAATCTGCTGGGCATCACGCTGAGCCCTGGGGAAGTGGATGCCCGTCGGGGCAGGGTGAGCGGCAAGATAGCGCGCAAGGTTCGGGGCAAGACGGCGATACCCGAGGGCACTTATCCGCTGCTTGTTACCCCGTCGCCCAGGTTTAAGTGTTTTCTGCCTCTCGTTCAGGGAGTGCCCGGTTTCGAGGGCATCCGCATCCATGCAGGCAATTATCCTGACGACACGCAAGGCTGCATCCTGGTGGGCGAGAACAAGTTCAGGGGGATGGTAGTGAACTCCCGCATCTGGCTCAACCGCCTCATCAGCCGCATCGCCGAGGCAAGGGAGCAGGGGGAATCAGTATGGATTACGGTTATCTGAAAATAAAAAGAGGGTGAGTCATCTGGTTATGACACACCCTCTTTTTGGCTTTTATTTCTTTTTCTTCTTCTTCTTTTTGATGCCGAAGAAATCGCGGAGGCCGTTGAAGTCTTTCTTCATGATGAGGCCGAGACCCTGCGTGTTCAGACTGTTGCGCGTAAAATAGCGGTCGTTGGTCTGATTGTACATGCGTATGGCGAGGTTGCCGTTAGGGAAGATGAGGTAGCGGAGGTCGAAATCGCCGATGAAACTCTGCGTGGCATTCGGATTGTCGCGATAACCGAACTGGCCATTGAAGAGTAACCGGTTGTTGAGCAGCTTGCCACTCAGAATGCCCTCATATTCGGCATTGTTGAAACCTTCATCGCCCGTAGATATGTTGGCACCGAAATTCCAGTTGTTGCTCTTCACCACGTTGGAAAGTACGGTGTTCAGCTGCTGCGAGATGGTGCCGCTCAGCAGGCTCTGCATCGCCAGCGAAGTCTGACTCTGCTGTTCGCCGTCCTCGCTCACCTGGTTGTTGTTGGTCTGGGCGTAGAACCGGCCGATGCCTAAGAGATAGAGCACCTGCTGGTTCATCTCTTCCTGCGAATTGATGATAGAGTAGATCATCTGCTTCGCATCGCTGTTAACCGTAGGCAGGTCCATAGAAAAATCTACCTTAGGCGATTGAGGCGTGCCGGTGATGTCCATCAGACAGTCTACGCGGATGTTGTTGCCCGAGAACGAACGGCCTATGCGCAGGTCGCTCAGCGGCACTCCGTTTACGGTATATTTAGCCCGCAGGTTGAGTGGGGCATTGTATGGATTGCCACCGAAGGCGATGGTGCCGCCCGGCATAAACTCGAACTCCTTCTTGATGAGATTCTGGATGGTGAGCTTGTAGGTACCGTGATCAACCACATAGTTGCCAAACATGTCGAACGAGCCCTTGTTGAAGTAGTTGGCGCGAATTACGCCATCTCCGTTCAGGGTGATGTAATCGCCCGACTGCTCGTCCATGATCAGCTTGAGCGTGAGGTTCTGGTTGGTGTTTACGAGGAAGTTGATGCGCATATCCGATTCGAAATCGATGTCATCCTCTCTCTGTTTCGTGGTTGGAGCCCCGTTCAGGCTGTCCATGATATCCGGCACAATCTCGTGCCAGTGGATAAAGCTCTTGTCGCTGATGGCGTCCGGACTTGCCACATTATATACAAAGATGCTGCCCGGTTCGGGTTCGGCGTTGATGTCGATGACGGTTTCGCCGCTCTTGCCGTGGATGCCTACCTCGCCCGTGGCATTGATGGTGCCATAGAAGGTATTGTCGCCAAACTCGCGGGTATCGAAGCCCAGGAAGTTGTGCGCCTTGATATCGAGGTCGTAGCTCAGCCTGGTGAGGTGCTTGTGGTGGATGCCTCCGCTCAGGATGGCTATGTTGCGGTTGCGGTCGAAGATGGTATCATTCTCTATGAGGATATCATCTGGGATAGCGTGGGCATGGAGCGCATCGAAGGTGTAATCGGTGTTGAGCTGCTTGAGGTGCACCTTGCCGTGAGCGGTAAGGTCGCCCACGAGATTGATGTTTTTCAAATCGCCCACCACGTTGAGATGACCATCGCCCCAGGCTTCTACCTGTTTCATGAAACTGCCGCAGAAATTCTCGAGGAATTTCATGCTGGTGCCCTGGGCATCGATACCCAGGTCGATATAGTTGCGTTTAGGCGAGACGTATCCGTTGATGAGCGTCTGATGCTCCGGACCATCATCGGCAACTGCATGAATATCAATCTGTTCGAGCTCCTTATTGAAGTTGACACCAGCATGGAGCACACCGAGCGGACCGTTTTCGAAGGTAAACTCCTTCACGTCTAGCTGGGCGTAGGCATCAGGGTCGTTGAAGAGGCTCTTGATGATAGCCTTGCCCGAAGCCTTGCCGGTGAAATCTACCGAATGGAAATTGACGAGGTTCAGCACGTAGGCTACATCCACATCCTTCAGGTCGGCTACGATAGAATCGGTCTTCTCGGGTGTAGCAAGACCGGAAACGATGACGTGCTGCTGGTCGTGGCTCACGGCAAAATGGTCTACCAGCAGGCGGTTCTTGCTGTAGATGATGTCGGCAGGATGAACCTCCCACGGCGTGCCGTCGATTCTGATTTCAGACGGGTGTATGGTTACGTGGGCGGTAGAAACCTGATCTTCGTTCTTGAAGAACTGCGCCCTCGTATCGATGATGCCCTGGATAGGGAGCTTAGCCGAATGGTTGTTGTAGAAGAGCTTGGCGAAGAGCTGGTTGTCGGCAGCGGCTGCCTTTACGTGGATGCCCGGTCCGTTATCTCCCCATTTGCCCTGCCTGATCTGCGCATCTACCTTGAGCGAATCGTTGATGGTATGCAGTCGCACTTTGGCTCCATGATAGTCTTTGCCGCCATAGCTGAAGTCAGGCACGCTGGCATAGATGTTGACGGTTTTCTCGGCATCGTTCATGAATCCATCTGCAAAGACGGGCTGCTCTATCTGCAGCGGAATGCCCAGCATGCGCTGCAGTATCTCGGTAGAGGTGATTTCTGCCTGGAAGGTGAAATGGTTCTTCGCACTCCTGTCTACCTTGCCGATGCCCGGAAGGGTAGGCAGTTTGCTGGCTACCAGGTTGGTGAAGCTCTTGGTGAGGGTAGCGTAATCGTACTCTCCGTCAACATGGATGCTGGCGAACGGGGCTTCGAGGTCGAAATAGCTGTCCTTGCCCTGGTTCTTGGCGCTTACGGTGATGTCATCGAGACTGTAGGTCTTGTCGGCTACCTTCAGTCCCAGGATGGTTGGCAGCAGATGCTGAACATGGGCAGTAGCGGCATACTGCTTGCGCGGAATGGAGTAGGAGCCTTCTACCTGGATGTTGGCGTTAGGGTCGGCGATGGATGCGAGTCCCTCTACCAGTCCCTGCTTATAGCTTCCGTCTATCTGAATGTTGCGGTAGCTGTACTTGTTGAAATCGAAGCGTGGAATGCTGCCCTTGGCATAGAAATGCTGCTTGTTGCCGTGAGCCGAAAGCGATGCTGCCAGGATGCCGAACTGCCCGTTGTCGAGGATTCTGCCCAGGTTGATGCCCTGGGTGTTGATGCTAGCCTTGAGCTCGGAGCCAGCCTTTTCGGCATTGATGGCTACTTCGCCCACGCCGGTCTTCAGCTGCCCGCGGGTGCCTACTTTCTTGCCAGCACCATATACTTCACCTATATAATATATGTCGCCCAGGCGCAGCACTTCTTTCGGAATGCTGATGCGTTTGCCCAGATTTCTGGAAACCTCTCCGATGCCATCGCCTGATATCTTGAGGGCTGAGATGTTTGCCTTCCAGCGCAGAAGGCGGTCCCAATCGCTCACACGGCCGTTAGCCCTGAGCAGCAGACTGCCGCTCTGAGTCTTGAATTCGAGGTTATGGATGCGGGCAGATGTACTGGTGCCCGAAAACTGGAGATGAAGCTGCAGGGCATCCTTGAACTTGCGGAGTTCAGGCACGAAGCAGGCAATATCGGCAAGCGTGATGACGGACGGCTTGATGCCGCCCTGAAACTGGAGTGTAGGCTTTACGATATGCTTGTTCTCGATGCGGTAGGTAGCGCGCAGGTCATCAAACTGCAATTGCGAATGAGGGAGCTCGATGCTGAAGTCTCTGAGCAGGGCTTCCTGCTGGTCGGCATCGAGTTTGAATCTCAGATTTCTGAGTTGAAGTCCTGATTTATCTTTCAGCGCTATCTTCTTGACAGCCAAATGGATATCCTTGTCGGTGAGATGGCCCAGAATAATGTGGGCAGAGAGGTCGGTGATGCCTAGATGCTGCGGCGAAAAGACGCCCGGCTTAGGCGCAATATCGCGCTGGTTGTAGGCAACGGCACCATGGCGGATAATCAGGCTTCCGATGTGCAGGTCGAGCGGAGTATGGCGGGTGGTATCTTTCGAAGCCAGCGAATCGAGCACGAACTGGATGTTCATCGGGCTCTTGGCATCCTGCTTGTAGATGTTGGCGTTGAGACCGAAGAGCTGGGCAGATGAAACCGAAATCTTGCCATCCTTCAAAGGCAGGAAATCGAGCTTTGCCGATACGCGCGAAGCACAGATCATGCTGTCGCCTTTCTGGTCGAGCATCATCACGTCATCTATGATAATGCGGTTGAAGAAGCCCAGGTTCACCTTTCCGATACTTACCTGAGTGCCGAATTTCTGAGCCAGTGCACCGGCTACTTCAGAGCCGATGAAGGCCTGTACTGGTGGCACGTGCAACAGTACGACAAGCAAGAAATAGACAGCAGCCAGCGTCCATATAATGCTATTGATGATATGTTTTAAATGTTTCAGAGTTGCTTTCTCTAGTTTACAAAAATGTTACTAATTTGAATTTTGCGACAAAATTACTGAAAAATCGGCATAAAATCGAATAATTCACACAATTTTTCTTTTTTATATCACTTTTTTTCACTATTTTTGCAGCACGTTTAGAAGTTTCAGCATAGAAGTAGATAAAATATATGTTTTATGGCAGATGGCCAGGATAGCGTCTTGATGAGGGCGCCGAGGCATATATCTTGAAGTGATTAATAAGTTTATATATAATATTTTTTAATGTAGTTATGGCAAATGTAATTAAGTTACGTAAAGGCTTGGACATTAACCTTACGGGTAAGGCTTCCAAGGATGTAACGCTCCAGGTGGCTCAGGCTGGCGAGTATGCGCTGGTTCCTGCGGCTTTCGTGGGTGTGACTCCTAAGGTAGTGGTACGCGAGGGCGATCATGTCAATGCCGGAGATGCCTTGTTTGTGAACAAGGCTTGCCCGGAGGTGAAGTTTGCCTCGCCAGTGAGCGGAGAAGTAACCGCCATTGAGAGAGGTGAGCGCCGAAAGGTGCTCTGCGTGAAGGTGAAGGCCGACGCAGTACAGACCTCTACGGATTTTGGTAAGAAAAACGTTGATGCGTTAGACGGTGAGGCTGTCAAGCAGGCGCTGCTTGAGGCTGGTCTCTTCGGATACATCAACCAGTTGCCTTATGCTGTGTCCACAACTCCCGACACCAAGCCTAAGGCAATTTTCGTTTCTGCCCTCCGCGACATGCCGCTCGCAGCTGACTTTGAGGTAGAACTCGAAGGCAACGAAGAGGCTTTCCAGGCGGGTTTGACAGCCTTGAGCAAGATTGCGAAAACTTATCTTGGTGTTGGCGTTGACCAGCACAGCAATGCGCTCGGCGAGGCTAAGAACGTTGAACTCAATGTATTCGACGGTCCTTGTCCGGCAGGTAATGTAGGCGTACAGGTGAACAACATCGACCCTGTAAACAAGGGCGAGGTGGTTTGGACAGTAGATCCAGCATCGGTTATCTTCTTCGGAAGACTCTTCCTGACAGGTAAGGTTGATTTGCACAAGACTGTAGCTGTGGCAGGTAGTGAAATCAAGACTCCTGGCTATGCTGAAGTTTTGGTAGGTACACCTTTAAGCAGTTTTGTAGCCAATCAGCTGAAAGCTGCTAACCATGTGCGACTTATCAATGGTAATCCTCTTACCGGTGTAAAGACAACTACAGCCGATTTCGTAGGTGGTCATACATCAGAGATTACAGCCATCCCAGAGGGTGATGACAACGACGAGATGCTGGGTTGGATTCTTCCACGTACCAATCAGTTCTCTACATCGCGTTCATATCTCTCCTGGCTCTTCGGCAAGAAGAAGGAGTACAATCTCGATGCCCGTATCAAGGGCGGTGAGCGCCACATGATCATGAGCGGCGAGTATGACAAGGTGCTTCCGATGGACATCTATGGTGAGTACCTCATCAAGGCAATCATCACCGGCGATATCGACAAGCAGGAGCAGCTCGGTATCTACGAGGTAAGTCCTGAAGATTTTGCTGTGGCTGAGTTCGTGGATTCATCTAAGCTCGAATTGCAGAAGATTGTACGCGAGGGCTTGAACACCCTGCGCAAGGAGAACGCTTAGTTTTAGTTTACAGTTGACAGTTTATAGTTGATAGCAATGCTGCTAAACCCCTATAAACTCTTAACTATTAATTATTATAATAATGAGTGCATTAAGAAATTATCTCAATAAGATAAAGCCTAACTTCCAGAAGGGAGGTAAGCTGCATGCCTTCGAGAGCGTGTTTGACGGTTTTGAGAGCTTCCT
>ERZ831979.2450-NODE-2450-length-12666-cov-3.750218_pt1 | contig 12666 bp, 10 predicted proteins | sample MGYA00519952_ERZ831979 | MGnify/ENA primary metagenome ERZ831979 (study PRJEB31850, sample SAMEA3708723) | human gut metagenome | biome: human gut; feature: human-associated habitat; material: faeces | place: China | collected 2014 ...
TATCCTACTATTTTAGTATGCGCAAAAATATAAGAATAAAAGCATAAATATACAACAATTCAAAATTCAGGATAATTATTTAATAAATTAAGCTAATAATATACTTAAATTAAAAAAATAAACATAAAATATGGTTGCATTTGGTGATTTTGCGTATTATAATATAGGTTGAACATCAGCTAAGGAGAATTGCAAATGAAACAAGTTGAAATTTTTACAGATGGTGCTTGCAGCGGCAATCCGGGGCCCGGTGGCTGGGGTGCGATTTTGAGATATAATGAGCACGAAAAAGAAATTTCGGGCGGAGAAGCTGTCACTACAAACAACCGTATGGAAATTAGTGCCGTAATTGGTGCGCTTTCTCTACTTAAAGAGCCTTGCAATGTAACTCTGTATAGTGATTCTCAATATGTTTGCAACGCATTAAAGCTCGGTTGGGCAAAAAAGTGGAAAGCAAACGGCTGGATGCGCAACAAAAAGGAAAAAGCTCTTAACCCTGAGCTTTGGGACAAGCTCCTTTCCCTTTGCGATATCCACAATGTTGATGTTGTATGGGTTAAAGGTCATGCAGGTCACCCTGAAAATGAGCGCTGCGATCGACTTGCGGTTGCCGAGGCTCACAAGTTTTCTAAATCCTAATGACCGATTTTATATAGATATAGATTGGAGATTATCAAGTATGAGATATATTTATGCAGACAACTCCGCTACAACAGCTATATCGCCTACTGTACTTGAAAAAATGATGCCTGTACTCACCGAGTACTACGGAAATCCGTCAAGTCTTTACAGAATCGGCGGTAAAGCCAAGGAAATTCTTGAAAATTCAAGAGAAAATATTGCAAAAAACCTTGGTGCGGCTAACGCAAATGAGATATACTTTACCTCAGGCGGCAGTGAATCTGACAACTGGGCTTTAAAGGGCGTATGCAGAGCTCTTAAGGCAAAAGGCAAAAAGCACATTATTACTTCAAAGTTTGAACACCACGCTATTCTTCATACCTGCCAAACACTTGAGAAAGAGGGCTTTGAGGTAACTTACCTCGATGTGTACGAAAACGGTATTGTTCACCCCGAAGATGTAGAAAACGCTATCAGAGAAGATACAGCTATTGTATCTATTATGTATGCAAACAACGAAATCGGTACTATCCAGCCAATTACCGAAATCGGCGCAATTTGCAGAAAACACAAAGTAATATTCCATACTGACGCTGTTCAGGCTGCAGGTTATGTAAAAATAAATGTTCAGGAGCAGAATATTGATATGCTTTCAATGACTGCTCATAAATTGCATGGCCCTAAGGGCATCGGACTTCTCTATATCAGACGAGGTATCAGAATAGAGAATTTAATTGACGGCGGTGCTCAGGAAAGAAATAAAAGAGCCGGCACTGAAAATGTTGCAGGAGTAGTAGGTCTTGACGCAGCTCTCCAAGAGGCTGTTGACACAATGGACGAAAGACGAAAGCATCTCGAAAAATTGCGTGACAGACTTATTGACGGACTCCTCAAGATTGAGCGTTCAAGAGTAAACGGCGACAGAGTTCACCGCTTACCGGGTAATGTAAATATGTGCTTTGAGGGCATTGAGGGCGAAAGCTTGCTTTTAAGACTTGATATGAACGGAATTTCAGCGTCTTCGGGCTCTGCTTGTACTTCAGGCAGTCTTGACCCAAGCCATGTTCTTCTCGCTATCGGTCTTCCCCACGAAATTGCACATGGAAGTATGCGTCTTTCTTTCTCAGCGGAGCTTACTGACGAAGATGTTGACTATATGCTCGAGGTTATTCCGCAGATTGTAACCTACCTTAGAAATATGTCACCTCTTTGGGAAAAAATCAAAAAACAAGAGGCTTTGGAGAAGTAATTTCAATTATAAAACAGGAGGTTTAAGATATGGCTTATTCTGAAAAGGTAATGGACCACTTTGCCAATCCAAGAAATGTTGGCGAAATTCCCGATGCAGACGGTATCGGTGAGGTTGGCAACTCAAAATGTGGCGACATTATGAAAATGTATATAAAAGTTGAGGACAACAGAATTGTAGATGTTAAGTTCAAAACTTTTGGCTGCGGTGCAGCTATTGCTACAAGCAGTATGGCTACTGAGCTTATCAAGGGCAAAACTATTGATGAGGCTTTAAAGCTCACTAACAAGGCAGTTATGGAGGCTCTTGACGGACTTCCGCCGGTAAAGGTTCACTGCTCTGTTCTTGCCGAGCAGGCTATTAAGGCTGCTCTTGCAGATTACTATAAGAAGAACGGTATTGACCCTACTCCAATCATCGGTGAAATCGGAGATTGTGACGATTGTCATTGCCACTGATAAAATTACGGACAGGCTTTATCGCCTGTCCTTTTTTTAATACCGGTGAAAATACTTAATCGAACCATAACCTGTTTTACGGTATTTGCTGTATAATTTTTGATATTTATGCAAAAGATAAAGCAGGTGATGAAAATGTATAAAGATATGCCGTTAGGCTTTGTGAACGCACTTGCTAAAAATGAAAGTGCAATGCAAAGATTTGCTCAGATGGATAAATCTGAAAAGCAGGAGTTACTTGACAAAGCGCACAATGTAACTTCAAAAGCTGAAATGCAAAACCTCATAAACAGTATAAACTCATAAGAAAAAGACGGTCTGTTGACCGCCTTTTTTATACTAAAGATTAGAACTGTTATCAAATCTGTTGCGCAAAAGTTTTAGTGCCTTGGTTTCAATTCTGCTCACATACGAGCGAGATATATTCAGCTTTTGCGCAATTTTCTTTTGAGTTTGCGGTTTGTTTCCATCCAAGCCGTACCGCATTACAATTATCATCTTTTCCCTTGGGCTAAGCTCCTCGTTAATGAATTGTCCGAGCTTTTTTCTGTTCAGTTGAAAATCAAGCTGTTCAAGAATATTATCGTCAACAGACATAATATCAAGCAAAGTTAGCGGATTTCCGTCTTTGTCGCTGTCAATAGTTTCGTTAAGTGAAATGTCCTGTGCAGTCTTTTTTGCGTTGCGAAAATGCATAAGAATTTCATTTTCAATACAGCGAGAGGCATAGCTTGACAGCTTAATTTTTTTACTTAGATCATAAGTATTTATAGCCTTAATAAGTCCGATAGTGCCGATTGACACCAAATCGTCCTGCTCGCTTTGATTTCCGTAATATTTTTTTATTATGTGAGCTACAAGCCTTAAATTGTGCTCAACAAGAGTATTTCTCGCCTCAATATCACCGTTAGCACTGCGCACGAGATATTCGTGTTCTTCTTTTTCTGAAAGTGGTTTAGGAAAAGAACCGTTACCGCAAATATGCAGAATAAAAAAGCAAATATACTGACCGAGAAAGTTTATTAATTCAAACAAAAAATCACCTCTGACAAAATCTATAATCAAAAATACTCCTGATTATAAGTATTCGGTCAGAGGATTTATTTTGCTTGTACTAAGGTTAAATATCGTAAGAAATTATTTTTTTATTATCAATCACAATTTCTTTGTTGCAAATTTCCTTAGCTGCCATTTTGTGTGAAATGAGAATACAGGTTTTATTCTTGAGCGTTTTTAAGTTTTTGAGAAGTTGCACTTCGGTATCAGCATCAAGTGCCGAGGTTGCCTCATCAAAAATTATAATCGGCGAGTCGCAGTAAACTGCCCTTGCGATTGCAATTCTCTGAATTTGTCCCTCAGAAAGTCCCTTGCCGTTCTCTCCCACAACAGTATCGAGTTTTTGGGGCAATTTTTCTATAAAATCATAAGCACACGCTATCTTGGCGGCTTTAATGATTTTTTCATCATCGGGAGAATTAGCAGTAAAAGCTACGTTATCTCTGATAGTGCCCGAAAGCAGAAAGTTTCCCTGCGGCACATATGAAAACATACTGCGCACATTTTTATCTATATACACCTTACCACCATTTGCAAGCGAAAGGTAAATTTTTCCGTTATCGGGCGTAATAACATTAAGCAACAGCTTTGTAAGCGTACTTTTGCCAATTCCCGAAATACCTGCAAGCAAAACGAAGTCACCTTTATTTAACTCAAGACTTGTATTTTTTAGCACATCTTCCCTGCCGTAGCTAAAAGTGATATTATCAAACACGATTTTCTCGGTTTGACTATACAGCTTGAGCACATCAATATCAGACTTGTTGATTATCTCTTCGTTCTCAAGGTTTTCAATATCCATAAGTCGTTCGGCAGACGCAAGCGCAGAATAATAAGACGGCAAAATACTGCTGATTCCACGAACAGGGCCTTGAATTTGGGATACAAGGGCAAGCATAGAAGTAAGCACACCGTATGTAATTGTGTGGTCGCTGATAGCGAACGCACCCCATATGAGAGCATACATATAGCCAAGGGCAAAAACAAACGAAAATCCTGTGGTAGCAAATATTGAAATATAGTTTCTTATTCTCTTAATTCTAAAATTATTTTGCTGAAGATTCATTGCATTTTCGGCTACCTTGTTTTCAGCTCCGAAAGTTTTTACAACGAGCAGACTTGAAAATATCTCCTGAAAAAAAGAGCGAGTTTTGCCGTCAGACTCCTGAACTGCCTTATGCAAAGATTTCATTTTAGACTTAAAGAGCAATACAACGGCAAACATAAGCGCTCCGCCGAAAACGAACACAAGGCAAAATGTTTTGTCAATCGAAAAAAGCACTATAAAAACGCCGACCAACTTTACCAAAAAATAAACAATGTTTGGAATAATAGAAATTATAGAGCTAACTACAACGGAAACATCACTTGTAATTCTGTTGAGCAATTCACCTGTATGTATCTCGGAGATTCTATCATATTTTTTTCTTATAATGTGATTGAATAAATCCTGTTTCATACGGATTTCAAGTTTAGCAGACACATTAAAAGTCAGCACCCTGCTTAATATTCTGATGACAAGCTGTGCAACTGTAAGTGAAACGAGGATAACTGCGTAAAAAACAATTCCGCCAACATTGGTATTAACAGCCGAATCTACGATACCTCTCGACAGGGTTGCAACGGCAACACCGAGATATGCCATTGCGCCATATATTACCGACATTAAAATTATGCTGAATATTTGCGGTCTTGCTTTTTTGAATATCCACTTGTTGGTTTCAGAATCAAGAATTTTTTTCAGCTTATTCATAGCTATCTCCCATCGGTCAAAAATTTCTCACAAATTTCAGCTGACTCAATATCAGTATTGCATTTAAGCAAATAAAAATTATTTTCGCTTATTAGCTTATCGGCAGTAGTCAACATATAATCGGCGTACTCATCATCAAGAGAAAATTTAATCGTATTTTTATATATTCTTGAAAAAATACTGCTTTTGTCAAGGACTTCAATACTGTTCTCCTCTGCCCTTTCGAGAAAAATAATGCCTCCGAGCTTTGCACGAGTATTAGTGTTTACCCCACTTCCGCCGTCAAATGGCGAACCGTACACATACCAATCGTTGTCAATAAATCTGATAATCGGTTTATCATCATTGATTATCTGTACATTTTCAGCGCCGAATTTTTTTATCCATAGTTTTGTGTGCGTTGATTTGCCCACTCCCGAATCGGCAGAAAAAAGATATGCTTTGTCTTTATAAAGAATTGCAGACGAATGGAGAAATATTGCGTTGAATTTAAGTATTTTTTTATTGAAAATATCGGACATAAAGATATTTTCCAATCCGCCAATGCTCATAAGCATTTTATCATCATATTTTTGTCGCACATAATCTTCACGAATTGTAAATTTTATTAAAGGCGGCTCATCGCCAAAGTATTGATAATCTTTTGCTTTTGACTCAAATTCCTTAAAATTGGATTTCAATTTCCACACGATATCTGCTATTTTATAAATCGGCATAACATCACCAAATATATTATATTACAAAATCTGAAAATAAGCAACAAAAAGCACAGATGTTGCCACCTGTGCTTTTAATTGAATTATTAGTTTTCTCTGCTTGCAATGAATGTCTGAATATCTGTAACATCGAGAACATCAATGTTGTCGTCTTTATTGAAGTTAGCGGCAGTCAGTGCATCTTTTGATGTTATGACTTCGGTTTCACCTGCGATGTAGCGCTGAAGTAAGGTTACATCGTTTACATCTACTTTGCCGTCAAGGTTGACATCGCCGAGAAGAATTTTCTTGTCAAGCGATACAAAGTTAATTCCGTTTTCCTCTGCATAAGTTTCAGCATAAGAATTTGAATAACCGTAAATTGTAAGATTATCGCACTTAGCAAAAGCATTAGGAGCAATATTCTTTACAGCCTTTGGAATTACTACTTTGTTAAGTGATGTGCAGCCTGAAAAAGCAAAATCAGAAATTGTATTTACAGAATCAGGCACTGTAAACTCGGTTAAAGAAGTGCAGTTCTGGAAAGTCTGTCCTTTAATTTCTGAAATATTAGAACTGATATTTACAGATGTCAAAGAAGTACAGCCCATAAATGCGGCATAACCGATTTTATCAAGCGTCATAGGAATATTGACCGACTTCAAAGAAGTACAGCCGCTAAAAGCAAACTCACCGATTACATCTATTGATTTTGCATTTGAAAATGAAATATTTTCAATCGCTGTGTTATTCAAAAATGCGTAATCAGCAATTTCCAAAACAGTGTAGGTTGAGAGCTTATTAGGAACAACAACATCTGTTTTAGAGTCGGTGTATCCGTAAATTCTGCAATTAAATTTGCTTATAGGTGAATATTTAAAACCGTTTTCTTCAAAATATGTAGCTGCGTTAGCAGATACAAAAGCTGACATTATTAAAGCTAAAGCAATAGCTAAGCATGAAAATTTTTTTAAATAATGAGTTCTCATAATAAAACCTCATTTATTACCAGTCTTCACCACTAACTTCAGCACCGCCAGTAGCGATGATATCAGGATTACTCTGTTTAATTCTTTGCAAGTCAACATCATCGGTCTCACTGCCAGCGAGAATATTCTCAAATGAGAATTTAGTTACTTCAACTTCAGGCGAAGAATAAACCTTTTTGTTTTTCATTCAAATACCTCCATAAGTATTTTAACGGCAAGGCAGATTTTACTCTGCCCTGCCCAAAAATTCAAATCATCAAACTGTGGCGTCAGGGCCTAAGTTGATGTTTGCTAAGTTAGAAGTGATATATGTAAGGTTACCGATATCATACATATTCATATAAACAGGATCACTTAAGTAAATCTCACCTGAAACTGTATCATAGATATATGAGTAAACCTTTAATACATTCTGTCTTGCGTTTGAGGTGTTCTTAAACTGTAAGTAATACTCAATTCTGTTCTTTACAGAAATATCAGAGTTCTTAATCTCGTATCTGTAAATACTTCTGTTAGCGCCGTCAAATGTGTAAGAACCAACCTTACCGTTTGCTTTAGCATTCTTAACAGTAGTTTCGATAGTATCGGCATCAGAATCGGTTACATAAGTCTTAAGGTCAACATTATCGTATTTTGCAACGATTTCAAATGCAATACCAACCTTGATATTAGCATTATTCTTGATGAGTTTCTGATCCTTATCAAAGCTGAGAGCAAAGTCTGTGTAGAGGTAATCGGTCTTAGTAGCACCTGTATTAAGTGTTTCGCCGTCACCCTTTACACCGTCGCCTGTTGTCCACTGGTTTCTTGTGTACTCAAGGAGTCTGATGCTTGCCTGAGCCTCTTTAATATCTTCCTTAGCAAATCTGTCTGCATATACAGGAACGATATAGTAGTTCTGATAGCTTACATAGTTATATTCCTTAGAATATGACTTAGCAATGAGGTTTTTATAACCGTCAAGCTTAGAAAGTTCTGTTAATCTTACTGACATATCTGTATTAGGATTAGCCATATAATTCTTAACTGCATCGCTAAACTGCTGTGCGCTATCTCTGTTATCAAAGATTGCCCAGTAGCTGAGTTCATACTCATGAGCGTCATCTGCGGTTGAATACTTAATAGTATCAGGGAACTCGGTTGTGCCTGTCTTGTAGAGATAATCACCGTTTGACATAGCTAATTCGCCATACTTAACAGTTTCAGGTTTTGTCCATCCACCGTCAACAGCAAGAGCTGTAATTGTAAGATCTGGAGATTTAGTAGTAGCATCAACAGTAGCGGTATAGTCGGTGATTACTGCATGATCAATATCCCACTTAATCTCATTTCTGAAGTTAGATACAAACGGAGCTTTCTTTGTGATGAATTCTTTGCTAAGCTGATCTTTCTCAAGATGTGCAGCTACATTCGCAGCCCACATTTCCTCTAACTCAATACCTGAAACTTTATCCTTAATAACATAACTCTGTTTACCGTCAAGTCTTGTTTCATAAGTGTAAGTAATCGTGTATTCGAGTGGATTTGATTTGATATTTGAATAGAACGGAATGTTTGACTTGATAAGTCTGTATGAAATATTATGATCATCATCTTCATATGGTTCAAACAATGAGCTAATTGCACGCACTACACTGTAAGTTTTCTCACCTGTGCCTGTAAATGTTGCATCATAACGCTTAGGTGTGTCACTGCTGTAACCTTCATAGAAGCCTTCTACTGTATCATTACCGTAAGGTACGGTTCTAAGTGTAAGACGAATTTTATATGTGCTTGTATAAGTAACATATTTTGAAGGAATTACAAGGTTACCGGATGTTTCGGCAATAGACGCCTTAACAATATTGTTGCTGTCTATGATGTCTGCCTTAATGAAAGTTTTGCCATCTGCAGAGCCTGTAAGCAATGTGTGTGAAAGTGTTAATGTACCGCTTGGAGTTGGAATAAAGCGAGCAACATAAGTTGCGTTGTTTGTCATTGGGAAGTCAGCATCGGACTCATTAGTAATGAATGAATAACCGTCAGAAGTCTTAAGGTACCAGCCAATGAAATAGTAATTAGCATCGACATCTGTTTGAGCATGAACACTGAAGTTACCGCCGCCTACTGCACCTTCACATGTTGTCTTGCCGCTGTAATCGGCATTTGTAAAGTAAGCCTGAGCTTTAGTATTTACACCGACATTGCTGTCTGCTACAAATGTGTCTTCAACAAACTTAGAAGTATCGTCTGCTCTGTACTCAATCTTAACATTAGCGGAAATCTTCTGAGCTTTCTTAGAGAAATACCAACGGCCGTCAGCACGAGTACCCTTATCATAACCGTCAAATATTGACATTTCATAAGCAATCTTTACAGGTGAACCGGCATATTTCTTAAGTTTGTCATAAGCTTCCTTATAAGAAGAAGTGTCAACCATCTTCTCATCAATAAGGCTTGAACAGTTGATTGTAGTAATGTATGTACCGTCTTTGTCATATACTGACCACTCAGTAGCATAATTACCAATATTTTCAATTTTCTTATAACCGTTAGATATTACTGTAAGATAATTGCTGTTATAAGCATCTTTCCAATCCTCTGAAAGAAAATTTCCAAAGATGTCAACGATATTGCCATAGTAATCCTTAAGCGGTTCAAGTTCTTTCGGATTATAAGTAGATTTGGTTAAACCGTCTTTAGACGGAATATTATCTGTTGTAGTTCTGTAACGGAAGTCGAAGATAATATTATCTACATCCGAAGTTTCAGAAAGTTTGTAGAAGTCATCATAGTCATAGGTCTGGCAGTTAAATTCACTTTTATTACTCTGATCCGAGAAGCTCTGTTTATGTATATCGTCCCAGAAGTAGTTGTTCAATGTAATACCCTTAACATAATTAGCTTTTTTACCGTTAAGGTATTTAGGAATCTGCATTGAATATTTACCACCCTCATATACCAAAGGCTGACCGGGATAACCGCCAAGTGCATTCTTTGTTAGAGAATTAAATTTGTCCTTTTCTTTGCCGTTTTTGTACCAAGCCTGAACAGCAACTGTGTTGCCCCACTTAGCCTGTACTGTTTCGTCAAAGCCCTCGACATAGAATGTAACTGTGTCGGTAACGTCGATGTAGTAGTAAATAGGTGTGATTTCAATAAACTTATCTGTGCAATCCTCAGGAATTGTGTATTCAAATGAATATACGCCGTCAGCATTAGCCTTTGAGCTATCAATAATTCCGTAAGAATAGCCATTTACTGAGAATGCTTTTACATAGTATTCGCTTCTGTAAGGCTCTGCAATTGTAGTTGTAACTGTAATTGTTGAGCCTAACTTTGCGTAGCCTTCATTATAATAATCAGCAGATTTCAGCTTAGTTACATCATCACCTGTGTAAGAAATTACAGTATCTGCCATATCAGCGTACTTCTGATATGTAGCTCTGACAGTACCGTCTTTAGCATATACTTTAACTCTCGAAGAAACTGTGCCTGAAGCATCAGGAATAATCTCATAACTTGTAGACTTTGTAGAGTCAGTTGAACTCTCAACAATGTCGGTACCGTTGTAGTAACCGAGGTTAATCTTTACGCTTGAAATAGTATCTGCATAATCTTCAAGTACTCTAAACCTTGCGAAAGTTGTACTTACATATTGATCTTGACCTTGCTTAGGCAAGTTATGTCCGCTTTGACCGCAGTCAAGATACTTTTTATTAGATTCATTAGCAAAAGCTTTGGAATTATTGTAATTATCATACGCATATTCCCATGATGTTGACTTACCTACTGAATCAGAAATCGTAAAACAATATGTTTTAGAGGTGTCAAAGTCTGCGCTGTCAAAGTAAGCATACACCTGATTATTTGAATCACGGTAAAGGTTGAGATGCTTTGTGAAAGCACTCGGGTTTGAATCGCTGTCGCTGTAAATGAGGTAAAGATTCGGAATCATTGTACCTGTAGCTTCAGCAAACTTTGCAAATACATCAGTGTCTTTTGTAAGTTTAAATGTGTATGTTGTATTTGTTGAAAGGCAATCGCTTGTACCGTTGATATCTGAGTACCAACCTTTAAATACATAACCTTCCTTAGCAACAGCATTAAATGTTACCTCTGTACCATACGGATATGTGCCTTCATCTATAGGACTGCCATTGCTCGAACAGCTGAAAGTACCCATTTTATCATCGCTGCCTGTTACATAGCCAAAGCCTAAACGGCTATCCTGTTTTTGTGCAAATGTAGCAGAAACAGTTACATTGCTTGCAGGCATTGTGTAAGAACCGTCACTGTTAGGTTTGATAGCATTACCGTTTGCATCTTTTACAGTAACAGTATCAAGCTCATAACCGTCACTCGGTTCGGATGTTACTGTAAATGTCTTTCCTTCCGCAAGTAAGGTTTCAGAAGTAGTAACTGTACCGTTTTTGATATTTTTATCAACAGTTACTTTGTAATTTACAGCTGATGAAGCTGATGTAACTGTTACTGTTTTATCACCATCATATTTAATAGTAATATCAGACTGATTTGTTGTTTCAATTTGAAAATTACCATCTTTTTTTGTCAATTGACAGCCGTCATAATTAAGTGTAAAATTATCAACTGATATCCATGTGCTGTTTCCGGTAAATTTAAACTGATAAGTTCCGGCTGGTTTATTACTGTAAGTTATTGAATAAGTTTTGGTAGATTCATCATATGACATTTTATCCTCAGCTTGTGCTGGAGTCCATTCTTTACCATTAACAAGGCTATTCTCACCGGCAACATAGTAAGGTGTAACTGTTATAGGTTGATCTCCTTCAGTAACAGTTAAATAGTTATTGCCGTTTTTGGAAATAACGGTAAATGTAACTTTACCTGTACCTGTGCTTGACACAGTATATTTCATAGGTTCGCCTTTTTTCCAAGTAAGTTGATACTCAGTACCGGCTACAACTGTGTCACCGTATGAATTCATAATTAAGGTACCATTTTCATAAGCATCGGTTCTAAACTCAACAGTTTGACCTTTATAAGCAGAAAGGTCATAAGTAATAGAACCGCCATCAGCACCACCAAATTGGATTTCATTCCACTCATTGAATGAGCCTCTTAAAACCCAATTGCTGATAGCCGCATTCGAAGTAACCATACCGACAAGCATAGTCGAAAGCATCATCATAACAGCAAGCACAATAGAAATCGACTGTTTGCCAATACGCTTGAAATTAGTTTTCATTTTTATTACCTCCATTTTTGTAATCTAAGGTATCCGAGATACGGGCATAGTATATCTGCGTCATGTGGAGGGTGTATGAAACGAAGGTGAAATTAAAAAAACTCTCCGGGGAATGTTGATCCGGAAAGTTTTTTAATTTTACAGTAATTGAATTGTAAAGCGCATCCCCTGCGGCTGCTCCATCGGAACAAAGGAGTATGGCACGTTCAACGTCTGAAAAATTGTAGCGACAATATACAGGCCAAGGCCATTTCCGCCAGTTTCCCGATTTCTCGAAAAATCAGGGCGATAGAATGGTTCAAACAAGTGCGGTAATTCTTCTTTGCTAATGGGCGTACATTCATTTTCTACCACAATCATGTGAGCTCGCAGATAAACCGATACGCATTTCCCATTAGGAGTATAAGCGACTGCATTTCCAAGGATATTTGAAAGTGCTTTGCTAAATTCATGGATAGGCAACTCAACAGAAACCGCATCGTCTATTTTCAAATGAAACCGGACGCCATGTGTAGTGGCTATCAGTTGGTACGGCTCACATAAAGAGGCCAGCAGTTCCGACACATTGATTTTGATTGGTACTGCATTTTTCGTAGAAACGCTCAACTTCGATGTTTCCAAAATTTCATGTATCAT
>ERZ831979.2452-NODE-2452-length-12663-cov-2.632852_pt1 | contig 12663 bp, 18 predicted proteins | sample MGYA00519952_ERZ831979 | MGnify/ENA primary metagenome ERZ831979 (study PRJEB31850, sample SAMEA3708723) | human gut metagenome | biome: human gut; feature: human-associated habitat; material: faeces | place: China | collected 2014 ...
GATAGCAGAGCAGCTTATACAAAGAGTGACTGGATTCTTTGGTGTGCAGCGATGGACAATACAGCAGCACTTATACAGCCGGTGGCAGCATATTTGAAGGAAACAAAGACACGAGTGCCATTTTCAGACTGGTATCAGACTGATAGTGGAAGGTATTGTTATTTTATTGCTCGAAGTGTTCAGGGCGGCATTTTTATGCCGATGCTGGCAGAGCAAATTAAATAAATAGAATAGGAGACAACATGGAAAAGGCAAAAGTTTATTTTACTGATTTTAGAACATCAAATGGAGTTGGACTCCCGGAAAAGCTAAAAAGATTGTGCCGTAAGGCAGGAATCACTAACTTTGTCTCCATAGTCGAGACATCGGGCGGAATCAAGCATGAGGTTACGTATGAAAAATGTGATATGATAACCAGTCACACAGCCCGAAGAAGTTTCGCTACCAATGCTTACAGGGCAGGAATACCGAGCTTGTCTATCATGCAGATAACAGGACACAGCACGGAAACCAGCTTTATGAAGTATATCAGAATATCCAAGGAAGAGAATGCTATCGCACTGAGCAAGCATACTTTCTTCCAAGCTAATGTATAATACAAAAAATATAAAACAATGGATAATAAAGAATTGAAATACAAAAAGGGTATTGAAGAATTTATTTTTGTGGCAAAATCCTCTACCGATATAATATGTGATGTTGTGTCGAACGACTTGCCATTCAATGAGTATAATAAAGAAAAAATCGAAGTGCGGTTAAGGAATGTTGTAGAAATGTTCTTCAAAAACAATCGCAAATATTATCCTGACGATAATATGTTTGAGGGGGAAATCGTGTTTGATGCTGAAATGATGAGCGATTTGGTTACACATGAGTTCACTTATGACGGAGTAACGTATAAGGAAGATTTGCCCGATCTTGATGAAGCGACAACCAATAAATTTCGGATGGCGCATGAACAATATCTAAAGGAAAAGTATCATACAGACAGATTTGAGTATATGAAAGTTGGGACGAATGTCATGGAGCTATTCCAAGACGAACAGTTCTTCAAGAAAATATACACAGAAATTAATGGAGAAAGCAAAAAACGAAACAAGGATTTGGATAGTATAAAAATTTCTACACTAAAAAATTACGCATACCAACTTGAAGAAATCGTTTCCCGTCTGGAATCCCTTTCCGACAAGATGAATGTAATGTCTGCTTTTGAGGTCAAGCGTTGGAAAGAGTGTGTGCAAAACTATTCTTGTAATCTTTTGATGCTGCTGTCCAAGGTCGGTTCTCCAGATTTCAACACCATAGACGGAGTGTTTATATTAAAAAACCTACTTGATGCTATTGACATTAATACATCAATGGATGATAAAGACAAGTTTATCGCATCAGTAATCGGTTGTCCGATAAGCACGGTAACGACCTATCGGAACAAGTTTAATGAATGGGGACGTAAAGCTGATGAAGCACGATTAAGCAAATTGAAGACCATACAGAATTTATGTGAATCATCGCTTAACCCAGAAAGCAACAATGACGGAAACCCTGTCGTAAAGAAATTTTTATCCTATATAGGAAAAGCCGTGAGGGATGCAGAAGGAGCGAGCAAGAAAAAGAAATAATATGCCCACAAAGAATACCATACGCAGACATTACCTGATAATCCGCAGGATATTTCGAAATGACTATCCAAGCAAACATGTCTTGCTTGAGTATATGAAGCAGTACGATGTGGAAGTTGGAGAAAGGACTTTCCAAAGAGACTTGGCAGAGATACGCAGCAACTTCGATATTGAAATTATATACGATGAAAAGAAGAACGGTTACTTTGCACAGACAGACAGCACATTGGATTTAGACAAATTGCTGTATTTTATAGGATTGGCGGAAAGTTCGGATATTGTCCTCTCTACCATGAGGGACAAGAACAGGCTGTTGCAATATCTTGCAGTCAGCCCTGATCCCCGTGCAAAAGGCGTGGAACATATAGGCTGGCTGTTGAGGGCTATCCAAAATCAGACGGTTGTCCGCTTTTCCCATTATAATTACCAGTCGGGAGAAGCCAAGGATTATACCGTCTGTCCCTACTTGCTGAAAGAGTTTGAGGGAATGTGGTATTTGTTTGCCTTTGTGGACAAGCTGGAATCGTTCCGCACATTCGGGTTGGACAGAATACGCAATCTTGTCATAACAGACGATGTATTCCAACGAGAACCTGCATTGGAGGAAACGGCAAAACGCTTTGACGATGTGTATGGACTGGTCTATGAACCCGATAACAACCCGATAGAAGAAGTCAAGTTAAGGGTTTCTTCTTCCATGTTGCCCTATCTCCGTTCATTACCTATTCATCGCTCACAGGTAATAGAGGAAGATGTTATCACGCTGCATCTGATAATCAATCCTGAATTAAAGAACAGAATAATGAGCTATGGAGAACATATAGAGGTGTTGTCTCCAGTATCATTGAGAGAAAGCATAAAGGACAGAATACAAAAGATGCTATCCAACTACAAATGAATGATTAGCTACCAGATTAATTGTGTGAACCGTTGCAGGAATGTAACGGTATTTTTTTTTCCTTTTCCCCGTCAGATATGAAAAACATCAGACCACCGACTTAAATTGACGTACCCCTAATCTTACCTTTGCGAAGAAAACAGGTCTATATGTCAAAATCAATAGGAGGAAAGAAATCGGCAGGGGAACAATCGAAAAATTGTGCGATAAGAAAAACTTGGTGTACGCTGTATTTTATGTCAAATTTATCGCTTTCTACCTGTCCTATAAAACTGGGCGAGCAATCCAATATCGCAGCCAATCCACGTTGCGATACCCCAAGCTCCTTGCGCTTTTCCCGAATCTTATTAATGACGAATAAATCGACTTTTGAGTTCATAAAACCTTGTTTTCAAGATTGTAAAGTTGAAAAAAAGATTTATCTTTGCGCTTAGTATTACTAAGCGTATAATAAAAAGCAAGGGATTATGGGAAGAAAAATCATTAAAAAAGGATGGCTGTATGAGTATGAAGAAACAGCAGAAAAGCAACTTACAAATGGCTATGAAGTTACAAGAGTAAGGTATGTATTGGGAGAACAATTTGACACTTCTTGCAAGAAAGTATTAGTCTGTATCGGTATCAATCCAAGTACAGCAATCCCCGAACAGCTTGATCCGACATTAAAGAGAGTACAGAAATATGCTAAAAACAGCGGAGAATATGGAGCATGGTATATGCTAAACGTATATCCGCAAACGTGCAACCAATCCTGATGACATGGATACAATGCCAGATATGGAAATACACCGTAACAATCTGACTGCCATAAAGAACCTGTTATCCAAAATTAAGGAAGCAGACGTATGGTGTGCTTGGGGAAATACCATAGAAAAGAGAAAATACTTGTACGACTTGTTGCTTGGAAATACAGCGAAAGGAATTGACAGTATTATCAGCCTGTTCAATACAAACTATCACTTCAAAGCATACGGCTCTACCGTTAAGGGTTGCCCTAAACACCCTCTTGTAATTTCCAATGACGATAAGCTGAAAGACTTGGCGGAGATTGGATTAATGGAACTGAATAATAAAATACTTGCTATATGAAATTCAATTTTAATTTCTTTAAAAAGAAGAAAGAAGAATCACTTGATTGGATCGATGAAACCCTGAAGAATGGATTCTTCAATAACAATAATGAGGAAATAAATCCTGATGATGACGATTTAGGTATGCCTGATTATACTCTTGACGATAGAAAAAATATAACAACAGGATTATATCTTGTATTGGGAAGCAATATCCGCCTATTCCAACCTTTTGATAAAATCTATGTAGAAGAAATTACCGAAAATGGACTTATAATAAGATTTGAAGAAGAAACCGAAAAGAAATTCTACGATTATAATTTACTGAAAGAAGTAACCGTCGCCAAAGACGAAGATTATGATAAACTATTTGAGTAACTTAAAATATTATTAATCATGAGTAAGAAAAAACAAAATGTTCAATCAGAAGAAGACAAGAGAAATTTTTTTAAATCAAAGTATCTCCTTAGAGCTATACAGGGAGATTGGTGGATTACAGGTAATCATGTAATTATTGATGACCATTACTTTGAATACCGAAAAAGAAACTGGCATTTAATCTCTGTCGATTCTTTACAATTTCACTGGCAATATGTAGAGAGTATAATGGTTGATAAGCACATTTTCGGAGCAACTCTGAAAGTTACAGCAGGTAAAGAGTATTATTACATCAAAGGATTGTCAAAGAAAACAGCCGATGCAATCAAAAAATTAGCTTTGAACTATATTTCCATTAATACACAAAGAGGTACAACGGAAGCATTAGCAGGGGCAATCGCACAAGCTGTAAAGGGTAATGGTGGTAACAATACTCCAAGCCCTGCCGATGAACTGATGAAATTCAAGAAACTACATGATGCAGGAGCTATTTCTGATGAAGAATTTGAAAAAGCAAAGAAAAAAATTCTGTCATAAGCCATGAGAAAACAGCTTAAACAATTAGAAGAGTTTCACGAGGCATTCGGCTTGTATATGAACGAACAGCCAACTTTGAGTATTCCCCAAGCGTTGCACGAACTCCGTATGCGTGTGATGAAAGAGGAAGTCGATGAGTATGCGGAAGAATATGCAATGACGGGAGACACAGAGAATGAACGGTTGCAAGCTGTAGCCAAAGAATTAGCCGATATAGCTTATACTTTGTTGGGAACGGTTGTCTCTCACGGATTGCAAGATGAATTTGAACGTATTTTCGATGCAGTACATGAAAGTAACATGAGCAAGTTGGATGAAAACGGAAAACCAATCTATCGTGAAGACGGTAAGATACTGAAATCAAACCGTTACCATGAACCTGACTTGAGTTTCTTGCAGAACAGAAAATAAACATATCTACAATTTATAAAAGAGCCACTATTAATATAATGGCTCTTTTTTATTGTCAGTACGTCTAAAACTGACGTAAGCATGGTTCTACCTTTGTTACAAAAAATCTTATGCAAAGAAAAATATTCAAATTCAAGGTGATAAGCAAAGAAGGTAAGTGTGTCTTGTCGCTTGATTATACCAATCTGACTAACGATATTATCCGTCCAATTTCAGAAAGGTTAATCAAGATAGAACCTAACGAGAAATGCAAATTGCTGTTTGTAGGGAAAGAAAATTGCAGGCTTACATTGGAAGATGTCTATAATCTGTCGAGCCTGTTCCAATCGGTTGTAGGTTCGGGTTTGGTGTGGGATATTATAGGAGATTATCTATATACGGACGAGAGCCAAGACTTGGACGGTTACCTGCTTATTAACCCTGATATTATCAATCAATGAATAACCCTGTACCATTATTCCAACAATACACTCCATACGATACGGAGATTGTAAAGACTGCCACCCGATATGGCTTATACCTTATCGGTGGAACGGCAATAGACTTGCTGTGTAGATATTATTCCGTTCCTTTTTGGAGAAACAGATCTGATAATGACCTTGATTTTTGGACTTCGTTTGCCAATAAGGAAAGGGACAGGTTCGTCAAACAGGTAGGTGGCAAATTCGGGATTGGCATAGAGGACAGTTCCGACTATATGGTTTCCTTAGAATTGGAAGGGGGCAAGATAGAAACTGACATACTGATAGATTATGACAGTTCCAATATAAAGTTTGCATCCTCAATAAGCGAGGTTTGTGTAATGTCTCCTATATACCTGTTTTCCTCTAAGTTTGACAGATACATTAATACCGCTAACATTCAGCGCAAGGAGACCGATTTTTATGATTTAAGGACATTGCTGTCTATAATCGAAAAGACAAACGGCTTTGATGAACTTGAAAGCCATTTGTCTAATCGGGATTATGACCAAAGAGCCGAAGATATGCTCAATAATATAATTGCAAGTATGTTATAGGCAGGTATTACTCTCGTCTTTTCTCTTTCTTCCTCTTTTTTTCATATTCAGTAGATGATTGAGGTAGATACTTGGTTTGAAATTTACGACCTTTTTAGCTGGAATGTCAATCGGAGCGAAAGAAGTTGGATTCATTCCTTTTCTTGCAGCTTTCTGCTTGACGGAGAACGAACCGAAACCGATAAGGGTAATTCTGCCATTCCGTTTCATTTCATCAGTCACGATTTCAATAACAGCATTAAAGGCTTTTTGGGCTTCAGTTTTAGTTAGCCCTGTTTTCTCTGCAAGAGCATTGCATAATTCTTTCTTGTTCATATTCTAATTCTATTGTTCAAGAATATTTTTTCAAGAATCGTTCCTTTGGATAGGGGTATGACGAGCTGTCATATAGTGATTTGATAGAATATGACGCGGTTAGCCTTGATATGACGAGCAGTCATATTGAAAAACACGGGTCTCAATCAGGGTCTCAATTCTGCGATATATGGTGATACGCAATGAGACAATACAAAACAGACCTCATTGTATTACAAGACAATCAATATGTCTGCTTGTATCACTGTGTGTCAGAGGGTTAATATGTTACTGCCCCGTACGCACCGCTTAAAACTCTGAAGTACAGTTACTTCAGAGTTTTTTGTATCCTCTTGGCGAATAAATCCTCTCGAAAGGCTGTAATGACAGGCGTTTTTCGTATTTTTGCATATCAAATAAAAATCAGTCATGATCAGATATGCAAAGCTTAGCGACGCTAAAGCCATCGCAGACATCTACAACGAATATATCCTACATAGCGTGGCTACCTTTGAAACTGAAGCCGTTTCTGAAGACGAGATGCGCCGACGCATTGCCGATATCTCTTCCCGGTTTCCTTATTTGGTGTTCGAAAAGGACAGACAGGTCATCGGATATGCCTACGCCCATTTGTGGCAGGAAAGGGTTGCTTATTGCCATACGTGGGAAACAACCGTCTACATCTCTTCCTCGTCCGCCCGCCAAGGTATAGGACGACTATTGATGTCACGGCTGATTGAAGAATGCCGGAAATCAGACTGTTATGTACTCATAGCCTGTATCACCCACGGAAATGAATCCAGCTATGCCCTACACCGCAAACTCGGATTTGAACAAGTAGCCTTTTTCGAAAAAGTAGGCACCAAATTCGGAAAACGTTTGGACGTCACAGACTGGGAGTTGATATTACGCCCATGAACCCGTTACCCAATACTTCAATTTTATATTCCATATCCATTTATCTTATATGAGCCAAACGACTTACGACTTTCAATCCAAGGAAAACAACGGCCACGCACCGCTCAACAATATTATCAACGCCAAACTCATTGCCTACGTAATCGGCATCCTGCTTTGGGTGGAGGGCGGCATGCTGCTCGTCTGCATGGGTGTCTCTTTGCTGTACCGCGAAGACAGCTACAAATATTTTTTGTACGCCGCGGGCATCAACTTGATTACCGGAGGAGGACTGACGGCTTACGGCAAAGGTGCCAAAACCTGGATGACACGCCGCGACGGCTATTGTATCGTAACCCTCACTTGGTTGATGTTCACCATTCTGGGCATGCTTCCATTCCTGATGAGCGGTGAAATCCCGTCCGTAGCGGGTGCCTTCTTTGAAACGATGTCGGGTTTTACGACCACCGGCTTCACCGTGCTCGACCATATCGACTCCATGCCCAAAGGTATGCTTTTCTGGCGCGCCCTGACTCAATGGGTGGGCGGTTTGGGTATCGTATGCTTCACCATAGCCTTGCTGCCCATATTCGGCGGAGGCAACCTACAGCTTTTCAGTGCAGAAGCCACGGGCGTGACGCACGACAAACTGCACCCCAAAATCAGTATGACCACTAAACTCATCTGGACCGTGTACATCATCCTGACCGGCTTGTGTATCGGTTTACTTTGCCTCGGAGGCATGAACCTGTTCGACGGGGTGTGCCATTCGTTCAGCATTATGGGGACCGGAGGTTACTCTACCAAACAAGACAGCATAGCCTACTGGGACTCTCCTTTCATTGAATACGTCACCTCAGCCTTTATGGTCATCGCCAGTCTGAATTTCTCCCTGCTGGTTTTATGTCTGCAAGGCAAATTCGGCAAATTCTTCAAAGACGGTGAAACACGATGGTTCCTGGGTTCCGTATGTGTCATCACATTCCTCATCACGGTCAGCCTGTTCTTCCAACGACAATACCCACTCGAAGAGGCTTTCCGCAAGGCACTCTTCCAAGTATCTACCATCCATACCTCTTGCGGTCTCGTGACCGACGACTATACTTTATGGCCTCAATTCACCTGGCAGCTCCTGATTTTTGCCATACTGGCCGGAGGATGTACAGGTTCCACAGCCGGCGGTATCAAGAACATGCGTATCATGATTCTGTTTCACGCCATTAAGAACCAATTCAAAAGGCTTATTCACCCCAATGCCATTCTGCCAGTGCGAATCAACAAACATGTTGTGCCTCTCCCCTTATTGAACACCGTCACGACTTTCACACTTTTTTATCTGTTATGTGGCTTTGCAGGATGTTTCCTGCTTACATTTTTCGGAATTGACTTTCTGGAAGCCCTGACCTCTTCTCTCTCTGCCATGGGCAATACCGGTTTAGGCTTCGGCTACTATGGTCCGGCTTACACCATGAGCAGCATGCCCGACGTGTGTCAATGGATCATGTCTTTCCTTATGCTTATCGGTCGTCTGGAACTGTTCAGTGTGCTGATTCTATTCAGTCCGGTTTTCTGGAAAGAGTGGTAGAATTTTCGTTTTTTTTCATTCCGAACCCATTCAGAAGGCATCCATAAGCGTTTTGAATACAGATTTTGTATTTCAAGCCCGAGTTTTACACCGATTTTTCGTATCTTTGTTCACACGAAGATAGAATGCGGCTCGGCATAGCCAAACCAGAAAACTTCGTTTTCATTTGTCTCTGCGCTCGCCTTTCACTATCTTTGTAAGTATGGAGATCGTGCGCTTACCTTTTGCCGTCTTTACTAAAACATTTACAACAGAAACATCATGCAAAACGAATTATTATCTTGTGCCATCAGGGCTGCCCTACTTGCCGGAAAGGACATTCTGAACATTTACAATGACCCCAAGGCAGATTTTGCCATCGAACGCAAAGCAGACAACTCCCCACTGACCATAGCCGACAAACGTTCCCATGCCCGTATCATGGACGAACTGGATGCCACCTCCATTCCCGTATTGAGCGAAGAAGGCCGGTTGACAGACTATAATATACGAAAAGGATGGAAAACCTTATGGGTGGTAGACCCTTTGGACGGCACAAAAGAGTTTATCAAACGGAACGGAGAATTCACGGTCAATATTGCACTGGTAGAAAACGGCATCCCCGTATTGGGGGTAATTTATGTACCGGTCAGCCGTACGCTCTATTTCTCGGAAGACAGTATCGGAGCTTACAGGATAGAAGGGATTGATGCCCGTTCCGCCGGCCTTTCTCCCGACGATCTGATGGAAAAGGCAGACCGGTTGCCTCTAGAACAGGCCGACACGAAAGGCTTTGTGATCGTAGCCTCCCGCTCCCATCTTTCTCCCGAGACGGAGGAATACATCCGTAAGCTGGAAAGCGAATACGGACACGTAAACCTCATCTCTTGCGGAAGTTCACTCAAAATATGCCGGGTGGCAGAAGGCTCGGCAGACATCTATCCGCGTTTCGCCCCCACGATGGAATGGGATACGGCAGCCGGACATGCCATTGTACGGGCTTCCGGAAAAAATATATACTTGACGGATGAAAGAACACCGTTACATTACAACAAGGAAAACTTATTGAACCCGTGGTTCATCGTGAAATAAGAAAAGAGGCGTGATTCAACGCCTCTTTTCCGTTAAAGCCACCAAATAGATACCGGCCTCGTAGAGCATCCACATAGGCATGCCTACCAATAATAGCGTAAACACATCGGAGGTTGGAGTGATTACAGCGGCCGCCACCAAAATCAATACGATGGCATGTCGACGATACCTACGCATAAATGAAGCCGTAAGGAATCCAAGACGTGCCAAAAGCCAACAGAGAATAGGTATCTCGAACACGATACCCATCGTAAGCGTCATCATCAGCAACGTATCCATATACGACTCCAACGTAATGGTATTTTCTACTTCCGCACTCACTTGATAAGTGCCGAGAAAACGAAACGTGAGCGGAAAGATGAGAAAATAATTCAAAGCCGCACCCGAAAGAAACATCAGATACCCCGCCCCTACCGTGCGTACGGCATACCGTCTCTCGTGGGTGTACAAAGCAGGGGAGACGAAACGGAACAACAAATAAAGCAAGTAAGGCGAAGCACAAAATACTCCAGCATACAATGCCGTCCGCATGTGGACGACAAACTGGTTCGCCAATCCCGTATTAATCAGTTTTACCGAAAAATCATCGGGTATCATCCCTTCCACCCCCAAAAACTGGCCTATGTCGCCCATCAACCGATAGGTAACGAAACCGGCCTCTTTCGGTGCCAACACGACCCGAAAGAGACTTTCCTTGAAGAAGAACGCCACAAGCGCACAAACCACCGTCACAGCCAATGCCTTGAGCAGACAGTCGCGCAAAGCATCGAGATGTTCCCAAAATGTCCCGGTAGCCCCTTCGTCCGGATTATTCATCTTTTGCTTTCCGTTCTTCCGTTTTTTCACTCTCGGCCTCTTCGACCTTGTCACTCTTGTCCTGCGGAGTTTCCACCCCGTTCATCCCGTCTTTAAAGCTCTTCACACCCTTTCCCAAACCTTTCATCAATTCGGGAATTTTCTTACCTCCGAAAAACAGCAAGACAATCAACAGGATAAAGAGAATTTCTTGCGTACCGATTCCAAACATAACCTTTATTTATAAATTACATATTTCACCATCCAATAACCACCCGCTATCTGTAAAGCCATTCCGGGCAAGCCGATACGAAAATCTTGTACGGCCAAGCCGAAATCTCCTGTCATTGCCCATTCTCCCAAGGTGCCAAGCACTTGATAGAACAACACTACCGATGCCAAAAGCAGGACACTGACCCGGCGGAAACGGGAAGCCGCATAACCTGCCGCCAAAGCCAACAGCACCGACTTCAACAGAATAGCCGGTAATACCGCTGCTGCGGGCATACCGAACCACCACGAGTTGACGCACGGCGAGAGAACCGCCGTCAGCAATCCCACGCGCCAACCGTATTTATAAGCCCCAACCAACGTGAAAAAATAAATAGGCAACCAAGTCACGCCTCCTTGCGGAACCAAATGAAACAGTTGCGGCAATACGATATTGCCGACAGCGAACAACACGGCCAGCCAATAAGTCCGCTTCTCGGTATAGCCCGGAGCGTAAAGTCTTACAGTAGTTTCCATATTCTTATTCCTTCTTTATGTTATTATATTATTGTATTTCATACCCGCAGACGTTCCACAAAACCGGCTATCAGCGGCAGGCATTCTTCTGCCGTCTCCTTATCGCGGCAAAGCGTTTCCACCGGGCACCAACCGTTTCCCGCACGATTCCGTATAGCGGAAACCAACCGTCCGTAAGACACTGAGATTCCCGTTTGAAACAACAGTCCGTAAGCCGGCTCGCTAAGCACGTCGGCATATACGCGCCTTACCCGTCCCAATACCATGAGTGCAGCAGCTCCCTTCCCTACGACCTTATCGGCCACATCGGCACCGAGAAGCAAACCAGGCTGTTCCCGCAACAGGTCATACAGGTCTTCTACTCCCCGCCGCTCAAAGGTGTAGATTTCCCCGTTACGAAGCACGCAAGAACACTTCCGCTCATGCAATAAGTCTATCAAATCTTGCAACTCTTCTTTCATAAAGTCCCCTGTTTCAGTTGTTCCACAAAACGGTCTATACGATGCAACTCAGCCGGAATGTCGATACTTTGCGGACAATGAGGCACGCACTGGCGGCATCCTATGCAATGGTCGGCCTGCCGCAAACGCGGCACACTCCGGTCATACCCTACCAAGAAAGCACGGCGCGCCTTCCGGTAGTTCTCTTCTTGCGCACTTTCCGGCACGTTACCCTGATTGACGCACTTGTTATAATGTACCAAAATAGACGGAATATCAATGCCGTAAGGACAAGGCATGCAATATTTACAATCATTGCAGGGCACAGTGGGATACTGCATCATCAGGTCTGCCGTGTCGAATAAGAATGTCATTTCCTCGTCTGTCAAAGGTTGCAACGGGCAGTACGTATGCAAATTATCCTCCAAATGTTCCATATAGGTCATGCCACTCAACACCGTAAGCACACCGGGAAAAGTCCCGGCAAAGCGGAAAGCCCACGAAGCTACACTGCGCTCCGGCTCGCGTTGCTTGAGACGAGCTACGACATGATCGTGCACTTTCGACAGACGGCCTCCTAAGAGCGGCTCCATGATTACAGCCGGGATCTTGCGCTTAGCCAATTCGTCATACAAATATTCCGCATTCGTATTCCGCTCGTTGATTTCCTTGGCATGCCGCCAGTCCAAATAGTTCAACTGTATTTGCACAAAATCCCATTGATACTCGTCGTGCCGTGAAAGCAAATAGTCGAACACCTTGACGTCACCATGATAGGAGAATCCCAGATTACGGATACGCCCGGCTTTCCGTTCTTCGAGTAGGAAATCCAGAATCCCGTTGTCCATGTAACGGGCATTGAACTCCTTCATACCGTCTCCCATTCCTACACCGTGCAACAGC
>ERZ831979.2459-NODE-2459-length-12613-cov-7.434384_pt1 | contig 12613 bp, 8 predicted proteins | sample MGYA00519952_ERZ831979 | MGnify/ENA primary metagenome ERZ831979 (study PRJEB31850, sample SAMEA3708723) | human gut metagenome | biome: human gut; feature: human-associated habitat; material: faeces | place: China | collected 2014 ...
TCCCCGGGATGCGGGAGGGCGACATCCTGATGGTCACGGCCGACCACGGCTGTGATCCCTCCTACACCAAGACCACCGACCATACCCGCGAGTATGTGCCGTATCTCATCTGCGGCAAGGGCGTCAAACCGGGCGTTGACCTCGGCACCAGGCTCTGCTTCGGCACCATCGCACAGACCATCTGCGACTATCTGGGTGTGGATGCTTCCACGCTGGACGGCCAGAGCGTGCTGAGCGACATCCTGAAATAAGCATAAACGCAAAGATCCCGCAAGGCAGCTGCCTTGCGGGATCTTTCTGTCTATCAATTATGCTGCATCATTTTCAGCGCTGGAAGCGTCGCCGCTGCCGGAGCCGAACAGGGCGTCCAGCACGGTGGAAGCGGCCTGATGCAGGGAGGAAGCCGCCTGCTCCACCTGCTCCTGGGTCGGCATACTGAAGGACGGCGACTCGGTGGAGCCTGCCGGGGCTTCTTCGCTGCTGTCGGCGGGGACCTCGGTGGAAGCGCTGGGCTCACCGGAGGCGTCGCCCTCGGCGGGCTGGCTGTCAGCGGGGGCCTCTTCCGCCGGGACTTCGCTCTCGGCGGGCTCTTCTGCGATCACGCTGTCGGGAGATTCCTCCGGGATGGATGCACCGGCGTTGGGGTCGGCGGTCGGCGTGAAGACATCGGTCTTCTCGGGGGTCTGGCTGGTGCTGGTGAGCTTGTCCTCGCCGCCCAGGACCGCTGCGATGAGGGCCTTGGCCTCGTTGACCGAGTTCTCATCCGGCTTCATGACGTAGAGGCTCTGGCCCTTGGCGGAGTAGCACTTGGTGCTCTTCGCGCCCGAGCCGGTGACGGTGTAGCTCTGGATGTCCCAGTTGGCAAGGTCGCCCAGCTGCATCCGGACCAGCGCAGAGATCTGTTCCTGCGAAAGGCTGGTGACAAAGCAGTCGGCGGCGGCGTCCATCAGCTTGGAGAAGCCCATGAGCAGGGCGGGAGACTTGAGCTTGTTGACCATCGCGTCGATGACTTTCATCTGGTTGATGCCGCGCTGGATGTCGCCGGTCTTGAAGGCGTGGCGTTCACGGGCAAAAGCCAGAGCGGACTTGCCGTCCAGATGGTTCCAGCCCTCGGCGAAGGTGGTGGGGTCGTAGTAGCCGGGGCTGCCCACCGAGGTGAAGGCCTGGTCGGAGTAGACGTCCACGCCGCCGATGGCGTCGATGATGTTGATGAAGCCCGCAAAGTTGATGCGGAGGTAGTGCTCCACATTCACGCCGTAGAGGTTGCCCAGCGTGGCCATGCTGGTCTCAACGCCGTAGAGGCCGGCGTGGGTCAGTTTGTCCTTGCTGTCGGTGCCTGCGAGGTCAACATAGTAGTCGCGCGGGGTGTTGATGAGGGCCACCTGCTTGGTGGTGGGGTTGACCACGGCGAGGATGTTCACGTCGCTGCGGGCCTTTTCGGTCAGGTCACCGCGGTTGTCCACGCCGCTGAGATAGACAACGAACGGCTCTTTCGTGATCTTGTTCGCCTCTGCACCGGTGAGCAGGCCGGAAGTCATGCTGTCCAGTGCGGCCAGACCCTGCTGCGCCCAGACACAGCCCACGGCCAGCGCGGCGCAGAGCAGGACGGACAGCACCCGGGCCACGACGGCACCGCTGTGGGAGGCGAGGCACTTGCGCACCAGCAGCCAGAGCAGCACCAGAAGCGCAGTGATGATAACGAGGTAGAGCACCGGCAGCATCTGGGTGCGCCAGAGCTGCACCAGCGCGGCAAGGCTCAGGATGGCCTGCAGTACCAGCAAGACCATTCCTCCTTTCGGAAGTTTGTCGTCAGCGGGGGCGGGCTCGCTGGGTTGCAGCGGCTCCCACTGTTTGCGGGGCGGCACCGGAGATTTCGGCGGCTCAGACGGAGGCGTCGGTGCTTTGGGGCGGGGAGGCTCCGGCGAGAAGAAATCGGCGCTGTCTACCTCCACTTCGTCGGGTTCGCTGCGCTTGATGCCCCGGTGGATGTGCCGGGGGCCTTCGTCGTTATTCTGGGGATGGGTATGCTCGTTTTCGTCAAACATAGGCGTTCACTCCTTTGGATGTGTATGCCATCATGTGGTGGGGATGATGCTCAGCACAGCCCGGGCGGGCAGGCAGGTGGCCGTCTGGTCTTCCTCGCTGAGCCAGCCGAAGGACTCGCAGATGTGGTCAGGGCAGGGCGAATCCACAAAGCGGGCCGCGCCGTCCTGGATCCTGATGTGGACGGTGAGGTAGCCGGTGTCCACATCGTAATCGGCGTCTTTTTCGAGGGGAAAGGTCAGCCTGGTGTTACTATCGCCGTAGATGAGCTCTGCGCAGAGAGGCGCGCCGGTCTGGTTTGCTTTCCGCACCAGCAGCAGCACGGCGGCTGCGGCCAGAATGACGGCAGCAAAGACCAGATTCATCAGCAGTTTTTTGTGTTGTTTCATAAAAAATTATCCTTTGAGCGGGATCTGTTCCAGCTCGGCCAGCCAGAGCGCGGCGGCTGCGTCGCTGGGCATCCGCCAGTCGCCCCGGGGCGAGAGGGTGACGCTGCCCACCTTGGGGCCGTCGGGCAGGCAGCTGCGCTTGAACTGCTGGGCGAAGAACCGCCAGTAGAAGTTGCGCAGCCACTTGTAGAGCACTTCGTCCGGGTACTCGGCCCGGCCTGCGAAGGCCGCTTTCGCCAGCCGGAATATCTTCGACGGGCCGAAGCCGAAGCGGAGAACATAATAAAGGTAGAAGTCATGCAGCTCATAGGGACCCACGAGGTCTTCCGTCTTCTGAGAGATCTCGCCGTCCTTGGCAGGCAGCAGCTCCGGGGAGACGGGGGTGTCGAGGATGTCCAGCAGCACCCGGCGCAGCTCGGCGGAGGCGGCAATGTCGGCCTCATACTGGACGAGGTGGCGCACCAGCGTCTTGGGGACACCGGCGTTGACGCCGTACATGCTCATGTGGTCGCCGTTGTAGGTGGCCCAGCCCAGCGCCAGCTCGGAGAGGTCGCCGGTGCCGACGACGAGGCCGCCGGTGCGGTTGGCAGTGTCCATCAGCTCGAGGGTGCGCACACGAGCCTGTCCGTTCTCAAAGGTGACGTCCAGCACGCTCTCGTCCTGGCCGATGTCCTTGAAGTGGCTGTGGACGGTGTTGGCGATGTCAATCTCGGTAAAGCTGACGGCCAGCTCGTCGCATAAGATCTCAGCGTTCGAACGGGTGCGGTGGGTGGTGCCGAAGCAGGGCATGGTCACGGCCAGCACATCGCTGGTGGGACGGCCCAGCTGTTTCATGGCGCGGACGGCCACCAGCAGGGCGAGGCAGCTGTCCAGACCGCCCGAGATGCCGATGACCGCCGTCTTGGCGTGGGCATGCTCGAGGCGCTTGGCGAGGCCGTCGGCCTGCATTTTCAAAATCAGCTCACAGCGCTCGGCCCGGCGGCGCTCGTCGTGGGGGATGAAAGGCGTGGGGTCTACCCAGCGGGAGAGCTTGGTCTCGGTGAGGGCAAGGTCGAAATCGACGGTCAGATACCCCTCAGCGCTGGGCTCGAAGCTGGTGTTGCGCGCCCGCTCCGACTCCATCCGCTGGCAGTCCAGCTCCGTCTCAGCCCAGCCGCCCTCAAAGGGAGATGTCTCGGCGAGGAGGGCGCCGTTCTCGGCGATGAGGTCGTGGCCGGCGAAGACCATGTCCTGGGTGCTCTCGCCGTGGCCAGCAGAAGCGTACAGGTAGCCGCAGAGCAGGCGGGCGGACTGGTTCGACACCAGCGCCCGGCGGTACTCGGCCTTGCCGACCGTCTCATCGCTGGCCGAAAGGTTCGCAATGACGGTGGCACCGGCCAGCGCATGGAAGGTGGAGGGGGGCAGAGCGCTCCACAGGTCTTCGCAGATCTCCACGCCCAGAACGAAGCTGGGCATCTGGCGGCAGCGGAAGAGCAGGGATGTACCGAAAGGCACCTCCTGCCCGCAGACTGTTACCGTCTCTACCTCAGTGCTGCCCGGGGTGAACTGGCGCTTTTCGTAAAACTCACCGTAGTTGGGCAGGTAGGTCTTGGGGACAAGGCCCAGCAGACGCCCGCCGCAGAGGACGGCGGCGCAGTTGTACAGTTTGCCCCGCACCAGCAGCGGCAGGCCCACGAGGGCCACGACATCCAGCTCCCGGCTGGCGTCCAGCACGGTCTGCAAAGCGTTCAGCGCGCCCTGCTGCAACGTGCGCTGCAAGAATAGATCGCCGCAGGTGTAGCCGGTGAGGCAGAACTCGGGGAACACCGCCAGCCTGACGCCGCGAGCGGCAGCGTCCTGTAACTGAGATACGATTTGGGAAGCGTTATAATTGCAGTCGGCCACCCGCAGCGAGGGCGAGAAGGCGGCTGCTTTCAAAAAACCATCTTTCATCGGAGGATTTCACATCCTGTCTGTTGAATTAAGGCCCCGGCGGAGACGTGCTCTGCGGGGTTTTGTTCAGTATACCACAAACCGGCCCAAACGAAAAGTGACAGTGTGGTTAAAGAAACGAAAAACGCTGCCTGCACACCGCAGACAGCGCTGAAAACAAAAGATGGAAAACGAGATAGACCGTAAGCCGGGTTCTGTATTAAACGACGATCTGTCTAGACCTGCCATTGCTGACAGGTTCGTGCCGCCTTCGGGACACGCGAGCAGCGCTGTACGTCCCATATAGGCGTTGCTTCCGGTAGGGTTTACAAAGCCGCATGGTCACCCATGCGCTGGTGAGCTCTTACCTCGCCGTTTCATCCTTACCGCATTGCTGCGGCGGTTTGTTTTCTGTTGCACTTTCCCTGAGGTCACCCTCGGCTGCCGTTAGCAGTTACCGTGCTCTGTGAGGCCCGGACTTTCCTCAGAGCGGTCAAAGCCGCCCCGCCGCCGTATGTTCCACTCGTTTTCCGCTCCTCATGATACCATAAAAAAACAAGATTTGCAAGAGAAAGAGAATTTTGCTATACTTATCTTATATGTTGCCCGCGCTGGAGGTGGGAAGATGAAGCTTTATTTCAAAGTCCCGCCCGAGGCGGACGGGATGCTGCTGCGCGGTTTTCTGCGCAGGTGCAGCGTCTCCACCGACCTGTCCCGGGCCGTGAAATTCCGGGGCAGTGGCTTTTTTACCGACGGCACCCCCGTCCTGGCCAACCGCCGGGTGGAGGCCGGGCAGGTCATCTCCTTTGAACTGCCGCCGGAGGGGGAGGGCGTTGCGCCGCAGGACGACATCCCGGTGGATGTGGTCTACGAGGACGCTTTTGCCCTCGTGGTGGAAAAGCCGCCCCATCTCGCGGTGCATCCAACCCTGAATTACCCGCTGGATACGCTGGCGAACGGCTATGCCGCCTGGGCGCTGCGTCAGGGTAGAAGCCCTGTCTTCCGCCCGGTGAACCGCATCGACAAGGACACCAGCGGCCTCGTGCTGGCGGCCCAGAATGGTTACGCCGCCCCGCTGCTGGCTCAGAGGGTGGAGAAGCTCTACTACGCCGTTGCAGAAGGAGAACTTCCCCTCGGGCCTGGCGTCATCGACGCCCCCATCGGGCGGCAGGGGGAGAGCATCATCGGGCGGTGCGTCACCCCCGACGGCAAACCCAGCCGGACGGAATATAACATATTGAAAGCCGAAAACGGCCTGAGCCTCGCGGCCTGCGTCCCGGTGACGGGCCGGACCCACCAGATACGGGTACATTTTGCATCCATCGGCCACCCGCTGGCCGGCGATGACCTCTACGGCGGGAGCCGGGCGCGTATCGGGCGGCAGGCGCTCCACTGCGCAAAACAGACGTTCTGGGTGCCGCGCTGCGAGCGGATGCCGGACGGCATCCGCATCGAAGTGCCGGTGGACGAGACGACCCTGAGGCCGGTGACGGTGGAAAGCCCGCTGCCGGAGGATATGGCAGCCCTTTTTGACTGAATTTGTGTATTTCGTGAAAAGTAAGTGAAAGCTAAGCCCAAATTTTGTGTCAGTGCTTGTTTCGGCGCTGGCAGGGTGTATAATAAATAGAGTTATTCTTGTCAAAAAAGCTGTCCTTATGCGGCAGCGTGTCGATAACAGAGAAAAGAGACAAATCAAAATCTCCTGAAGATACAGGAAGGAGCATCCTTTTTGCTGGAAGATAAAACAACTGAAACGCGGCAGGACGAGCCAGCCGGTGCGCCGCGGCACACCGGCTTCCGCGCAAAGCTGCGCTCGCTTTGGGCGCAGCTCCAGTGCGTCCATCTGCTGCGCCGCCACCGGCGGTATCGCCGCCGCAGACACCGGCTGGACAATGCCTCCCGGAAGCTGCGCTCGTCGAAGCTGGTATTGCGCGTTGGCGCAGTGCTCTACGCGCTGGGCTTTGGCGCGGAGTATGCTGCCGTGCGGGTGGGGCGTGCCGTCAAGTACTCCGCTCTCTGGGCTGCTGGAGGCATCCGCCGCTTTGCAAAGGCTCTGGCGGAGACGGCGTTCCCCGGCGCAGCACAGGTGGCCAAAGACCTGTTTGGCCCCATCGTGCTGTTTGCAAAGGGCATCGTGTCCCTTCTCATCCATGCCCACCGCATCCGCAGGGAGCAGGGCTTCGGTGCAGCATTTGAGGCCAGCGTCCACTACTTCAAAAACGGCGTCCGCCGCAACCTCAGTCTGCTGCCCCGCATGGCGATGTATGCCCTGCCCATCTGCGCACTGGCGCTGGGCGCAGCAGTGTTCCAATATGTCATCCACCAGCCTTATGCGCTGGCCGTCCGGGTCAACGGTGAAACCGTGGGCTATGTGGCGAATGAGGACGTCTTCAACACGGCCCGCGAGGACGTGATGGAGCGTATCAGCTACGCCGGCACCGACAAGACCGAGTGGACCATCGAGCCGAGCTACACCCTCGCCATTGCCCACCACATGATGGACGAAAACGAGATGGCAAACGCCATCATCCAGAGCGCTGGCGACCAGATCAGCGAAGGCACGGCTCTTTATCTGGACGGCGAGTTGACGGCAGTGTGCAGCGACGGCAACGCGCTGCGGGATTACCTCGCCGCCATGCTCGACCCCTACGAGGAAGAAGAGGACGACCCCGATGTGAGCGTGGGCTTCAACAAGCAGGTCACGCTGGAAGACGGTCTTTACTTTAAGGAAGGCTTGCAGGATTTTGAGACCGTCCGGCAGGAGCTGGTGGGCGTGAAGCAGGCTCAGAAGGTTTACACCGTCAAGGCGGGCGACACCCTCTGGTCCATCGCACATAACAATGACCTGACCTTCCGTGAGCTGTGCGCCCTCAACCCGGCGTTCAAGGGTGAGCCGCTGAGCGAGACGTCCAGCATCCTTGAGGGCGACCACCTCGTCATCACCAAAGAAGAGGCTGGCCTTGAGGTGCGCATCACCCGCATCGAGACCCGTGAGGAAGAAATCGCATTCTCCACGGAGACGACAAAATCCAACGAATATACGAAGGGAACCACCAAGGTGCTCCAGGAGGGTGAGAACGGTCTGCGCCGTGTGACCCTCCAGAACGTCTACGACACCAAGAATATCCTTGTGGACCAGAGTGTGCTTTCCACCGAGGTCATCAAGGAGCCGGTGAACAAGAAGGTGGTCGAAGGCACCAAGAAGGTGACTTCCAGCACCAAGTACATCACCGGCAGCGGCCGGTTCATCTGGCCTGTGCCGAACTACCGCTACTGCTCGCGCTGGTACGGCGGACGCCACAGGGGCGTGGACATCTGCGCCCCGGCCGGTACGCCCATCTACGCCTCTGCAGGCGGCACCGTCACCAAGGCGGGTTACAACAAGGCCGGTGCAGGTACGGGCTATGGTTACTCGGTCATCATCAACCACGGCGGTGGATACAGCTCTGTGTATGCGCACTGCCTGTCCCTGACCGTCAGCGCGGGCCAGACCGTCAAGCAGGGCCAGCTTATCGGCTATCTGGGCAGCACGGGCCGTTCCACCGGCAACCACTGCCACTTCGAGATACGTCTCAATGGTTCGTACATTCCCCCGCAGAACGTATTCCCGGGGAAGAAATAAACCTCTCCGTCACGCCTGCGGCGCGCCACCTCCCCTAAAAAGGGGAGGCTTTGGCATGTCGGCTGACATTCAGCGGAATGAAAAAAGCTTTTGGGTAACGCAAGGCGGCGGGCTCCGCTGCCTAGATAAAATTCATAAAAAGGAGATAATTATTATGGCTACTCCTCACATCAGCGCCGAAAAGGGCGATTTCGCAAAGACTGTCCTGATGCCGGGCGACCCCCTGCGCGCAAAGTTCATTGCTGACACCTTCCTGAAGGATGTCCGTCAGGTGACGGGCGTCCGCGGGATGCTGGGCTTTACCGGCACCTACGAGGGCCGTCCCATCAGCGTGATGGGCAGCGGCATGGGTATGCCCTCCATCGGCATCTATTCCTACGAGCTGTTCAAGTTCTACGATGTGGACAACATCATCCGCATCGGCTCCGCCGGCAGCTACACTGCCGACGCCAAGCTGTTCGACACCGTGCTGGCCACCGGTGCTGTCAGTGAGTCCAACTATGCCCGCGTCCAGAGCGGCAACGACCACGACATCACCTTCCCCAGTGAGGAGCTGAATGATAAGCTGCGCGCCTCCGCCAAGAAGCAGGGCATCAAGCTCATCGAGGGCAACATCCACTCCTCCGACGTTTTCTACCGTCAGCCTTCCGACGCAAAGCCCACCTACTGGGAGCTGCTGCGCGACGAGCGCGGCTGCCTCTGCGTGGAGATGGAGAGCTTTGCTCTGTTCGCCAACGCCGAGACTCTGGGCAAGAACGCTGCCTGCCTGCTGACCATCTCCGACAGCTTTGTTTCCCCGGAGATCACCACCGCAGAGCAGCGCCAGAAGAGCTTTACCGATATGATGAAGGTCGCACTGGGCGCGGAGTACTAAGAGCTTTTTGGATCAAAGAGGGCCGCTGTGGTTGCAGCGGCCCTCTTTTTCGACGCAGAGGCGGCGGATTTGCTTGCACTTCTGAAAAGAATGATTTATACTTGGAACAACAAAAACAGCTTCGTCCCACAGGACGAAGAACGCTATATCCACAAATTGCAAAAAGGAGAACCGACCATGACAAAACTGACTCTGGAAGAAAAGCAGGAGCTCATCCGGATGGCCCTTGCGGCCAGGGAGAGAGCTTACACGCCTTACAGCGACTTTATGGTGGGTGCGGCCCTGCGCGCCGAGGATGGTCGCATCTTCACCGGCTGCAACGTGGAGAACGCCGCCTTTACCCCCACCAGCTGCGCCGAGCGGACGGCCCTGTTCAAGGCTGTGGCCGAGGGCGTGACCAGATTCACCGACATCGCCGTGGTGGGTGCGCGCCGGGGCGAAGTCAACAAGCAGATCACCTCGCCCTGCGGCGTCTGCCGTCAGGCACTGTTCGAGTTCGGCGGCCCGGAGCTGAATGTCATTATGGCAAAAAGCCCGGACGATTTCATCGAGCGCAGCATGGACGAGCTGCTGCCCTTCGGCTTCGGCCCCTCCAACGTGGCAGGCAACAAGGCTGTGGAAGACTGAACGCAGCTGCGCGAAAAAGGCCGGGCGGAGCGGATCTTCTGGGATAAGTGTGATTTTTATACAATTTTGATAAAATAATTGTAAATGTTTTGTAATCGGAAAAGGCTTGCATCTGTCGCTTCTTCCCGCTATACTTGAGCCAGTAAATGTGCAAGTGTGCACATTTCGTCAACAAAACGCGATTTTGATTAAAATAAAAGGAGAGTTTTCATTATGATGATTTCTCGTCGTAACTTCCTGGCAGTGGCTGGCGCCGCTGCTGCTGCCGCTGCTCTGACTGCCTGCGGCGGTTCTTCCTCTTCCACTGCTTCCTCTGCAGCTGCTTCCACCAGCGCAGCCGCTTCCACCGCTGAGGGCGGCGAGAAGATCGTGAAGGTCGCTCTGACCTGCGACACCGGCACCATCGACGATGAGAGCTTCAACCAGGCCTGCTGGACCGCTGTTTCCGGCTACATGGGCGATGACTGCCAGTACTACATCCCCGAGGCAGACGCTTCCGATGAGGATCGCGAGACCATGATCCGTCAGGCTGTCAACGATGGCGCTGACGTCATCGTCTGCGTCGGCTACCTGTACGGCGCTTCTCTGGCATGGGCTGCTGACCAGTACCCCGATGTCAAGTTCATCGCTATCGATGTCACCCAGGGCGACATTGGTACCGACGCCATCCCCGCAAACTGCTACTGCATCACCTTCAAGGAGGAGCAGGCAGGTTATCTGGCTGGCTACGCTGTCGTTAAGGACGGCAAGACCAAGCTGGGCTTCCTCGGCGGCATGGCTGTCCCCGCTGTCATTCGTTACGGCTACGGCTATGTGCAGGGCGCTGACGCCGCTGCTCAGGAGCTGGGCACCAACATCGACATCAACTACTTCTACGGCGGCCAGTTCTACGGCGATGCCAACATCACCTCCCGTATGGAGGGCTGGTACTCCAACGGCACTCAGGTCGTCTTCGCCTGCGGCGGCGGCATCTACACCTCCGCTGTTGAGGCTGCTCTGAAGAACAACGGCTATGTCGTCGGCGTTGACGTTGACCAGAACTACATCGGTGTCAACGGCGTGGCAGACGGCTCCTTCGCTTACAACCCCTTCATCACCTCTGCAATGAAGGGCCTGACCGAGGCTGTCAACACTGCTCTGTCCGACATCGAGGCAGGCGATTGGAGCGAAATCGCTGCTTCCAACGGCAACTTCGGTCTGGAGGACGGCGACTACGTCGGCCTGCCTACCGATGCCGACAGCTGGAACTTCGAGACCTTCACCACCGACGAGTATGAGGCTCTGAAGGAGAAGATCAAGAGCGGCGAGATCGCTGTGGACAACAGCTCTGACGACAGCACCAAGCCCACCGTCAGCGAGTTCACCACCGTCAACTACATCCAGTAATCAAGGCTTTCCCGGGCGGGACGCTCTGCAAAGGGCGTCCCGCCTTTTTTGTATGCTTTTTTAAGACAATGAAGGAATGTCCGTCGAAATGCACAAAAGTAATACTTATGATATAGCAAAACACTAAATTTTCAAAAAGAAGTGTGCAAAACAGCAAAAATACGGTATAATGGTCATTACAATAGTATAAGTGTCGCTTGGACACGAAAGGAGAGTGAGCAGATTGGCAGAGGATTTTGTGATCGAGATGCTCCATATCACCAAGGAGTTCCCGGGCATCAAGGCAAACGACGACATTACCCTGCAGCTGCGCAAAGGTGAGGTCCATGCCCTGCTGGGCGAGAACGGCGCAGGCAAAAGCACCCTGATGAGCGTGCTGTTCGGCCTGTATCAGCCGGAGGAGGGTAAGATCCTCAAAAACGGCAAGGAGGTCGCCATCCGCAACCCCAACGATGCCAATGCACTGGGCATCGGCATGGTGCACCAGCACTTCAAGCTGGTGGAGTGCTTCAGCGTTCTGGACAACATCATCCTGGGTGTGGAACCCAACAAGCTGGGCTTTTTGCAGAAGGCGGAGGCCCGCAGGAAGGTCATGGCCCTGAGCGAGAAGTACGGCCTGCGCGTGGACCCGGACGCCCTCATCAGCGACATCTCGGTCGGTATGCAGCAGCGCGTGGAGATCCTGAAGATGCTCTACCGCGACAACGAGATCCTGATCTTCGATGAGCCCACCGCAGTTCTGACCCCGCAGGAGATCGACGAGCTGATGGAGATCATGCGCGGGTTCAAGAAAGAGGGCAAGTCCATCCTCTTCATCACCCACAAGCTGAACGAGATCATGGCCGTTGCAGACCGCTGCAGCGTTCTGCGCAAGGGCAAGTATATGGGCACCGTGGACATCAAGGACACCACCAAGGAAGAGCTTTCCCGCATGATGGTTGGCCGTGATGTGCAGCTGCAGGTGGACAAAAAGCCTGCCAACCCCGGCGAAGTGGTGCTGGATGTGGAAAACGTTACCATGCACAGCGCCCAACACAAGAAGGATGCAGTCCGGAATGTCTCTTTTCAGGTGCACGCCGGTGAGATCGTCTGTCTTGCCGGTATCGAGGGCAACGGTCAGACCGAGTTCGTCTACGGCCTGACCGGTCTGGAAAAAATCAGCAGCGGTAAGATCATGCTGGACGGCAAGGATATCACCAACGAGTCCATCCGTCAGCGCTCCAAGGACGGCATGAGCCATATCCCGGAGGACCGCCACAAGCACGGCCTTGTGCTGGATTACAGTCTGGAAAACAACATGGTGCTGCAGCGTTACTGGCAGCCCGAGTTCCAGAAGGGTGGCTTTATCCGCAGCGATAAGGTGCGCGAATATTCCGATAAGCTCATTGCCCAGTACGATGTGCGCAGCGGTCAGGGCAGTCTGACCACCGTGCGCAGCATGTCCGGCGGCAACCAGCAGAAGGCCATCATTGCCCGCGAGATCGATAAGGATCCGAAGCTCTTGGTGGCAGTCCAGCCCACCCGCGGTCTGGACGTTGGTGCAATTGAATACATCCACCGTCAGATCGTGGCCGAGCGCGATAAGGGTACGGCTGTGCTGCTGGTCAGTCTGGAGCTGGACGAGGTGATGAACCTGTCCGACCGCATCCTTGTGATGTACGAGGGCGAGGTCGTGGGCGAATTTGACCCCAAGACCACCACCGTGCAGGAGCTGGGCCTGTATATGGCAGGCGCCCGCAAGCAGGGAAAGGAGAGCAAATA
>ERZ831979.2467-NODE-2467-length-12578-cov-4.555218_pt1 | contig 12578 bp, 10 predicted proteins | sample MGYA00519952_ERZ831979 | MGnify/ENA primary metagenome ERZ831979 (study PRJEB31850, sample SAMEA3708723) | human gut metagenome | biome: human gut; feature: human-associated habitat; material: faeces | place: China | collected 2014 ...
GATGATCCTTTAGAAGCTATTCGTGTCAACGCCAGTAATAGTGAATCAAAATCTGAAGGGCAGAATCTCTCTGCAAATGCTTCTTTGCAAGTGAATCGTAGATTGAATAATCAGGGACGAAACATCACTTTCCGTGGTACATTTAGTTATGGAGATAATGACAGCGAACAGTTTAGTGAATCATTGACGCGTTATTTTGATGATAATGCAAAAAAAGAAGATGATGAGCGTAAACAATATACTACTTCTCCAACCAAGAATTATGATTATACTGCCGAACTGACTTATAGCGAACCGATTGCGAGAGCTACCTTCTTACAGTTCCGCTATAAATTTCAATATAAATATAGTGAAAGTGACAGAAGTACATACAGCTTGATTCCTGATGCCGATAAAGGACAGGATTGGTTTTGGAATTTTGGTGATGGCCTGCCTGTAGGATATGAAGAGAATAAAGATAGAGATTTGAGTAAGTATGCTCAATATAAATATTATAACCATGATATTAATGCAGGACTAAATATTATCCGCGAGAAATATAGATTGAACTTTGGAGTATCTTTGCAACCGCAGAACACCAGATTGGATTATAAGAAGGCCGAAGTAGATACTGTGGTAAAAAGAAATGTGTTCAATTTTGCTCCTAACGTTGATTTTCGTTACAGATTTTCTAAAGTCAGCCAGTTGCGCTTTACCTATCGGGGACGTGCAAGCCAGCCGAGTATGGAAAATTTGCTTGATGTAACTGATGACTCTAATCCGTTGAATATCCGTAAGGGTAATCCGGGATTGAAACCTTCTTTCTCTCATTCTATGCGTTTGTTTTATAATACTTATAATGCAGATAAACAGCGTGGCATGATGGCTCATGCAAACTTGAATATGACTCAAAATAGCATTACTAATGCCACTACTTATAATCAGAGTACTGGTGGAGTGACTGTTAAACCGGAGAATATCAACGGAAACTGGAATGCGATGGGAATGTTTGGATTCAATACAGCATTGAGAGACAAGCGGTTTACCATAAATTCTTTTTCCCGTGCTAATTATACCAATGCGGTTTCTTATCTTTTTAATGACGATACTAAAATAAATGACAAGAACACTAGTACGACACTGACTTTCGGAGAGAATTTGAATGGAACTTTCCGTAACGACTGGTTTGAATTTACCTTGAATGGTTCAATCAACTATAACTTTGAGCGAAATCAACTGCGTCCGGAAAACAATCAAGAACCCTATACATTTGGTTATGGTGCAAGTACTAATATCTCTTTACCTTGGAGTATGACGTTGTCTACCAATATCACTAATAACGCTCGTCGTGGTTATCGTGATGCCAGTATGAATAAGAATGAACTTATTTGGAATGCACAGATTGCCCAAAACTTCCTGAAAGGCAATGCCGCAACCATCAGTTTTGAAGTATATGATATTCTGCGGCAGCAATCTAATATCAGCCGTTCGTTAACAGCCGATATGCGTTCTGTTTCTGAATATAACGGAATTAATAGCTACTGCATGCTTCGTTTCTCTTATCGTCTGAATGTTTTTGGAAATAAAGAAGCTCGCGGCAATATGCGTCATGGCGGTTTTGATGGTGGTGGACCTCGTGGCCCGCGTGGTGGCTTTGGAGGTGGCAGACCACACTAAAGCAGAGTAATAGGTTTAAATAAAAACAGGAAGTCCCGGCACAACGATTCAATGTTGTTGCCGGGACTTCTTTGTTAATCCGAGAATTTACTCTATATTTGTTGTTTAGTATCCGTATGAAAGGAGATTCCTATGATTGATTGGAACTATATGCTTAGCCAGATAGCAACAGTGGCTTTTGATATTCTTTATTTTGGAGCCATTATCGGTACGATTGTCATCATCATTCTTGACAACCGGAATCCGGTTAAAACCATGGCATGGATACTCATATTACTTTTCCTTCCTATTGTCGGACTTGTCTTTTATTTTTTCTTTGGGCGGAGTCAACGTCGCGAACGTATCATTGGGCAAAAAAGCTACGACCGCTTATTGAAGAAACCAATGGCCGAATATCTCGCACAGGATTGTTCGGACGTTCCTTATGAATACTCCCGTCTTATTCAGCTTTTCCAGCAAACGAACCAAGCGTTTCCATTTGAGGGGAACCGTGTGGCAGTCTATACCGAAGGATATACCAAACTTCAATCATTGTTGCGTGAACTGCAAAAAGCGAAGCAGCATATCCACATGGAATATTACATCTTTGAAGATGACGCTATCGGGCGTATGGTCAGGGATGTGCTGATAGAAAAAGCTTCTCACGGGGTTGAAGTACGGGTTATCTATGATGATGTAGGTTGCTGGCATGTGCCTAACCGTTTTTTTGAAGAAATGCGCAATGCCGGTATTGAAGTCAGGAGCTTTTTGAAAGTACGTTTTCCCTTATTTACCAGTAGGGTGAATTACCGTAATCATAGAAAGATTGTCATTATTGACGGACGCGTGGGCTTCGTTGGGGGAATGAACCTGGCAGAACGTTATATGCGTGGCTTTTCTTGGGGGATTTGGCGCGATACGCATATCATGTTGGAAGGCAAGGCAGTGCATGGTTTACAAACGGCTTTTTTGCTTGATTGGTATTTTGTAGACCGTACGTTGATAACCGCTTCCCGTTATTTTCCGAAGATTGACTCTTGCGGAAGTTCTTTAGTGCAAATTGTCACGAGTGAGCCTATCGGGCCATGGAAAGAAATCATGCAGGGATTGACTGTTGCCATTACCAGTGCAAAAAAATATTTCTATATGCAAACACCTTATTTTTTGCCTACAGAACCAATATTAGCAGCTATGCAAACAGCAGCATTGTCTGGGGTGGATATACGCTTGATGTTACCGGAACGTGCAGATAACTGGATAACTCATCTTGGATCGCGTTCTTATTTGGCAGATGTGATGCAGGCAGGTGTTAAGGTCTATTTTTATAAGAAAGGTTTTCTACATTCTAAGCTGATGGTTTCAGATGATATGCTTTCCACTGTAGGCTCTACCAATGTTGACTTCCGTAGCTTTGAGCATAACTTTGAGGTGAATGCTTTTATGTATGACGTAGAAACTGCCCTTGAAATGAAAGAAATATTTCTTCAGGACCAGCGCGAAAGTACACAGATCTTTTTGAAGAATTGGGGCAGACGTTCGTGGAGACAAAAAGCTGTGGAGTCTATCGTGCGTTTATTGGCTCCGCTACTTTAATAAGGATGAAATTGTATTTGGATCTTATCTGAATAGTGAGAAGTTCACACTTCCATACACCCTTCTCTCAAGGAAATGTGGATTTTCTTCGAAATTATTATCTTTTCCATGCTCCAGTACCAATAATCCTCCTTCTTTGAGAAGATTATTCTGAAAGATTAATTCGGGTATTGTTTCCAACTCTTTTAAAGCGTAGGGAGGATCGGCAAAGATGAAGTCGAACTGTTCGCGGCCATTTTTGATAAACTTGAATACATCTCCGCGTATCGGCAGACATTTGTCTGTCTGCACCTCTTTCATAATTTTGCAGATGAATGAGTGATGTGCAGGATCTTTCTCAATGCTGATAACACGGTCGCATCCGCGGGATACCAATTCGATACTGATGCTTCCCGTTCCGGCAAACAAATCAAGAGCTGTTATTCCTTCTTCAAAATCGATATAGTTATTGAGTACATTAAACAGATTTTCTTTGGCGAAATCTGTCGTAGGGCGTGCTTTAAATGTCCGAGGCACGTCAAATCTTCTTCGTTTGTAAATACCGCTGATTACTCGCATGTTAATAAGGCTTGCATGTCAATATTAGTTGCAGGATTCATGATGAATACCTGTAGGATAAACTTTTTCAATTCACTCATTAAAACGTCTTTCTCCGGAAGTATTCCGGTTAGGTGTAACTCATCCCGTTCCTGATTAAACTCCAGTTGTTTCCAGGCGTACAATAAATAGTAAATACGGTCTTCTGTGTGCGTACATTCAAAGGAATTAGCCAGAAGCAGATGTCCTCGTTCAAAGCAATAGATGTCAATGCCGTCTTTGCGTATAGAAGCATACATCTTCTTACTGTTTCCCAATCTGCTTTTTACAGAAAAATAATCGATGAATGGAGTAGATTGAGAATAGAAACGAGCTTCGGGATATTGTTCATTCAAAAAGGTCTGTGCGCTTTTGTCTATGCCGAAGATGACAGCCACATTATTCTTTCTTAGAATGTTATAGAGCACCGTTTCGTTTTCTCTTTTCTGATGATTATGATAAAACAGAAGTTCCGCCTGTTCCTCTTCAAACAATTCTAATGGCGCAATCGTAAAACGCTTGCCTGCCATCATAATGTTTACTCGTTTGTAAGGATGATTGAGGAAATCCGATTCGTGAAAGAGTGTTTTTAGATTTGCTGTAAGGGATGAAGACGCATTTATCTCTTTCTCTATTATTGAAAGCGAATCGTCATGAATCGGGTTATAGATAGAAAAAGAAAATCCATCCGTACTAAGACGGATGGATAAAGTATATTGTTTTGATTTAGTAAAATCAATCATTATTCCCAGTTACCAGCACCATTGTTTGGAGTATCGATAGAACCTACCATCAAGCCGCTATATTTGCCTAGTTTAGAATCCAGGTCTTTTAGGTTGATGATTTCTTGTTTGTCAAGTCCGCTCAAATAAGTTTCGTATGGAGCTTTCACTTCGAACAAATATACCGGAGCACCAGACTTGGCAGTGTCATTTTTCACGTTCATTTCGAATTGAGCACCATTTCCGTGAGGAATATATTTCATAGAGTCGGCATTGAATCCTTTGGGATAGATAGTATCCAATACAGCTACCCACATAGTGTCACGTTTGAAGTTTTCAAGTCCCCATTTCTTAACTTCATCGTATCTACCGGTTTTCTTTGCTTTTTCGATGATAGCCATGGCTTTCTTTTCAGTCAGTCCGTCTTCCAATTGCTTGTCAGTTAACATTCCCATCTTCATAACGAACGGCAATTTTTGATTTTTAACGAAATCAATCAGTGTGTCTAATTTGGGTGCATACATTCCGCGGTGCAGCGAACGGTATTCCTGCTGTGCCTTACGGATGTCGATCAAACGGGCAATGACTGCTTTTTCTCTTTCTTTTTTTGCGTTTTCAAAATTGATAGGACCCATAATGCTGGTGTAACAGATGTAAATCAGTGCAGCAGCACAAAGCACCAATACAATATTAAATACTGTTTTCATGATAAATTATGTTTTTAGTTGTTATATTCGCATCGCAAAAATAGAATAAATAAATTTAAATACGATAGTTCCTCGAACTTTTTTCTCGTACAAAAATGATAAATAACTATTTAGAAAGGCAAATTAAGGAAAATTTTCCTTATCAACCAACTCCGGAGCAGGAAATTGCTATAAAATCTTTGTCGGACTTCCTTCTCGCGCCCCGTAGTGAGACGGTTTTTCTGCTCCGTGGCTATGCAGGTACGGGTAAGACCTCGCTGGTGGGCGCTCTGGTCAGGACTTTGGACAAGCTGCAACAGAAGTCGGTATTACTGGCTCCAACGGGGCGGGCGGCGAAGGTTTTCTCCGCTTATGCGGGACATCCGGCGTTTACAATTCATAAAAAAATTTATAGACAGCAATCTTTTTCCAATGAGACGGGCAACTTTTCGGTGAACGATAATTTGACAACTCATACATTATATATTGTCGATGAGTCGTCGATGATTGCCAATGACGGTCTGTCGGGTTCGGCATTCGGCACGGGGCGTTTGCTGGACGACTTGGTGCAGTTTGTCTATTCGGGTATGGGATGCCGCCTTTTGCTGATGGGAGATACGGCACAGCTTCCGCCGGTGGGCGAGGAGCAGAGTCCCGCTCTGTTTGCAGATGCCTTGAAAGGCTACGGACTGGAGGTGCAGGAAGTGGACTTGACCCAAGTGGTACGCCAGGAGCAGCAATCGGGTATTTTGTGGAACGCTACGCGCTTGCGGCAACTGATTGCCGAAGATGCCTGCGAGGCTCTGCCGAAGATAAAGGTTGCGGGGTTTGCCGACATCAAAGTTCTGCCGGGCGATGAACTGATAGATGCGCTCGAAACGTGTTACGACCGCGACGGGCTGGACGAGACGATTGTGATATGCCGCTCCAACAAGCGTGCCAATATCTACAATAACGGCATCCGCTCCCGGATACTCTGGCGGGAAGATGAACTGAATACGGGCGACTTGCTGATGGTGGCGAAAAATAATTATTACTGGACGGAAAAACAGAAGGAGATGGACTTTATAGCCAACGGCGAGACAGCGGTGGTGCGCCGTGTGCGCCGCACCCGCGAACTGTATGGTTTCCGTTTTGCGGATGTCACGCTGGAATTTCCCGATTACGACAACTTCGAACTGGAAGCAAATCTTCTGCTGGATACATTGCACAGCGATGCGCCTGCACTGCCCAAGGCGGATAACGACCGCCTTTTCTATACCGTTCTCGAAGATTATGCCGATATCACCGTGAAGCGGGAACGGATGAAGAAGATGAAAGCCGACCCTTATTACAATGCCTTGCAAGTGAAGTATGCCTATGCCGTGACGTGCCATAAGGCGCAGGGCGGGCAGTGGAAGAATGTTTTTCTGGACCAGGGGTATATGACGGACGAATATCTGACGCCCGATTATTTCCGTTGGCTTTATACGGCATTTACCCGGGCCACGGGCACTCTTTATCTGGTGAACTATCCGAAAGAGCAGATCTGCTGAAAAAGAGACGGATAATGATGCAGTATTCCGTTATTTTCTGTATTTTTACAGATAGAACAATTGTTATCTGACGATTATGAAGAAACAGTATTTTCTTTTGATTTTGGTATGGTTGCTGTTTGCCGTTTCCGGCTGTAAGGACGATTATCGCAGTGTGGTGCTTTTTGAGGGTGCGGAACCGGTTTATCAGGTTGGAACATGTGATAACCTGGTCTCGTCTCTGGCTTTCTTCCTTTCCGAAACCGAAGGGGAAACGGTGCTCGGCATAGACGGTGGCGATGGTGCTTATACCTTGACGAATGAGCATGAATCGGTGGCTGCCGTAACGTTTGCAGGTGATAGCAACGGTTACAGGCGTATAAGCATACAGCCTTTGGCGGCGGGAGAAACGGTAGTGCGGGTGATGGACGGTTCCGGGTCCGGTGCGCAATTGCGCATTACGGTGAAAGAGCGTCGGGAATATAAGATGTCGAAGCAGGGATTTGAATATGGAATCAGCGGCGATGCGCCCGTGGAACTGTTGGGTAAGGTGTCGGAAGAACTCTCCGGCCGTTCCTGGCTGGAAGATTCCGGATATTATGTGTTGATACCCGACAAGGGCTCTTCCTATTACCTGGATAAGGGAGTGCTGGAAATCTATCCTACGGGGAAGGAAGATGCACCTCTTACGGGAAGTTACGAGACAGTTCCGATGGCAGGGGAAGACGGGGACGTACATGCGCTGTGGCGGTTTACTTATGACGGAGAGCAGAGAATCTTTACGCGAAGCCTTGCCGGAAGTGAAGGAGTGGCTACGGTGATATGCGTGCTTGCAGAGAATGTAACCCCGTTCTGTTCGCCCGGACTGCTGCCTGAGGGGGTGACGGTCATTTATCGCGAGCACTTCCTGTTGAAGTTGGAATAGAAGCCGGGCCCTTTCGGGCAGGAGTTGCAAGCGGGAAAAACAAAAGGAGAAGCGATGGCTTCTCCTTTTATTGTAAATTGAAGTTGAAATATCTGCCTCTCCGGCAATCTTACGGATTATAATCCTGCCAGTTCCAGGACTTTGTCTACGGCTGCGCTCAAGCCGTCAGGGTTCTTTCCGCCGGCAGTTGCAAAGTGGGGCTGACCGCCGCCGCCGCCTTGTATCAGCTTGGCGGCTTCTTTCACAAGGTTACCGGCTTTCAGTCCGCCGGCTACGAGGTTGTCGCTCAGCATCACTGTCAGCATCGGTTTGCCTTCGAATACCGTTCCCGCAACGAAGAAAAGGTTTTCCGTAATCTCTCCGCGCAGTTGGAATGCGATGTTCTTAACCGTGTCGGCGGGTATCATGGCTGCACAGAACTTGATAACCTTCGTACCGTTCACCTCTTGGATATTCTGTAGAAGTTTCTCTTTCAGTTGTGCTTCTTTCTCTTTCATGAAATCTTCCACCTGTTTCTTCAGACCGGCGTTCTCTTCGATGTATTTGCGGATGGCGCCTGACAGGTCGGGGGCGTTGTTGAAGAGTGCTTTCAAATCGCGCATCGTATCCTGGAAGGCATCGAGCATCTCCTCTACGCGTGCTCCGGTATAGGCTTCGATACGGCGGACACCGGCGGCAACGGAACTTTCGGATACAATCTTCATCATTCCGATGTTTCCGGTAGCGGCTACGTGCGTACCACCGCAGAATTCAATGGAAGAACCGAACTGGATGACACGTACACGGTCACCGTACTTTTCGCCGAAAAGAGCGATGGCGCCCAGTTCCTTGGCTTCTTCGATAGGTATGTTGCGGTACTCTTTCAAAGGAATGTTGGCACGTATCTTGGCATTCACGATGTGTTCCACCTGGCGGATTTCCTCGTCCGTCACTTTTTGGAAGTGCGAGAAGTCGAAACGCAATGAGTCCGGAGTCACCAAAGAACCCTTTTGCTCTACGTGGTCGCCCAATACCTCGCGCAATGCGGCATCCAGCAAGTGGGTAGCAGAGTGGTTGGCGGCGCAGGCGGCACGTTTGTCCGTATCTACACATGCCATGAACGGTGCTTCCAGGTGTTCGGGCAGCTTCTTGGTGATGTGGATAGGAAGGTTGTTCTCCTTTTTGGTGTCGATGACTTCAATTGTTTCGAACTCATTGACCAGTACGCCGGTATCGCCTACCTGTCCGCCGCTTTCGGCATAGAACGGAGTCTTGTCCAGTACAATCTGGAACAGTGTCTGGTTCTTTTGCTTTATCTGGCGGTAGCGCAGAATGGATGTCTCATATTCCGTATAATCGTAGCCTACAAATTCGGTAGTGCCTTCCTGCAGTGTAATCCAGTCTCCGGTTTCAACGGCGGCGGCATTGCGTGCACGTTGCTTTTGCTGCTGCATTTCGGCATCGAACTCTTTGATGTCGGCGGTCATGCCGTTTTCGCGGAGGATGAGTTCGGTGAGGTCGAGCGGAAAGCCGAACGTATCATAGAGCGTAAAGGCGTCTTTACCGCTGATTTCGGTCTTGCCGGCTGCCTTGGCATCCGCCATGGTCTTATCCAGCAGACGGATACCGGTCTCCAAAGTACGGAGGAAAGAATCTTCTTCTTCTTTAATGACTTTGGCTATCAGTTCTTTCTGTGCATTCAACTCGGGGTATGCGCCGCCCATGTTCTCGATGAGTACGGGCAACAACTTGTACATGAAAGCCTGCTTCTGTCCGAGGAACGTGTAGCCGTAGCGCACTGCACGGCGGAGGATACGGCGGATTACGTAACCTGCCTTGGCATTGCTCGGAAGCTGACCGTCGGTGATGGAGAAAGCGATTGTACGGATGTGGTCGGCAATTACGCGCATGGCGATGTCCTGCTGTTCGTTTTTGCCGTATGTGGCTCCCGTCATGTCGCCGATGGCTTTCAGTATCGGTTGGAAAACATCGGTGTCGTAGTTGGAAGTCTTGCCTTGCAGTGTACGTACCAGGCGTTCAAAGCCCATACCGGTGTCGATTACTTTGGCGGGAAGTCCTTCGAGGCTGCCGTCTGCCTTGCGGTTGAACTGCATGAATACAAGGTTCCATATCTCGATAACCTGCGGATGGTCTTTGTTCACCAGTTGCGAACCGGGTACTTTGGCCTTTTCTTCTTCCGAACGTGAATCCACGTGAATTTCGGAGCACGGGCCACAAGGGCCGGTATCACCCATTTCCCAGAAATTATCGTGTTTGTTTCCGTTAAGGATATGGTCTTTCGGCAGGAACTGTTCCCAATAGGAAGCGGCTTCGTTGTCGCGTTCCAGGCCTTCTTCGGGGCTGCCTTCGAATACGGTGGCGTAGAGGTCTTTCGGATCGAGTTTCAGCACATCGACCAGATATTCCCATGCCCAGGAGATGGCTTCTTTCTTGAAGTAGTCGCCAAACGACCAGTTGCCCAGCATCTCGAACATGGTGTGGTGGTACGTATCGTGCCCCACTTCTTCCAGGTCATTGTGCTTTCCGCTGACGCGCAGGCACTTCTGTGAGTCTGCCACTCTTTTATATTTCGCCGGGTGATTCCCCAAAATAATATCTTTAAACTGGTTCATACCCGCGTTGGTAAACATCAGCGTGGGGTCGTCCTTAATCACCATAGGAGCCGAAGGCACAATCTGGTGACCTTTACTTTCGAAGAAACTCTTGAACGAGTCTCTGATTTCATTTGCAGTCAACATACTTCTTATTTATGATTTATGATTTCCGATTTACAGCTTGCGATTTATGACTTACGCATTCTATGACCCATCTTTCTATGAAATCATAAATCATAAATCATAAATCTTATAATTCTTGAAAAAACTGTGCAAAGATAGCTTGTTTTTCGTATTTTTGCCGCATTGATAATGAAATATTTACTCTCGATGCGCAAAGTTTACTACATTTATAATCCGCGGACACAGACTTACGACCGAATTTATCCTACCGTCCGGCAACGGGCGTTGAGCATATTGCGCCGGTTGTTTTTCGGTATGGGGTTGGGAGCCGGCGGCTTTATCGTACTGTTGCTGATTTTCGGTTCGCCGTCCGAGAAGGAACTGCGGAAAGAAAACAGCCGGCTTCAGGTGCAGTATAACGTCCTTTCGCGGAGAATGGACGAGGCTATGGGAGTATTGCAGGATGTGCAGCAACGCGACGATAACCTGTATCGCGTAATATTCCAGGCCGACCCTATTCCCTCGGCTATCCGTAAGGCAGGATACGGCGGTACAAACCGTTACGAACATCTGATGGATATGGCCAATTCCGATTTGGTGGTGAATACTACGCAGAAAATGGATATGCTCACGAAGCAGCTTTATATCCAGTCCCGTTCGTTCGATGATGTGGTGGAGATGTGCAAGAACCATGATGAAATGCTGCGTTGCATCCCTGCCATTCAGCCCATTTCCAATAAGGATTTGCGCAAGACCGCTTCCGGTTATGGAACGCGCATCGACCCTATTTACGGAACTACCCGTTTTCATGCCGGCATGGACTTTTCGGCCCATCCGGGAACGGATGTATATGCAACCGGTGACGGCACTGTTGTTAAAATGGGATGGGAAACCGGTTATGGAAATCTTATCATCGTGGATCATGGCTTCGGTTACCAGACGTGGTATGCCCACTTGCAGGGATTCCGTACCAAACTCGGCAAACGGGTGGTGCGGGGCGAGGTTATCGGTGCGGTTGGAAGTACCGGCAAAAGTACAGGACCTCACCTGCACTACGAAGTGCATGTGAAAGGGCAGGTCGTAAATCCTGTGAATTATTACTTTATGGATTTAAGTGCCGAAGACTACGACCGTATGATACAGATTGCGGCAAATCATGGAAAAATGATGGATTAGCGGATTATGAATGTTTAACTGACAGGCTGTTATGCTGAATACCGATAAAGAACTGAAACTATATTACTCCATCAGCGAGGTTGCCAGAATGTTCGATGTCAACGAATCGCTGCTGCGTTTCTGGGAGAAGGAGTTTCCGCAGCTCAGACCGAAGAAGGGAGGGCGGGGGATACGCCAATACCGTAAGGAAGATATTGAAACGGTGAAGTTGATTTATCATCTGGTCAAGGAGCGCGGCATGACGCTGCCCGGCGCACGCCAGCGCATGAAAGACAATAAGGAAGCCACTCTCCGGAATTTTGAAATCGTAGAGCGGCTGAAAAGTATCCGTGAAGAACTTATCGGTATGAAAGAATCCCTCGATGCCTTTACTTATGAGGATGTAGAGGCATTGAAAGAGAATCTTATGAAGGAACAGCCCGGATAGGGGTTATCCTTCTATTCTTGTCACCTGTTTGATGTTCTGTATCTGTTTCAGGTTGTCGCAGATGCTGCGTACATCGTCCACATCGTGTACGTAAAGTTGTATCTTACCTTCAAAAATACCGTCGGTGGTTTCAATCGTCAGCTTGCGAATATTGACATTCAGCTGGCGGGAGATGACCTGCGTTACTTCGTTCAGCAATCCCATACTGTCGATACCTTTCAGATAAATCGTCACGAGGAATGACAACTCCTTGTGGGTGTCCCATTCGGTGGCGATGATACGGTTGCCATAGCTGCTCTTGAGGCGTGCGGCTACCGGACATTGGCGTTTGTGTATGATTATCCGGTTCTGCTCGTCTATATATCCCAATACATCGTCGCCGGGGATGGGGTGGCAGCAGTCGGCTATGATATAGTTCTTCTGGATGGTCTCTTCCGTCAGTTTCAATATCTGCTTGGTATTGATTTTTTCTTGCGGAACTTTCTCCAGCAGATTGAAATACGCAAGAATTGTATCTTGTGTGTTTTGTCCGGATAATGAGGTAAAACAGAATAACATTCCGAAAAAGAAAGCCATTGAACCTCTATTCATTGAAAATGTAGTTTTG